>Ga0126342_10014711_pt1 | contig 13790 bp, 9 predicted proteins | sample Cyp1metagenome_FD_92528 | JGI IMG/M metagenome (GOLD analysis project Ga0126342, IMG submission 92528) | Coral microbial communities from Lord Howe Island, Old Settlement Bay, Australia - Cyphastrea 1 metagenome | ecosystem: Host-associated > Invertebrates > Cnidaria > Coral ...
CCTGACCGTCCGAACAGAAGTTTGCCGGTGCAACAATTGCACCCCCTTCGCAATGTAGACCACCATCAAGACAAGGAAAGGCCACAACCGGGTAGCCAGCGTCATCGTCAAAGCGAGACAAACGGAGACTCACAAGCCATGGCAACGACACATGGAACAGTATGCAACCAAAGCAGGGTGTACTAACCGCTCAACGATTAGCCAGCCCCGCTGCACCGCTGAACTGGGAGGAGTTGAGCCCGCAGCTGTTCCAAACCACCAACCAGATCAACATGTTCAATGGCAAATCAAAGTTGTTTGATGGCCTAAAAGCACCATATTTTTTGACGAAAAAATCCGACGCACCAGAACCACCATGTGTTGCACAGGATGGGGCCCCAAAGATAGCGTTCAGTTGCCTTATAAGTGGCTGAATTCTCTGGTTTATGGTAGATATAACCAACTAGTATCCAACTAGTTAATGGATATTAATGGGCTTTATAAACCAACATCCACATCACGTTTGGGGGCACCATCCTGTATGGTCATCTACCATTCACATCACTGGACCCCACCATGGGCCCATGGGCCTCCAGTTTGATGAGCTTGGCGTGATCCGCAATAAACAGCTGACACGCCTCCTGCCCCGCTGGGATGCTGCTGACAAACAGCTGCAATGGTGAGACAATAGGATACAACATGATACAAATAATACATATATGATAAATATGTTTTATATGATACATATGATAAATGTGAAATATTTATTCTAATATCTATATATGATATAGATGGTATATATATATGATATATTTATATGATATATATTATATATAGAAATATTATATCTATAATATATATACAATATATATATATATATAGACAAGAACATGTCATGGTATACTAGTGATGCAATGGGAAATTGTATGTTTGGATTTGTGGCCGAGCCGAGGAGCCCCCCAAAAGTAAAACATATTTCCTTAATTGATTCCGCAAGTAGCAGATTGTTCATTGGGAAAATAAAAAGCATCTTCAGCCAATCCAAGTATATACATATAAAGGATATGTCAAAGAACAATAATATACAATAGGACACAATGGAATCTTGGACAATATGATCAAATATGACATGGGTTTTAGTCAAGAATCAGGATTCACCCCAACACATGGCAATCATACAATAGATTTTAATATGTCGTATAATGACCATCTATTAATCCTACTATCTATGAATCCAACTATTAATCCAACTAATCATCTATTAGATGATTGGAATAATCTAGTAATCCAACTATTCACATTACATGTGTGCATAAAATGTAGTTATACTAATTGTTAAGCTGGCGACATGTCTCAGATAAATCCATTCAGGAACTGGTTCATGACTGGCTGATGTGTTGAGTTCTTATCGAACTGCTGTTTTCCCGTATATCTGGGCAACTTATTAGCATTCATCATAGTACCCCAAGAACGATGGAACAGGTTCATATTATCACTATCTTAGGGGGTTACTATAAAGCATTTGCAAATCAAACACAAACCGTTTATTTGATGACCGAAAAACTCATAATTATATACAAATACATATGATTGATATGATATATGTTATTTATATATATATATATATCTACATTATATATATATAATAAAAAACTCAATAAGTGAGTCATCCCATCAAACTTTTCAAAAAGACGATTCTTTTTGTGGGATGACTTCCCCAGTCGTCATTTTCCCCTATTGGTCATCATTTCAATGGCCATTTCAGGAATCCTAATTGGAGGTACCTATCATATATAAGACTTTTGCAAGCGCAAAATTTCAGGAAATCTCCCCACATAATATGGTTTCCTCCTTGACAGTACCCCAGTACCTCGATTCTAGGGTCCTGAAATTGCCATTGATCGTTTACTTCATGGAAATTTCAGGATCCTACAATGGAGGTACGTTAGTACCATATAAGGCCATATTTTCTGGGGATATTCCCTGAAAATAAGGCCTTATATATGGTAAGTACCTCCAATAAATCGGTTCCTGAAATGGCCGTTGATTTACAGTGGCCTCGTTGTGAGGTCGCTACGACGTTTACAGAGGCTCCCATGATTTTTGGAGGAATTTACATGGCCAATCTCAGACACCCTGCAAAAAATGCTGGCTCTTGGCTCATGTAAATCCCCATATATGTATATGCCTATCATATAATAAATGTATATCTATCTATAATTATATATGTTATGATATTGTGATATATTGTGATATAATGATATATTATGATATATTATGCTACATTATGATACATTATGACACATTATGATATACTATGATATATTATGATATCTTATGATATATTATGACATGTTATTATATTATGATATATTATGCTACATTATGATACATTATGACACATTATGATATATTATGAAAAATATGACATCTTATGATATATTATGACATATTATGATACATCATGATATATTATGATACATTATGACATATTCATTATGACATATTAGGATATATTATGATATATGATACGTATGTATATAATTGTATATAAATGTATCATATTGTTGTGTATATATATATATATATATAAATGATAAGAGATTAAAGTAAACCAATGACCCATCCAGTCGAAGGGTCCCCAGATGCACCCAGATCAGGTGCCCCAGCCGTGCCAGATCCAGAGGGATGCTGAGGGTCCTTGGCAGGCATTAGCGAATCAGGAGGGGATGGGGAGATGAGGGTCCAAATAAATTGGATGGTACCCCCAATTGGGAGGGGATGATGGTTAATGATGGTTAATGATGGTTAATGATGGTCCAATTAAATGGGAGATGAATGGTGAATTCCAGCTTTTTTTGGAATAGCTATAATTGGAATAGCTAATTGGAATGGCACCAATTTTCTATTCAGCTATTCCTTTTTCGTTGGGGACGTTTCTTTGTGACCGAAATGTCAAACCGAAGCCAGAAATGAGTGGATTTAAAGTGAAGCCAGGCTGCCATTGAACAACCGGAAACATGCGACCGGGATGAACTTTCAATGTTGGAATCAGTCCCATTCAAGGTGGTGCCCCCAAACGTGATGTGAATGTTGTTTTGAACAAAAACAATGAAGTAGTTCGATATAGTTCGATATCTACATAGATATACTGTAAACAGTTATAAACCGAAGTGACATTATGTAAAATTATTGACATATCTACCATATACTATATACACTGGTTATATAAGATACACACCAACTTAATTGAATCGAAAGATTGAAGGAAGCAAACCTCTCCAAGCTGCAGCTTCATGATGACCCGATGCCGATGCACTGAATCTTGCAAGTTGAGAGAACTTCCAGACACCACAGTCCAACAGTCATAAAATTCCATGGTTCCAAAGCACCAACCATCATTCACCATCATTCACCATCATTAACCATCATTGACCATCATTAACTATTAATTATTAACCATTATTAACTAGAACAACCATCATCAACTATTATGAACAAGCATTAACCATCATTAATGGCTGTGTCGTTATAAATGGGGGATATGACCAACCGATGAAAGGGGGATACTCCCGAGTACCCGACTTTTCAGACACAGCCATATATACCTATATATCATTGCTGACTAGTCACTAAGCTAAACCCTAGAAAAACCAATATATACCCTATTAATATACCGTTAGATACCATATGTCATTGCTAAACCGGTTGCTTATTTTTTTTTCAAAAATTGGTTGGTAACACCCCTTGCTACAGTAAGCATGATTCTCACACTGCAGGATGAGGGTGTCTTCATCGAAGCTACTTGGATGTGCATCCCATTTAGGATCCCTGGTTTCTAATCAATCCATTTAAAACCATATATAACTGGAACTTTACGTATATTAAATTATTAGATAATATGAGTCACTGGGGGTATATCCCATTGGTTTTGGGTACCCGGACATTGCAGGACAAAGCCAGCCTTTCATCTAAGACCTCAAGCCGAAGGCGCTGGCAACAGGGAGGTATGATTGTGACTGACTTATAACTTTCTTAACTGTTGGGTTGATAATAGGAGGATGTAACTATAACCATGACTATAGTATTCATGTGGTTTTAAACACACTGATTGGGATATGAAGAGTTTTCAATCTGTTTTCATAATGTTAATCCATGACGGCATGGAACAGACAATAAAAATCAGCATCTTCACAACACATGGAAGAGTTAGAGCTGGGAACTCTGAGCCTTTGGTTTCATTTGTTTGTTTGTTTGTTTGTTCGTTTGTTCCAACTTCACGATGGAACTAAGGATGAAAGTGCAAAGATTGTAGATGCTGTTCAATTGAGATGATTTGTCATTTTGATTATTCTCATGTAGGAACCCTTCTCATACCCTTAGGATAAACCATCAATTTACTGTATCATGTAGGCATGACACTCAACAAGGTTCTGGCACAAGCATGGCAAATTTGGGATTCCCTTCAATCTGATTTCCTAGCTAATGAGTCATCATTTGTGCACTTCAGAATAGCAACACACAATTTACCCATGAGTCTGTAGGAAGGTCATACTGTTGATAGGAAGGCCTCCCCCAGTTATACCCTCTGGTAAACTAACATAGCTATTGAAAATTGCCCATTTATAGTTGATTTACCCATTAAAAATGGTGATGTTCAATAGCTATGTTAAATTACCAGAGGGTAAATTGGCTTATAACCCCATCTAACTTTCGATATATCTACGACAAGTCCAACCATTAGCCGAGTCATCTAGTTACAAGCCAACTTACCAATCTATTGCGTGTCCCGTTCTGTAACAAAAAGCAACACCAGAAATTGGCCAATGGTATTAGCAAAGCTTGGTTAGTAACACAGCCAATCATACACAAGATGAGGCCCCTAAAGGTGATGGTTTGTTGGTTTATCACCTCCATGAAGACTTTTTGGTTATGATATATGCTTATCACTGACATATTTGTCCATCAATGTCCATATGGTTGTATTAACTATAGTCACATATTCATAAAATGGTTACACCGTGTTATATCACTACTATAGTTATATCATAATAAACTTGTATTATATCGATGATGATTATATATATAAATATTATACTTATATATTATATCCCGCTACTCAACCCAGTTTCTCCTTCACCAGTCGTCAGCTATCGTGGGAAGCTGTAAATTTGGGGTGCTCACCTTGGAAGCCGTGAACATAGACCACGACTGGGCCGTTACCGGCCTTACCGTAAATGAACATAGACCCTGAGAATAATGGTAATTTAATGGTGATTTAATGGTGATTTAATGGTGACGAATGTTCAGTAAAACTCATCTTCCAAGCCCAAAAAATGGGCAGGGTCTATGAATGTTCTTTTGGAGGTAACTTCATGACCCATCGCAAAGCAAACATCTAAGCCTCGAACGGAATCAGGCCAGACTTTCTGCACTTCGCTCAGGTAGCGCACATCTTTGGCCAGCCTCAGCCACCAACACAATGGGAAGCAAACAAAAGAGAAATGTCAGGACTATCCACCCAAAAAGAAAAACAACTATCAACATTGCCGCATTGCCTGCCTTAGGTAGCCTGGAAAAGCCATCAACTGGTTGGTACATCCCAATTTCTCAAGCAACAGATCAAAGTACTGGTTGCCTTCCATCCAAGGTTTACCCCGAAATGGGAAATTCACCAACTAGTTGGTGAACCACCAGCCGGCCAGCAAATTTGGATCTTTTCCTCGTTATATCTCAAGTGTTTGTAGTAGTTTATCATCATATCCGCACATATGTTTGAACAAATATATCAATGGGGTCTAATTATTGTGTGTCATGTAATCCATTGAAGAAAGACAACTCTCAATACCATAAATCTGGCTAAGTTCTTCCTGATTTAAAGCAACCTTACCCTAGGACCATGGCGACATTGACCCTAGATACCCTGCTAAAGAAGATGATTGAGAATAGTAACAATCAATAAACACAATAATAACGCTAAGAATAAGAAAAATAACAATAATAATAAAATCAGTCAAACAATCATAACCATCAATAAAAACAGTAACAATAAGAATAACAATAACAATCACAATAATGACATATATGTCCCTAGGGCTTCTGCTTCTCGCATGCTAATTTCTTATTTTTGCTTTTCCTGTCAGAACTGCTTTTCTGCCCCACTTATCTTCAGTTCTGCTCTCGGACCTCTTTTGGCATTTTTGCATATTTTTTGTCATTTACATCCATTGTTCGTTTTGAGCACAGACCCATTGTGCAAGGAAATCCAAATCCCACACGAGTTTCACTTGGAAATAGATGAAGTCGCTACCAAACGTTTTTGGAAAGCAAACATTGAGCCACAGCAGCTCTGTGCTGAGCTGAAACTAACGCTTGTTGATGGGCCTTCGTGGCAAAGCTATTTTAGTGACGGCGCTCTCAGCCAATACAAATGGTTTTTTCTCCCGAGACAAAAGCGTTTCTTCCCGATACAAACACTTTTTTACCCGTGCCACAGTTTTGGAAAGTTTTGGATGTTTTATGTTGATGTCCGCATCAGTCAAATGGTACGAAAGGTTGCAATTCGAGGGCTCACAACCCATGCAAACCATGTCAATCCGTTTTGTTTCCAATTGATCACCTGCAACAGGCTTGTTGGTTTCCTTTCAACCTGGCTATTCTTAATCATTGGAGCAAGAACGTTTTTTGAAGGCAGCGGTGTCTTTTTTTCAGCAACGATCAAAATAAATGCTGTTCCAGGCAAAAACCAAAAAGATAGCACCAGGAAGGCATAATTAATTAATGACAATTAACCTTTACGATTTTTACCCTTTAACCGATCATTAATCCTTTAATTGTTACCCTCTGGCTATTTAACATAGCTATGGAACATGGTCCATTTATAGAGGATTTATGATGCTTTACCTATCCAGAATGGTGATTTTCCATAGCTAGGTTAAAGAACCAAACGGTAAACTAACATAGCTATTGAAAATGGCCCAGTCGAAATAGTTGAATTACCCATAAACAATGGTGATTTTCCATAGTTTTTTGTATGTTTACCGGAGGGTAACCAAACGGTATTGCTACCATGTGGTACCCTTCAAGCTCCAAGCTCAAGATGGCAAAGGATCAGCCAAAAAAATCCATCTGAGTCTTCCGTCTTTTCCATGACAATGCGGCAGGCATCACAAGCTAACATCCTGAACATGGGCTGAAATCAATAAATGTCGACTTCGGTAAAAGACATGAAATGTTGAAATCAATGAAATGTTGAAATCAATTAAACTTATTTTACCAAAGTCGAGTTGAAATATGTTGAAATCATCTCTTGGGGTTGACAAGAAAACATGCAAAAAAAAACTTGTCCACATAAAATTGTCATCGTTTTGCTGGATATGGTGAATATGGTTCTTTTCCATTTATAACCAAAAAACAAAAGGGTTAGTTTCTACCTATTTATAATTTAGTTGGCTGGGGATGATAAAACAAACTTGAAAACTAGCAGTCAGTTCTGTAAGGCATTTTGAACGCCTATTAAACGAGGATGGGTCTTAATTCCGAACTGAGGAGAACCAAGATTTTGATTTGTTCTTGGTAATGGCTACCATTTATTGCCCATCCAATTATGCAGGGCAGAATCTTGACATATCTTGACCCATCCTCATAGCAATAAGGTATACCATAACCCGTTCCTGGATAGTGACATACAATGGGCCAATATCGCATTCCCAGCTATCCAAACCTCATAACCCAACTGATTATAGTTTATAGTTATAAGTTATAAAGATAAATAACCTATATAACATTATATAACCAGTTATAAATTGCTACATGTCTAAACCTCTTTATATTGTCCAAAATTCAAATTGGGCCATCAAAGCTCAGATCTCAGAAGTCAACGGAGCCGGCACCTGTATGCCTTGGTATTCTTCTTCAAGGCAGCCTCAGTATGCCAGCGCCGATGGTGATGGTCTCTGATTGAATCACCTATTGCTTTATTGTAGTGAAACCAAGTCTGGTTGGTGGTTAATATATGGTTAATATATGGATAACATATGGAAATATATATGGTTAATGATCTTGAACCATATGGTTTATCAATGATATTTCTGGTTGGTGGTATACCTACCCCTCTGAAAAATGATGGAGTGAGTAACAGTTGGGATGATGACATTCCCAATAAAAACAAATTCATGTTCCAAAGCACCAACCAGTAATTGTAAATCCAACTATTCATCACTTTACGAGATAATTCCAAATAAACATCTAGACATATGGGTATGGGTCAAAATTAGGTACCCCAAAATTATGGATGGTTAATACTAAACTAGACATTCACATCTGTGGTCCCCTAGGTCTTCCATTTTGACCCACATCTATATCCATCGTACATTTTACTTCTCCAAGTTATCAAGGCAGAAATTACACGATGCACTATGAATAATATTACCCTCTGGTAATTTAACATAGCTATGGAAAATCACCATTTTTAATGGGGAAACTCACTATAAATGGCCATTTTCAATAGCTATGTTAAATTACCAGAGGGTAATTCTCTGATCATCAAACACGGATGGCTGGAAAATGCGTGACATTTACCCTCCGGTAAACATACAAAAAGCTATTGACAATGGCCCAGTCGAAATAGTTGATTTACCCAATAAAAAGCATGGTGATTTTCCAGTTTGCTATGTAACAAATTACCAGAGGGTACATAGAACAACATGAAATTAAACCATTCATTTTGGGATTGTCCATTGCGATGATTTCAGGTACGGCTAAAATCTAAGATTACCACCACATACCAACGACCAACGACCACCTATATTGAGGCCCAAATTTTGGCATCCTACAAGGTCCTCAGTACCAAATTCATCCATAAAACAATGGATGTTTTCTTGAAGTCCACAAGAATGATCTTTTGCTGGTTATGGTTATTTTATGTTAGTTCCCATTCATAACACAAAACAAAAGGATTAAACTGCTCATACAAGGCTGGAGATGAGCCTAGAATTTTGGATGGCAGTGTAGGTACACTTGGCTCTATATGAAAGTGAATTTGGCAGCGTGGAAAACTGAGCAAACACCAATTCCTTGTAGCGTGGGTGAACATCCCAAACAATGAGCGTTCTTAAACTAGGTTGAGATGTGCATCAACCCCAAATTTTGGGCTTTGGTCGTTCTGACCCGCAAACATGTTCCGAACATGCTGGCCGGACAATCCGAAAATGAATAGTTGAATAGAATAATTCTTCACCACGCTGAATTTTAAGTGTTTTTTTTTTGCAATCCCTTTCGATGAACCATGGTCTTGCCAAACAACACTCTACCTTTGCGCCGCTATCTTTGTCTTTGTATTGTGGGGGGTCCCGCAACCCACAAGCTTTTCAAAAAAGAACCTGGGCAGAAAACCCCGCGCTTAAAAAAAAAGGGCATTTTAATTCTTCAAGTTCCCCTGCCAAATCTGCCAAGCAACCCCCAACGCACACGGAAACAGCAGGACCAATATGCAACGGAAAAGGGCCATCTTGCTGGAAACCACGAAACAACAATTGGTCTTTGACCATGTCGGTTTTGGTCGTATGGGTTCTCGTGATTATCATTCTAGAAAAGAAACAACAAAATGAAGTGGATGAAGTATTGAACAATTTGAACAATCTGAAAACATTGTTTTCATGTTTTGTCGGTGTTCTTCCGAAAAGGAACATGAAAAAATACAGTATGTGTACCTTGCCTGAGGATGGGGCCTAATACCCTCTGGTAAACGTTTACATCACTATAGAAAATCACCATCTTTAATAAGGTAAATCAACAATTTCTATGGGCCATGGCTTCAATAGCAAACTGTAACAGTCATTACCAGTGGGTATGGCCCTGGGGCATGGGGATTGAGTTGAGATGCACTAGGATTTGACCTGTGGAGCCGCAACTGAAACACCAGATGTCATGCGATAGTTGAATGTATCTGGGACATTCCACTGTGTCCATGTCATGCGTTCCCAATGAAACCAGCTTGGCGAAAAACACAACACATGCATATATCATTGCATTTCCTATTCGATTTCGGACAATTTTGGGGAAAAGCTGGGAAGTGCATGCTTTTATGCTCGCGTCGACATACTTTCCACATGTCCACATGGTTGAAAATGCATGTTCACAGGCACAATACATCAAAAATTGTTTGCCTTTGAGTGTAAACTGGAGTTGTTTCAGCACCTGCGAAATGATTGGCACAAAACTAAATGAACTAAGGACCCCCTTGCCCACATATTTCATATCCAGAATCATTTGGGTCAATTTGGGAAGGCAAAGGCTGGAAAACCAGGTCTGAAATTATGGTGAACCCATCAAACATATTCAAACATAACAATCTATTCCACATTCCCATGATATCAGTTATATCCTAACATTATCCCTATCCAGTGATATATCATGAGATCCCTCTACCATGATTGACATTGATTAACAATCAAATTTGACGGTTTCTCTCAGAATTTTCAGACAAACCTATCTGCCCCGGTTTCAGAGTCGTTTCACCCAAAAAGGGGCCGCGATTTTTCGTCTGCATGGGGCTGCTCCAATGCTGCCTGGGACCCGGATGGTACCTTCAAATAGCTGGTTACTGGATGTGTATCGCCCCAAAATATGGTAATTTCATTGGTTTGGACCCATCTCCATTTGAAAAACTATGGAGATAAACATCTTCCTCATTTTATAAAATCTTAGTCTTCAGTTACTATCTGTTGAACCACGTTTTCAACTAAATCAAACGAAGCATAGGTGGTATCTTTGGGTAGTGGCGAGCCCCATCGAATAGGGTCTCCACTTGATGACCCACTCCCATTTTTGTGGGCTGTTAGTAAAGCAATGCCATAAACCAACCATATATAAATTGATGCTTTACATACCAACCATAAAAATGCTAAAATTGGGATTTGTTTACTATTTTACTACTATTGCTTTATCAACATGATTACTTATTCCTCACCTGCAACGTGCCCGCTATATCACCATCTTTTACTGAACACCTGCATGGATGCAGATCCAGCATATCCTCACCAAAATAGGTAGACAACTTGGACACCTGGATATTCACTACCCTCTGGTGCTTTAACATAACCATGGAAAATCACCATTGAAATAGTGAATTTCCCGTTAAAAATGGTGATTTTCCATAGAGGGTATCAGGTATGAGGTGATAATCATCACTGGATAATCATAGTCCCCAAACAGGAAAATATGAGGTGATTTCATCATCATTTCATCGTCATGTCAATATCTACAACATCCAATAACAACTTCTTAATGTCCTTTTGGGGACCCCTGTCCGCACCTGTCACCCACCCACACCTGTCATGCAAGGCGTCCTTCAATGAGCTCTCGGAAAGTTGTTACCTGTGTCACAGAAAGGTGAGATTCACTGTTCGTTGGCGGTGAATGTTCAGTAACCCCTTCCAATACCAAAGATCTACCCTCTGGTAAACTAACATAGCTGTTGAAAATGGCCCATTTATAGTGGTTTTACCCATTAAAAATGGTGATTTTCAATAGCTATATATGTTAAATTACCAGAGGGTACCAAAGATCTAAACTTCTAGGTCTGTGGCTATGCTCTTTGGGTATACCATCAACACCACTTGGAAATTTGAGCAGCAAAGATTAGGATTCAATACTTTGCCCTTAAAATGAACAACAAACCTTTTGGCAACAATTTTTGGCATTGAATCACTAATCATGGGGTTGAAAATATCAATATCCGGATTGAAGCCACAAATTTGGGTGTTGGAACAAATATATGGTGCTGTAGACAAGTGCAGGTGTTAGGCTGAACTGTTTCGTTTGTTGATTGCTACGAGCGAACATCCAGGGAAATCATATTTTCAATCAAAGGGGAGAGCAAAACCCCATCGACATTTTTCAGAGAAAGCACATGAAAAATGCCAGCGGTGAGGGGAAAATCTGCAGGTGACTCCCCACCTAATGCATTCAAAGAACAATGGTTTCCTATAAATTGTCATGAATCAACCATGTTGTATAAGGCGAGGTTTACTGCTGCCACTTGCCATGAATAGCAATCCCAAAGGCGCTCCTTCTCGTGGCTGAAACATGCAGAGTTAGAGGGATGCAGTAAACTAACCTCAAATATCCGGCTATACATGGCAATCAGCAATGATATTATGGCTTGTCCGATCAAAAATCAGTAACATAGGGTGATACCCTATATAAATGACAATTTGAATGCGAAAATCCATACAGAAAGAGGCACACACACTATGCCACTGTTGCAGGCTATGGAAGTGTTTCCAACGTATAGAAATCCGCCCTGCAACGAGTTGCAAGTTGTGAGCAAATCTCATCTGCCACGTCCTGTTGATGGGGGCAGATCATCTGAGGGATGGCAGGTGATGGTCCTGCTGGAATCACTGGTTTGATCTTCCAAATCACTGGTGAATCAAAGATGTTCATTGGACCCACTCTCGATACTTTGTGGTCATTTAACAGTTTGCTATTGAAAATACCCTATTTATAGTTGATTTACCTAGTCAACATGGTGATTTTCTATAGTTATGTAAACGTTTACCAGAGGGTATCCACATTCTATTCCATTCTATCAAAGATCCCTAGACCACGTGGAAAGGAAACCATGCTCGCCTCACAATTTGGGTTTCTCTGAAAAAATGGCGAGTGTCATGGTTTATCTGGTTTATCAACATGTTCACATTTATTTGATGGCTATTTGGGAGTATCTCCTGCTCGTGGAGAAAACTAAAGCCTCATATTGTTGATTATCCAATTTTCTATCTGAACATCATATTGATATTCCCACAAATGTGTGCTAGGGTCAAAACATGGTATATGGTTTCTGATCATCCATCACACAATGGGAGTCCTTATAATGGGTATTTAATCTGGGTAAACTATAGTAATTCACTAACCTGAACTAAGGCAATTTTGGGGTATATATAATTCAGCTTATTAACCATCATACTGAGGTTGCAGTGAGGTCGTGATATTTTGCCCAGATAGAATTGGTATATAAATCTGTATGAAAATGGATTCAATGGGAATTTCAGGATCCTAAAATGGAGGTACTGTACCATATAAGGACATATTTTGTGGGGATATTCCCTTACATAGGCCTTATATAGGCCTTATATATGGTAGGTACCTCCAATTTAGGTTCCTGAAATGGCCATTGATGGATTGACTAGCATCCCCCAAGGACTGCAATAGAGCAGTCCAACTAACTTGACCATCGCACAATGTTTGATCTTCACAATATTAACATAGCACGTGATTGAATATCATCAAACACATGGGAATACATTATATGTATTATATGTATTTTTATAATATATATATATATGTATATATATTACTGTTGGGTTCAATATTGATCATCGCATTTTTTTTTGCGCACATATCACCATTCTTACGGCTGAACTCCCCACTCGGTCCATTTCCGGTCCCATCTCCGGTCCTTTTGGTATGCCTTCACTGTGACTCTCATCTCCAAAGTGGATCCCCTGCGGCATCGCTTGGGATCTGTGGTATCCTCTTTGTTGGTGATGGATGACGTACCATTTTTTTTCAACCTACCATGACTTACCTAAAAATGGTAATGTTCCATAGCCATTTACTATCTAATTATCTAGTTGATTGGATTTCCCTAAGTTTCTGCAGGCTTTGTTTATGTTGCCAGCTTGTAATCCCTTCCTCCTAATACTAACCCCCCCCCTAATACAAAACACGGCAGGTAGTTTTTAGTATTAGGGGGGTATTTATTATTAGGGAACCAAATCGAAGTCATGTTAATTAGTTATTAATGC
>Ga0126342_10014712_pt1:0-12500 | contig 13789 bp, 14 predicted proteins | sample Cyp1metagenome_FD_92528 | JGI IMG/M metagenome (GOLD analysis project Ga0126342, IMG submission 92528) | Coral microbial communities from Lord Howe Island, Old Settlement Bay, Australia - Cyphastrea 1 metagenome | ecosystem: Host-associated > Invertebrates > Cnidaria > Coral ...
CTGGCGCTCCTCACAGCCTTACGGCGAGATTTTGTTCCCTTTCGGCAACCACTCCCCCCCACACCCCCTATTCTCACTTCGTTCGCAAACAGCAACTAGCCAGCTAGCTGGCTTTCGTAAAAAAGGTGATTTTCTATAGCTATGTTAAATTACCAGAGGGTACTATCTAGTACTAACAAAGTAAACAAACCGGGCCGCCCACGCGGCGGGGAGATCTTGGTGGGTCTTAACATTCTTTCTTCGACCTTCTTTTTGGGCAAAGCCTCTTGTCTCCTTTGAAACAAACTGCACGAATTCACTTCAATTTGTTCTTCTTTTTTGTTTTTTTTCATTTTTTTTCAGATTTTTCTTTCTGGGTTTTTGTGCTTGATTGTCCTTGTGCACAATTGCAGGCTCCATGACTAATCTCATGGAACGAATAGCATTCTGGGCTACTTCGCACCTGGAACCAAACAAGTTCCTGGCCGACGTCGACCACGAGGAGGTGTATCTATCTTAAATTACCAGAGGGATCCAGAGGGAAATTCTGGTTGTGGATAATGGGATACTCATAGATATTCAATATCAATACTGTTGATGGATGGTTTCTTCAAAAAAATAAGGACCCCAATTTTTCAAGACTTTGGGAGTTCCGAAAATGTTGTACACACCAAAATCACCACATTATTCAGCGTTTTTCAATGGTAAAAACATGGTGACAAGGGTTCGTCCTTGCCTTTGTGTTCTCTCTGTGGCGGAGGGTTTCGTTGTCCTGCTCTTTTAGCCGTTTTTTCGTACATATTTGCCAAAAAAAAATGTTCAAGTTCATCTCCTTCTTGGGCAGCCGTGATGCTGTTGGCCTTCGGATCGCACTGCTGACCCTGGAGGGGTCGGCGTCACCATCATTTCTCAGTCACATCCCCATATTTTGATGGTAAGTTCGAATCCCCCAAAACTCATGGTTAACCCTGCATCAAATCTCTGAAAAATAACCTTTCTTCGTCGCAGTGGCAACATGTGGCAACTGCGCTGCCAGGTTTCCCCGTTGTCCAAGAATTCAAAGAGGCTCATGAGATCATGGTACTCTAACCTCAGCACCCCCCGGCGAATGGTGCGGCATTACATTTCATTGCATACACACATACACACATACACACATACATACATACATACATACATTAATTACATTACATTACATTACATTACATTACGTTACATTACGTTACATTACGTTACATTACGTTACGTTACATTACATTACATTACATACATACCCTACCATACCAACATACCAACATACATACATACATACATACATACATACTTACATACTTACATACTTACATACTTACATTACATTACATTACATTACATATATACATACATACATACATACATACATGCATACATACATACTTACATTACATTACATTACATTACATTACATTACATTACATTACATATATACATACATACATACATACATACATACACATACATACATACATACATACATACATACATTACGCACAGATATATATATAACATATTATACATGTGTGCATGTCTTATTTTAATATATACTAGGCGCAGATGACACGGGACTTTGCGGCCAATTTAGCCGAGGTTTTTTGGCACATGACATGGGCCTTCCAGGAAAACACAGACGTCCAAGATGGGAAATGGCAGGTAATTTTTCTTAATTCCTCTATTTTTTAAAGAAATCTTTTAAATTTCTGTAACTCCTTAAAAAGTCCTTTAAATTCCTTTAAATTCATTTAAATTCCTTTAGATTCCTTAATTGTTTTTTTTAATTGCTTTAAATTCATTTAAATTCCTTTAAATTCATTAAAAGACGAATTTACCACAGGACATGGGACTTCCAATTCCTTTAAATTCCTTTAAATTCTTTTAAATGCATTTAAATTCCTTTAAATTCTTTTAAATTCCTTGAAAGATGAGTTCCAAGTGCTAGTAGGTAGTCATACACTCATATACTATCTTTGTTCATGTGGGATGTGAAATGTACAGTGTGAGAGTTAGTTGACATGACATTTGCATCTTTTTGGATGCAAAGGTCTCATGTCATGTGATTTTTTTTCCGAGGCACTTTACAGATGACACGGGACTTATGCATTTTTCTGTTTTTTTCACTTTGCAGATGACATGGGAGTTTGCGTTTTTTGGGTATGTCCGACAACTCCCATGTCATCTGCAGGTACTATATATATACATATATGTATCCGTAAGGGTTCACCAATGCAACCAACTAGCAGAATCTAAACATTTACTGTAGCCCGAAAGCCTATGAAACAGCCAGTGCCAGGCAGCTCCAACTGACTCATCCAGAATTTCAGCTTCGGATTGGTGACCAACTTGGCGAATTCCTGGCGCAAAAGCCAAAAGGGTCAGAATGATCACAGGCCCGATACTATAATGGTTAAGTACAACGCACCCTTGTGTGCACAACAGTTGTGCAACTGTACATTTAGTCATGCCAATATGGCCTTCTGGTTCAACAGGCCTTGAGCCTGGAGTGACAACAGGTCCGAGCCCAACAGACAAAAGGCGCGCACTGCAACAGCAGAGACAACAGACTGCCTTGAATCTTTTCATGGTAGCGGAGCAGTGATCCTGGAAGCATCCAGGTGAGCTCCAGACAAGCAACAACAAGGAGCACTTGGGTAGCAGCCCAACACAACAAAGACCACGAGTACAACAACGGGAAAGAGGAAACAGGTTCAACAACAAACTGCGCGTGAAGTGAAGGAAAGCAAGAGGGTTTGATCCCAACTCAAGAGTGTGGGGGACCCTCAACAAGAAGAAATAGCAACAGGTCACGACATAGGAACACCGATGGCAGCAAATGAAGAAACAACAGAAGCACTTGCCTCAACACACAAGCTGGAGCTAAAGCCACCAACATATGATGGAAACTACGCAGCATTCGAAGAATGGAAGTACAAGTTCAAAGCCTACATGGGCATACAAGACAACATCTACCCAGATCTGCTGTCAAGAGCAGAAAGGGCACCAACAGTACTTACAGATGCAGAACTGATAGCCGCAGCAGGAACACCTGAGGAAGCAGAACATTGGACACAACTAGCCAACAACCTCAAGTACATTCTAATCAGCACAACATCAGCTGCAGCAGCAACGGTGTGCCGACAACACCAAGCAGCAATGGGTCTCGAAGTATACAGGCAACTCTGCCAACGCTTTTCAATCCCCCTGGGAACAAGGAGCATTGGCTACCTCACAAAGTTGCTCAAGCCAACCTTCAACCACAACAACTTTGAGGAGTCATTCTCAACATGGGAATTTGAAGTTGATCGCTACGAGCGAGACAACAACACACAACTACCAGACAAGGTCAAGATATCAGTTCTCATGAATGAGACCACAGGCCTTTTGCAACAGCATTACACCTGAACGCAGGACAAGCGCCAACATACCCAATGATCAGAGAGATCATTACAGAGTACTACAGGACAACAACAGCCTTTGCGAGGCTTCAACAACAAGTGTCCTCATCAGTGAGCACCAATCACAATGGAGGACCGGCTCCAATGGATATTTCAGCAGCACACAAAGGAAAAGGAGGAAGAGGCAAAGGACACAAAGGATACAAAGGAAAGCAACAAGGCAAAGGATACAAAGGAAAAGGAAAAGGATATGGCTACCACAAGGGCTACGGCGAGGCAAAAGGAAAAGTAAAAGGTAAACAAGTACGGCAGCCAGTGAAAGGAACAGGCAAAGGACAAGGAAAGAACAAAGGAGCCAACAATCAAGGAAAAGGAACGAATCCAGTAGCAATTTGTAGCAATATGCTACAAATGTGGCCAAACAGGTCACTTGGCCAAAGACTGTCGAACAGTAGTCCACAATTTGTCGGATACAACGTACGAGCAGCAATATGACAACACGGCACAATGGTATTACCCAAACAACGGCTATGATGCCAGCTGGTATAGCAGTGACCAAACAGGCTGGGCAACAATGCCAGCAGCCTCAACAAACACCACAACTTGCGCTGACAGCACCAACATCCACACAGCGCAGGAACAACAATCGCCGGCCATACATCTTGTGGCAGCACTGGACTACAAGATGCCATCAACACCAACGGCATCAACGCTTCAGTCAGTCCAACAGGATGAGAACAAAGTCGATATCATGATCGACAGTGGAGCAGAAACACATGTCTGCCCACCATGGTTTGCGCCCAACACACCCATGCACAACTTGGAACATGGACAAGGGCCACAACTGAGAACAGCAACAGATGAAAACATACCAGCGTATGGGTACACATGGGTCCTGATGACCAACGTCAACAAGCAACAACTATATAGTTGTTTCCTTCTTTGTGCGCGAAGTGACACAACCCATCTTGTCAGTAGCAACACTGGCAGAACAAGGGTTCAACATACAACTCAACGAGACACCAACAGTCTCACACACACACACAAAGGAATTCAACTCAGCACTTGTTCAACGTGATGGACTCTACTTCATGACAATGGAGTTGTCAACATTCCAGTCAACATGCAACTGGAAGTACATCAAACGACCCAAGGCACAACAGCAAAGATCACACCAGCCACCTTGACACCAACAGGTATGGAGGTCTTGAGGAACAGAAATGACCTCTGGACAGTCAACAACCAAGGATATTTGGTCAGAGTGCAAAGAACACAACGCAAAGCCCTCTTTGTGCCAGACCAACGGTGTCCAGTTCCAACAGCAAGGCTGGAAAACTACAGAAGAGCAATTGTAAGAAGAAGCAATGGCAACAATGAGAACATTGAAGATGCATGCCAAACACTTGACACCACGCAACAAAAGAGAATCCTTGAAGGAGAACCTTGCACAGAAAAAACATGGTTCAAGGTCAAGAGAGTAACACCTCTCCCTGGCAATACACCACCAATGCCAGCACTACCAGCAACCAGGACGACAGTCCCACAGCAACTAACCCAACGTCAGCACAAGCAGCAGACCATCAAAGCAGCCACCGTCTGATCCAACAAGAGCAACTGGATCAACTTCAGTGCCACATCCAATGCCAGTACCACCAACAACTGACTACAGTATTGGATCAGAGAAGGACATTTGTGGAAGAGAGCACATGTCAAGCCAAGACATGACCTCTACATTCCACAACAAACAGACGATGGCCCAGATGTCACCAAGCTCACAACAGAAAGAACAACGATGGTGAGACCAACAAATGGTGGTACAGGATAGATGATAACTGGATCACAAAGAGACAAGCAACACTTGACCAAGAGTGGACAGGATCAACAAACTTTGAGGAGACAACAACATACAACGATGAATACTGAATACATCACAGATGATGTTGAGGAGCAACAAGAAGCAAGAAAGGCAAGAGGCCTTCCAGCTCCACAACAACCAACAGCACAAGAGAGGCCCGAACACGAGCTCACACACTTACCATACAGGAGCTGGTGCCCTGCATGTGCACAAGCAAAGGGTAGGTCAGACAACCACCCGAAGCAACAAACACCGGTGATTCAGTGCGACGTCACCTACTACAAAGCAAGTGGTGAGCAGGCAACATCATCAATTTCACAGCCATTGGTGCCGAAACAGGTATGTGCATGGCAGCACAGATAGAAGGCAAAACACAAAGCATGCAATACAGTCAACATGCCTTCAATTCATTGTGGAATGTGGCAGAACACATGCAGTGCTCAACAACACTGTCATACAGTCAGACAATGAGGATTTCCTCATAGCACTGTTGAAAGCAACAGCCACAGCAATGAGAAGCAACATAGCAGTACGACAATCACCAGCATACACTCACAAGCCCAAGGCAGCGTGGAACGTCTCCATCGAACATTGATGGGACAAGTGAGAGAACTCAAGCTACAGCTTGAGAACAACTACAACACACGACTTACCGCAAACATCCCATCATGCCATGGATGGTGAAACACGCAGCCTACCTGCTGAACAGGTATGCAGTACATGCAGATGGCAACACCAGCTACTACAGACGCTGGAACAAGGAACGCAAGACACCAATTTGTGAATTTGGTGAAACAGCTCTCTCTATACATGTTGCCAACAGCAAAACAAATGCCAAAGATGGAAGCCAGATTCTTTCCAGCAATTTGGCTTGGCAAAAACACTTCAACAAACGAGAACATCTTGGGCATCACCAACAAAGTGGTCAGATCAAGAACCATCCGAAGACAGGTCAAGCCTGAGAAGTATAACAAGCAACTTCTGGATGTCATCAACAATACACCGATGACAACTCCAACAGCATCAAGCTTTGTCATGATACCGACAGCAAAGATGATGGCAAGACCACAGGCGACAACAGAGACACAAACACTTCTTCAACAGGAACAACCATTTCCCACAACAGCAGCACAATCAGCAACACATACAAGCCAGCCACCGGCCATCACAGACCTGCCGATGGCAACAGCACCACCAACACAAAGGGCAAGAGCACCCTTGCCACTGCCAACGCCGAAAAGAGACGTGGCAGATGAAGTAGCAGAAGGAAGTACGTCCAAACAACGAAGGACGGCAACAAGACAGACAGCACCAACGAGACCAGAAACAACGACTGAACCACCAGCAACAAGGACAAGGATCACAGCAGTGACCGTGAAAACCAAGAAAGGACAAGAGATCAAAGCTCTGTCCAATGAAGATGGGCAAGAAGCAACAACAGAGAAGATCCTACTGGAGCCATGGGTCAAGAACACTGAAGGACTGAACAAAGAGCAAACAATTGAAGGTATGAAACAAGAGATAAGATCAATGAAGGCACAACAAGTGTATACAGAAGTTCCCGCCGGCAGCCCGCCATCAACAACATCGTTGATGGAAAAGATGAATACATGGGCATCGCAGTTCAGGCTTTGGAATACACCGGCACTCAGTGCCTGGACTACATGAGTCCACCTACGCCCAACAGGACCAAACAGATCCTTCAAGAAGAACATCACCTGAAGCCAATGACAAGAGTGAAGATCAACATCGGCTTCAACGGTGTGAAAACCATCGAGAGGCTCGGTGGCAACAAGAACATTGGTAAGTGGGTCGAAGACAACAATGACTTCGACGGCTATATGGCTGAGCTCAACAAGCATCGAGAGAGCATCAACATGGAGGCAATCCATGGAACAGGTGAGACTGACACCCAGATCAACAGTCGAGGCTGGAGCTCAGACAACACCGTGGTGCCAACAGGTACCAAACCAACAGAGCAGATGAGAGCAACATGGACTTTAACACCTGATAGTCCAAGACGGCTTTAATTTAATTCAACAGAGAAAAGATTTGCAGTCACCAACATCTGCGGCTAACAACAGATGTAAAACTAGACTATATGCCATCAGTTTGTACAGAGGTGAATTGCAACATGTATGCAACAAGTCTTCAAACAACTTAATGTAGTTCAGTTCAACATGTGTCTAGTAGATTTGTATCAGCGTGATGAACAGGGGGTTCAACAAGCTGAGGGGCCGTCTTAAGTACAACACACCCTTGTGTGTACAACAGTTATGCAACTGTACATTTGGTCATGCCAACATGGCCTTCTGGTTCAACAGGCCTTGAGCCTGGAGTGACAACAGGTCCGAGCCCAACAAACAAAAGGCGCGCACTGCAACAGCAGAGACAACAGACTGCCTTGAATCTTTTCATATCATTATATATATATATATTAAATCTAAAAACGTTTATTGATCTCTGTGTACTTTTTCTGGATATCTCCTCTTGACTTGTAGTCTTACAATTAGATCCCCATCCTTGCTGGCTACATCCCCATAGATGCTGATGAAAACCCTTCATCGAAAGGATTAATATAGACATATTTAGACCGTCTCCCAATGATGTGGCTGGTAAAAATCATGGTTGACTGATTTTTCTCAACCAATCCATTGACTTGTGGTTTAATCGCTACGGAAGCCATGGCCCATTTCGTTCGACCAACGGACAAACGCGCCTCCAGGTTGAGCGTCCCGTCGCCTGATCCCGCAGGATTTTTCAACAGAAAACCATTGATGAACCATGAAATTTGGTTTGTTCTCGACATGCTCAGACAAACAACAACAACAACAACAACATGAATTACTGAAGGGAAATTTTGACAGTTCCTGCTGAAAACATGCGTTGAAATGCCCGTTAAAACGGCCACGTAAGTGGACTACCCAACGCAATTTCTCAGCGTCGCAAAGTGCTTCCACATGGCTGGAAATTGATTAAACTGTCCAAGACATTGCGCTGAAACATGCTGTGATGACATGTATGGCTTCTGTTTAAAATGGTCCATTGCCTATGTTGAACCGCTTTGGGATGTTTTGGGGTTCATTGTCACAAAATACCATAACGAGCTTAAGCACTTTGAGGTACGTATATATATATATATATATATATATAATATCATATAAATATAAATCATAGAAGTCTGACTTTGAGGTTTGAAGTCTCAATGGTTTATTCCCTCATTCCCTACTAAGCACCAGTAAGTAATTGAGTATTGTATTTTTCACCCTGCCTGACTGATCCATCGTCTGAAACAGCTTTCTCACCTCAAGGTCGAGAACTCGCTCAAGGAATCGTCATGATGCGAATTATCAACGGCTTATGGATAGCTAGAAAATGTCCAAAAATGATCATGTTCAATGGCTAGGAAACTTGATTGGAATTCTGAATCATGGTGTGATTTATCCGATGTTTTGAAAGCTCTGGTTTGGATATCATTTCATCATTGAATAATAATTCAAACCAGATGTGGCTTTGTCATGGATTATGTAATTTTAAAATACCCTCTGGTAAACTAACACAACTATGGAAAATCACCATTTTTAATGGGTAAATCCACTATGTCTATGGCCATTTTCAATAGCAAACTGTTTGTTTACCAGAGGGTAAGCACCATGGCAATCCTCAATGGCAGGAAATTGCCATCCGCCTTTTTGGATCATGAGTGTTGGCCAGATGAAAAAAACATCATGACGTGTATGGTATCGGTATATGATATGAATTAACATAGACCCTGGCAGATAGGGGTTGGAAGATTAGTTTCCATTAAAAATTGGTGATTTTCAGGGTCTATGTTTATTTACCAGAGGGTATATGATATCATCCCAATAGTCCTAATACTACGTATAGAATCGTATAGATATCATATGATATCATCCATTTGAGTGTTTGAAACTACAGTAACTGCTACCCTCTGGCAATTTAACAGTTTGCTATTGAACATGGCCCAGTCGAAATAGTTGATTTTCCCACATTAAAAATGGTGATGTTCCATAGTTGTTTGTATGTTTACCAGAGGCTAAATGCTGGATGATATCTGGATGATATATGGGTATGGGTCAATACCTATAGATACATTTTTAGTGGGATGAACATCCATTTACCAGCTATTTTGGGGTTCACTAGGTACCAGGGTTTTGACCCATCCCCATATCAGCATTCTTCGACGTAAAAATCGCTGGAAGATCGCCTTTCGGGTGTAGGCCGCGATGTCCTTCTGTTTCTGTCGAAACGCCAGGTCCTAACCGGGAACCCGTGGCCCGTGGTCGGGCGGGCTAGACGCCGCTGGAACTGTGGAAATGCTGTGGAAATGATCTAAAATGATTCTAACATGATGCTTAATGGTTTTGGAACCACTAATTTCTTCAGATTTTTTTTGATCATGTTGATCCACTAAATGATTTAACTGTTGATTCCAATGATTTTATTATTTTGGAATATTTAATATTGATCGAATTCAAAGCCTTTCAGTCCACACTTTCCAATATGGATTCCCGTATTCCGCTGTCCGCTGTCCGTCCCCCAGACTTCACTCAGGCTGTCCGAGATGCCTCGTCTGAACTGGCGGTTTTCATCGTTTGCTGAACAAAGACACTGTTCCTGAGCGTTCGGTGGCGGCCATGATTCATGAAAGCTGTTTCTCCTAAGGATCCTGAACTGCCAAGCTCATGTCCTAAAAAAAAAAGTCCATTGCTTTCGGAAAAATGACGACAGTACCCTCTGGTAATTTAACGTAGCTATTGAAAATGGCCATTTATAGTGGATTTTCCCATTGAAAATGGTGATGTTCTATAGCTATGTTAAATTACCAGAGGGTACTATCTAGTACTATATCTATGGTTATATATTATATATGACCCTCCAGTAAATTAACATATACCCTGCCAGATAGGATTTGGAAGATTAGTTTCCACTAAAAATTGGTGATTTTCCATAGTTATGTTAGTTTACCAGAGGGTATTTCTCTAGGCATTTGAAGATAGCACACATCCACAGTGTCCACAGATCCAGCAGCAAGTTTCAAGGTCACTTCAAACGATGCGGGATATCTCTGAAGAATTGCTGGCAACTAATGACACTAATGCCCTGAGGATCTCTGCAATCGAAAATCAGGGATCCTGCGCCAGTTGATGGTAAACATCCCATTATTTATAGGTCTTCCACCATCCAAAATTGGTGGTGTTGGATTTCGCAAAAATCCACAGTATGTAATCATTAAACATTAATAACAATTATTAACCATTATTCACCGGTATTAACCATTGTTAACCAATGATCTTCCATTATTAACCAATGATTTTCCATCATTAACCAATGATTTTCCATCATTAACATTCATTAACCAATGATTTTCCATCATTAACCAATGATTTTCCATCATTAACATTCATTAACCAATGATTTTCCATCATTAACCAATGATTATCATGTGTCATCATCATTTTTGCATGAGTCAGAACCTCGCTTTTGATAGCTATCTACGGCCGAGACACACAACATTGATCACCTCGGTTTAGGAATTTCATGATCGAAAAATCTGTCGAAAAACAGTGACATTTCATGTGAATCATGAGCATACATGTTTAGATAATGTATGTATATGTATATTATGTCCATAAACTCTATATATAAAATATATATATATACACATCAGTATACACATCAGTATAAGATAAGACCAAGTCGCAGCAAAGCCAAGGACACATCGATAGATCAAGAAGAAAACGGAGAACCACTCATTGACCTGAGAAAAGTCCGCATTTAAAAAAAAACTGGCAAATATATATGTGTGTATATATATACATTGAACTCGCATTCTGTCAAGAGCCTGGTACCTTGGTGAACAGCAAACTGGCAAAATGGATGTTCATCCATCTTCATCCATGTTCATCCCCCCAAACATCGCGTTTAATATGTAATTTGACCCATCCACGTATTTGAAACTCATGGCAGTGTCGAGTTCGATGTCAGTATCGCGACCCATGTTGCAACCACCGCTGCCAGTTCTTCCCTGTTGCTGAAAATGAAAGGAAGCAGGATCTTCACATTGCCAGTTGTAGAAACTTGAGGGCATTCAATTTGCTTAATGCGGGGAAAACCTGTGCATGTTGCCACAAAACATCAAGTGCAACTGCGCGGAATGCGCAGAACTGCTTGACGCAACTGGAAGCGAACCAACTTTCACAATACCAATGCCAACATCCAAAGCACTTGAGAGAAGCTTGGGACAAGAGACATTCTCGACCAAAATTCGACAAGGAGGACTCCAGTTTGCAAATAAAATCCTGGGTCTGCGCCAGTTTTTGCTCGAAAGGATGGAGAGTGATCTGGAATGTGGTGGATGTCCGTAGTTTCTTGTGGAAAACAACAAATCACCATAAAGTGATATACTTTATAAACACATCTGATGTGTATGCATATGCATATATAAATATTGCATCTACTATATGTATGGGCACGTACATATGTATATTCATTTTATTTATTTATTTATTTTATATTTATATATATGTATCATATAATATAATATAATACAATACAATACAATATAATAATATAATATAATATAGTATAATATAATATAATATAATATAATATATATATATATATATCTGTCAATCATGTATAAATCATGTATAAATCATGTATAAATCATGTATTCATCGAATCGTGTGTATTTCAGAAATATAACCAGACAATGTTCCGACCACAATTTGCTGGGAATTCCGCCCAAAGTTTCCACAATTTTTAATGCAGATCAGACTCTCAAACATCGAGAGGAAGGTGCGGGTAAATGTGCCTCACATGCAGAATTTGTCAAGGGGCCAAGGGGTCCTCAAGAAGATTCAAGGAATCGATCTTGATGGCCATGTTACCGTGTTGGAAATTTATGAAACATTTCTCGGGATAATTCAAACAATATCGTCCAGACATCAATGAAGATAATGCATAAACACCATGGAAGCCCCTGAGCGTGGCCATGAACTGAATGACTCGTTGATCTCTAAAGACGAGCCGGAACCGAACCAGTTTTTGACATCACATCATTCATCTGCCATCACAGGAAGATTGGGCCAAATCTCGCTGGAAAAAAGGCATCCACTGGGCTAATTCGGCAGCCTAACCGGGCAAAAGCGGCAAAACATCTTGGGGGTCCCTGAACGGCCAAGGAATTGCTGAGTCTTTTTCAGCTCAAAATT
>Ga0126342_10014713_pt1 | contig 13789 bp, 16 predicted proteins | sample Cyp1metagenome_FD_92528 | JGI IMG/M metagenome (GOLD analysis project Ga0126342, IMG submission 92528) | Coral microbial communities from Lord Howe Island, Old Settlement Bay, Australia - Cyphastrea 1 metagenome | ecosystem: Host-associated > Invertebrates > Cnidaria > Coral ...
CCCAGTAGATATTCGCAAACCCAAGCTGTCGTATCTGGAAAGGGGAAGCCCTCCATCCCTCATGACTTTTTTCAACTGGCTTATTTGACAAGATCACTGCAATGTACAACGTGGTCTATATCATTGACAGATCGGGGACACAGAATTTGTCGTGTCTCTGTCAATGCCGATCCGATGGTCTCTGCAATCTCTCGGGGTGCAAGTCCTTCAGTCCTTCCAGGTTTTGTCAATGCTAAAGAGGTTGGAGATTGTAGCTTGGATGCATGATGTGTTGATGAATTTTGTGAATTTACCACGGAAGAAAGGAATCCCCCTTGAAAGAATGGTGGTCATCCCTCCATTGTCACATCACCATACAGGTCCAACATGGAAAATTTGTGTTTTCTGGGCGTCTCTGGAGACATATTCTTTAAGGGCAGTATAGGCAGACAAAGTATTTGTTTATAGTTTGTAGCAACTTCTATTTTAGCAAACGATGTTTACAGTTTCTGTTCATGTTTTTTAATTCATCGGTTCTTGTATGAATAACTCGCCCTCTACTTTATGGGTGACTTATGGAAATGTCATGGGAAGTGGTTCCAATGAAATTTTGCTGTACAGACACGCTAGCGATGTACTCAGAATTCTGTTTATCAGCGGGAGAATTACTTGCTGTTGTTGCTAGGGGTCCTTGGGTCCCTTTTACAACTTTAGAATTTTAGTTTTTAAAGAAAGGTAAGCGGACAAAAACTCAAAGAGAAAATTCGTCATGTTCTTATAATTTTAAATGTTCACACGTAGTTTTCAAATCCTAAAAATTAATTTGAGACGACGGTTTCGCGCCGACTGTCATCTCCACGGCGGCGTGAATGTCGACTGTATGGTCTGAAAAGTTGCAGCTTTTGGCCCTTTTAAATTTTCGGTTGGCGACTGAAGCAATGGTCACGAATGCGAGCATGCCTCCACCTACGACGACGAAAAAACCAACAGGGCCAACACTTTCAGTGAAGAAGGAGCACGCCCAGAAACCACATCCAATGTACGTGCAGATGGTGCTTCTGAGAAGGACGCCTTCAGAGAAGCTTCAGAAACAGAGTGACTACTTGTTTGGATGTGTTCCTGGGCTGCATTGCTTAACGCGTTTTGTGACTGTGGTTCATTCGTCAACTCCTCACCTTGTGGCGGCAGGGTACACAGACTGCACTCGCGCTTGGGGAACGCTTGCAGAAGCATTTAAAGATGCGACAAGGTCGAGGCCATTGAGTTGCCTGAGGCATTAATAATTTGGAATTAATTAGGTTTCCTTGGCCGCGGATTTCTGCAGCTCTTCGGGCGAAAAAATGCTGCTTGCTTGCGATGGTGGTCGACTGTCATGTGGCTCGGCGGCCTGGCGCCGGCTGAGCAGTATGGCGGCTGTCAGCCGACTATACTCCACACGGCGGCTTGGGCCGATTGTGTTGATGTGGCCCGGCGGCTTCGCGCTGCTGGGCAGCATGGCGGCTTCTTTAGCCGACTATGCCGGTCCGGCGGCTTCGCGCCGCTGGGCAGCATGGCGGCTTCTTCAGCCGACTATACCTTTCCGGCGGCTTCGCGCTGCTGGGCAGCATGGCGGCTTCTTTAGCCGACTATGCCGGTCCGGCGGCTTCGCGCCGCTGGGCAGCATGGCGGCTTCTTTAGCCGACTATGCCGGTCCGGTGGCTTCGCGCCGCTGGGCAGCATGGCGGCTTCTTTAGCCGACTATGTTCGGCGGCTTCGCGCCGCTGAGGTCTATGGCGGCTTAAATAGCCGACTTTACAGGTCCGGCGGCTGCTCGCCGCTGTACGGCGGCTTCTGTAGCCGACTGTATGAACTGTGCTGCTGTTGGCCTTGCCCAAGCTGGACTTGATTTGTCGTCGTGCGTCGAAAAACATTTGGGCGGTCTTGAGTGACAGTGTCTTGTGCTTGGTGGGTCTGACTTGGCTTTTTATTAAGATGGCTCAGTGTTGGTTCAAGCGGCCGGGAAAGCCATGGACACTTTCTTGGAAAGCGTTGGCTCTTTTTCCTTTGACGCTTTGGTGGACCACGACGAAGGCCGCAGTCGTCGTCCTGAAGTTGACCCTGAAGGAGAGCTGTCCGGCAAGAAGAAAAAAAAGAAGAACAAGACGAAGAAGGTCAAGACCAACGACTCCGACCACGACGACCTTTCCTTGGAGCCCTCAACGTCGACTGCGCTCAAGCAGGAAAAGGCAGAGTCAGAGGAAGAGACTTGGCCGACGCAGTATGATCCCTACATGATCCTGGAAGGAGAGGAATGCGGCCAAGAGGACAAAGAAACCAACGAGAAGGATGAGCCAGTGTCTAAAAGGGCAATGCAGCGAGCTCTGAGAGGGTGGACCCGTCGATCCGGTGGTTGGAAACATAAGAAGAAAGCTGCTGGCAAAGGTCCGGCAAAGGGTGTTGGAAAAAATGCCGCCGCTGACTGGTCCAGGTGCACATGGTTTGTTGTCACAGTGACACTCGGTTCTGGTCCTGGCTGCGTTTGATTAAATTTGTTTGTCCCATGGCAGGTATGCTCAAGCCTTTGCGTTGCATCCGCCGCTTCTGCTCTGCAGCCATGTCGGAGCGAGAAGGACGAGAGCGACGACGACGTGCTGAAAAGCCAGCGTCGCCTCTGTATCCTCCGTCGCACCGACTGGGCCTTACCGCGTGTGCGAAAGCTGCAGCAAGTCCTGAAGTTGTGGCTCCTCGCTACGCCAGTCATCACCGAGAGGGTCATGGTGGTGAAGAGTCTGCGCCTGCTCGCTCAGCACGAAGCCGTAGCAGACGTGACAAAGGACATGGGCACCGCGGCGAAGGAGATGGGCACCGCCGACGTCGCAAGAAGGCCACGCCTGCACCCGAGCCTGCAGGCAAGAGCGAGCCTGTAGACAAGAGGGCCGCCAAGTCTTCCTCCAGTTCTGGCCCTGGCAGTGGCGACAGCTCCGAGGAAGACGTGGCAGCTGAACCTGCATCCGCCCTGGCTGTTCCAAATGTGCCGCCCTCAGCTTTGGCCATGGGAACACGCCCCGCCGCCCCTGTCCCTGCTTGGCTGCAATCGCGGGTGCAGGACCTGACTCGCAAGGCGAGTGTGTTTGCCCGTGCACTCACACGGGCGCAGCAGGCTCTGAGGACAAGTGCCAGGATTGCGCGGGAAGCAGCACAGAGCTTCGAGTCTGAGTTGGAAAACTTTCAGATAGCCTCAAGAGAAATTGAGAAGGAGTTCCAAGGGAAGCATTGAGTGCCCGGCGCAGACTGCCGGCAAAAGACGACGCCTGTAGATATGACCACAGCAACATCGCAGGGCTTGAGGTTGAAAAAACGCTGCTGTTGTTGACTCAGTGCGGTTGCCGTAAACTGATAGTTGTCAGTTGTCTGGTTTCGCTTGACTGACTTTTGTTTTGACACGTGTCGCGGAACGTTTTGGCTCAGTAGTATGGGGAAAGACGTAAGTTTAAGGAAAGATTTCGCTAGCCGAAAGCCTCCTGTTCGCTTGTTAGGCCATGGTCGTGCTTTGAAGCATTCGCAGTCTGGCTCTTGCAGCACCACGACTTGTCAGAGATGCTGGTGGGGGCGGAAAGGGCCCCAATGGAGAAGGCATTTTCCTTGGCTGCGGTTCGGGCAACCGTTGATGTCGCAGGATGCGGGCTTTGGCTTTGGTTGCAGCGTCTGCTGTGTATTTCAACATCTTGTTTCGAATGGCACAGTTTTGGGCAACGCCCCGAGACCCGTGCCCACGCCAGCCAGGCGCAGATGTGATGACTTCAAGGACAACTTCGCCGCCTTTGCTGTGACGCGTCGCTTGAAATCGGTATGGCTCAGACGACATCATGACAGCAAGAAGCATCAGGAAGCAATTCGGTTTCTAGAAGGGCACATCACCGAGGACGACTTGTCGGTAGCTCCTTCCCTGCAAGACTTCGCTTCTGCCTTGAGCAACATGAAGAAGGGCCAATCTATGCGGAATGGTGGCGTGCCGAGTGACACTACATCCTTGATGCAATGGTGCATTTCAGAAAGCCTTCTACAGGTCTGGCGCAGCAAGCTGGCCAAGGCAACTACACTTTGCTTGGTGAGAGATGAGAGGAAAGGAAAGCTTTTGATCCGTTTCCGTGCTTGCGATGGGTGCTTGGAATTGTGCTCTGGTACGCTGGGTTGCGTTCGTATGACTGGTGGTGGCGCAGAAGACATAGTGACGGCGACTGCAAAAGCTCTTCGTATCTTTTGCACTGAAAACTATCTTCCGCCAAGGATGGGGAATCGCTTGAGTCAGCAGGGTGGCTTCGATCGTAAGCTATTCAAGCACTTACGCTCGATCGTTCACATTCTGACTACAGATAGCCACCCCGCGGAACTTCTCGCCTCCAACATCATGAAGGGCAGCCGACGAAGCGCCGATGAGCAACACAATCGTGAGGCCTTTCTGCCCAACGTTGTCTTGGTAGGACGAGACGCTGCTCACGCATCGACGAGGTTGGTGAAGAGACCCTGGTCATGCCTTCCTAGCATCCAGGAGTGCAGCTAAGAATCAGAATTTGACAGAATTTGATTTAATTATTATTTTTTCTTACTTGTCGTCGTCGTAGTCAGTGTTGGCAGGAAATCTTCGACGACACCATTCGGCTCAGCGCCTCCCCAGCGCAAAAGATCTTCAACTCCCACATTTTTTCGCGTTGGTTTGAAGAAGCTGTGCTGGAGCAAACGGGTGTTCCTCAAGTGACTAGCTTGTCTGCAGCGAAACATCGCTTTGCAAGTTATGCAAAACCCCTGGGCCGAATCTTGCTTCATTTGAAGATTTTTTTCCGCTTGCTTCACAGGATTGCTGGCATGCGAGATGACGCTGACTGGGCCCGAACATGGTTGGCCAACATCTCTTCTCACAAGCTTCTGCTTCTGGCGCTTGCAGCCGATGGAGCCGACACTTTGATGCAGCTTTGCCGTTTTTTGGATACGGAAAGCACAGACCCAGCTGCCTTGAACCAAGAAATTGGACACTTCTTGGATGAATTGCATTTGCTTTTTCGCTTGGGAAAGGCCTGGGAAGTCGAAGGCTACGCAAAGCATGTGCTTGGCATTCTGAAGTCAGGTTCTTTGTACGCTTTGACAGCGGGACAAGGTCGGCTACTCGCTCTTCAACCAGGGGCGTAAGACAAGGCTTTGAAAGACTTCTTGCCGTGGTTAAAGCTATGCGAAGCAACTGTGCGAGCAGAGTTTCCACACTTCGAGGTTTTCAATTCCATGATGGTTTTCAATTTGAACGACAATGGCACCCAAGCACCAACAACTACCTCGCAGACTTCACAATGCCTACGCCGTATTGCCTTGGCTTTAGATCTGGACCCAGGCGGGCTGAAACATGAGTGGGAGGCACTGCGGCCTATTGCCTTGTCGCAAAAGCGTACCTCGCAGATGGACAACCGAGATGCTTGGAAACTTGCCTTCAGCCATACGCAAAAGAGTTCGGCATTGAAGAAGAAGTATCACTTGGACAACCTTCCAAAAGCACTTCAAGCTTACACATGTTGGACTCCATCTTCGTGTCTTGTCTATAATTGCTAACTGTGTAGTTGTTCATTCTCATTTTTGCCTTTGACCAAACATCTTCTCAGGTCAGGTGTGGAGCAAAGCTTTAGCAAAGTTGACCGGTGCTTTGATTCTGGACGCTTTGGACCGAAATCGGCTGATACAGAGCGAAGATGCGTCAGTGTTTTGACAATGGCTGAAAATTCAGAGCAAACTATTTTGCAAGGAGCCCGGCGACTTTTTGCAGGGGCTGTCAAAAAATACACAGGTCCACAAAGAAGGAAAAGAATGGATTCTGGCATCAAGAAGGAAAAAAAAAGAGTTCTGAGACAACATTTTTGTTGCGAAAGAGAAAAGCTGTCGCAGAAGCGATTCATTCTTTGCCTGCGTCATCCAGACGGTTGGCTGGCCCAGAAGACACAACTCCTTTGTCCGACAAAGCTTCCAAAGAGCTGCCTTTGCAGAAGAAGAGAAAATTTGACAAAGCAGTCATGGCTTCGCAGAATGGCTATCTGTTGCCGGAAGACGAAGGTCCAGAACCATTTGCAAAGGCGGCCGCTCAAAGAGAGGTACAAGCCCAACAAGACCAAAAGCGCATCGAAGCTCAGGCGGCGCGAACTTCGAATTGCAAGCGGCTTTGCGAGGCTCAACTTTGGAATTGGAGGTCGCTGGGCGCTCGGAAGGCCTGGTGCTCTGGTTTGGCCCCTGACCGTGGCTTCTGTTATCCTTTGCAGCTTGTCCAGGCATCTTGTCTGCAATATATTTCCGGCTCCTCCATGACTCAATGGTGCTCTTATTTGACATATTTTCATACCAAGGATCCTCGGCAAGCGTCGGTCTTCATTGCAGATTCGGACGTCATCTCCGAGAAGATCTATCTGCTGGCAATGGCGCAAGGCGGCTGTGTGCTTTCCAAGGCGGTACTTCATGGCAAGCCTGGTTTGAAGATGGAGTATCAAGGCCAAGTGTTTCGTCGACTTGGTCAACAGCATGTTGGAGTCCATTGTAGCAAAGCTTTTCGAGATGAACATCCGGCGTTCGTTAAAGTGTTGGCCTGGGTTCTACAAAAGGGTGGCTGGCGGAAGTTGAAAGAGACCAGCTTGGACAAAAAGAAATCCATTACTCTTCTTGCCCTTCAAGATCCTGATGCCAAACAACTGAAGAGCAAGTCTTGGAAGACTTTCGTCGACAAGTCCGCTTTTGTGCAGTACTTGCCAGCAAAGTGTGAGGTGAAAGAGAAATCCTTTCCAGTTGCGTCTGCACTTTAGGGTTCAGTGGTTGACACATCCAAGAAGGATGTAGAAATCGAAGCTTGGGGATTCAAAACAGGCGCGCTAAAAAAAAGGTTCTTACGCGAACCCGGGCCGGTCTGGCTTTGCGTAAGGGGGCTAGGGAATCGCTACTATCCTTACGCGAACCCGGGCCGGTCTGGCCTTGCGTAAGCGGGGTAGCAAATTGTGTAAGGATAGTAGCAAATCGAAAAGTTAGCATCCTTACGCGTTTTGCTACTATGCTTACGCGAACCCGGGCCGGTCTGGCCTTGCGTAAGGGGGGTAGGGAATCGCTACTATCCTTACGCGAAAAAATCCTAAGGTTCAGTGTCGTAAAAACATTGTCTTAAATTTCACAGATTTCCGAAAATGTTTGGCTGAAGTGTTCATATGCCATCACCAAACAACGTATTTCATAGTCAGTTTTGAACTAACATGTCAAACAATGTTATTATACTGTTTCGAAACCCAGCCCAGATTCAACAAAGAAAATGCAGCTTTTTTTTTGGCAGTTTGCTACCTGCGATTCTGCCATGGCCTCCAAACGAAGATTTGGCATAGGGGCAAAGAAGAATCGCAATGAAGCCTTGCCGTCCTCACAAGTGGATGATCACATAGCAGCTCTACGTGCTTTCGTTCAAGAACACAAAAACAAAAGAAAGCCAGCGCGCTCTTCTGGAAAACTTAGGGTTTTTGCAGACTGCGCTGGAATTGGTTCAGAAACAATCGCCTTGGGTCTGCTAGGTTTCAGAGAGCAAGACTTCGAGTTTGTCGGCGGAACCGAAATCGACTCCACGAAGCGATGCATGTTGCAAGCTGTGCACAAGGCTTTCAAGTTGTCCACAAAGAAAGAGCAACTACAACGTGACATCTTTGACCGGAGCTTGGCGACTACTTCTCCCTGCGATGTCTATATCGCAGGGTTTCCTTGCCCTGCTTATAGCAATTGCGGAAAAAAACTTGGTGCTCGTGATGGGCTTCGAAGAGGTCTTCTCCTGTTTGAAGGCTTGAAGAAAATAGCTGTTTGCAAGCCTGGCGTTGTGATCCTCGAGCAGGTGGTAGGCTTTTTACAGAAGAAGCACCATAAAACACACCAAGCCATGAAAATTTTTTTTAGAGCTTTGAATTACGTGGTGTATATGAAAAAAATGCAGACGATGGAACATGGTATTCCTCAGAGCCGACGCAGATGCTACTTTGTAGCTTTTCACAAAACCCACAGGCAGGAAATCGCTTTTCGATTTCCGAAGCCTCTGAAGTGCCCACGTCTCAGCTCTTTCTTGGATACAGGCCGCATCGGCAATTACAAAGCGGACTTAGCATCCTATGAAGAGCGGCATGGTGCTAGCATTTGGAACGAAACTTTGGTGCTAGACATTGGCGCAAGCCCGTCTTGGCAAAGCAAGATGCATGGTCTTTGCCCTTGCCTCATCCGTACCCGGTGCAAGCAAAAAGGCTATTACCTCCCCAAGCAGCGGCGCCTACTGGATGGTGTGGAATGCGCGCGTTTTCAAGGTGTCCCTGCCGAACTTTATCGCCGAATGCTTTCGAATGTGATGAGGAAGACAAATCACACCACTGAGGAAGGAGCTGAAAAACAAATCATGGGCGCTTTGGGCGACTCCATGTCCGTGAATGTCTTGATGCGCATTTTGCCACGTGCGCTCAAAGCCGCCTCTTTATGGCCAGCATCTTTGAAATTCAAAGATCCATGGGCCGAATCTAGCGACCTTGCGTCTTTGTCGGATCGCTTGTTTGAAGCTGCCTTCAGAGACGATTGACGGAAGCTGCCCGCCAAGAAAAAAATTGCGCTCTCCCAACTCTCACTGTGTTTTAAGACATTGTTAAAGTTACATTTTTTCCAACAGGACCGTAGCTTTGCTCGCAGCCGATCAGTCTCGACTTGCCATAGCTGTAGTGTAGCCAAAAGATGCCGACGAAGCACCCGTCTGCTTGGAGGCTGAACAAAGGCGAACAACAAGCTGTGGAAAGAGACCTCGCAACTTGGGAAGCTAGTTTGACTGGCAACTTCAGCGAAGAAGAGAAGACGCGTCTACGAGAAGATGAGCGGAAGCGCTTGGTTCGCCTCATCCAGGAACAAAAGCACGCGCAAAGTCTCCAGAAGCAGTCAAGTGTTGGGGCCAAGAACAAAATGAAAGCTGGCCCCCAGCTCTCATCTGCCCACCAAGCTGCGATGGAGCCGTCTTCCGTGGATACTACTTGCAACAGTGAGTACTACGAATTTTTGAAGCAAGACTTGGCTGTCATCTCCCTAGCTCTTGGCGCCAACTTGAAGGAGATGAAGCCCACCCCCATTGAAGCCACTGTCCAGGAGAAGTCCGGCATTCAGGACACAGCGTCCTCTCAAACTTGAGTGCATTTCATTTTGAATTACATAAAGATTAAAAAAATAAATCTTTAAATTTTTGATTGAATTGACAGATGTTGGCCCCTAGACACCACGCAGGATGTCTACGACTTGAATAAGGCCAAGGTCGCGCTGGAGTCCCATGGCACCTACATCGCCAGCTGCAACCTGTACTGGTTGGATTGCTGGAAAAATCCAGCGCCAGGAGTGCCTCTCAACCGTTTGCGGGTGCAACAGCTTGCTGATTTCTACTTCCCGGAAGATCGCCCGAACAACTTCTTTCAAAAGCTTCTAGAAGTACAAGTGGATGTCGCAGCTTTGACAGACCAACCGTCTGGCCTGGTGGTGATCTCGCCTTTGGAGATCATCCACGCCATTTTTCTCAAAGCAGCTGAAGAGCTTGGCAAGGCAGGTGTCAGCGCAGCCAGCAAGACAGCTTGGAAGAACGCCTTGATTCTTGGCTTCAATTGTTTGATTGTTGTTTTCTGGTCTTAGTTTATTGTCGACGATTTTGTATTTATCATTCATGCTAGGACTGCAGTGCCTGTGGTCATGACTGCGTGCTCGGAAGCCGACGTGTGGGTGCATGCGTTGAACAAGCGGCAGCTTGTGCAGCAGGAGCACGAGAGCTTAACCCGCACTGCTTGGCAAAATGCTGCTGAACTCTACCATCTTCAGGCGTGCTTTTTCATAGACAATCATATTTTCCTGTTCCATGATTATTATCTCATCTGCCATAACATAGGGTCTTTCCTTGCAGGCGCTGATGGAAAAGCTGGAGGGTCGCAAGCTATCTGACCCGGAAGTTGTACAGCTTTTGAAGAGCAAGCATTTGATGACTGCGCAGAAAGGCTCTGGCCAGTCAGCAGTAGATGTGTCGAACTACTGCGAGTGGAACTTCACGGCTTCCAAGTCCATTGTCACTAAGTTGCAGTCCGACCAGGTGATCAGCAACATCGTGAACAAACAGGAAACTTTGAAAGGTTCTGACAGTTGCTTCAACAGCTTGGTGAAGTTGGAGAAATTGGCGCAGCGCCCCAGTTGCTTGGCGTCCCGGAGGTTCATCTTCCAGCTCATTGATGATCTGCTGTGCCACGGTGTCATCAAAGACGAAGACCTGAGCAAGAAGGACATGATCGGTGGCTCCAACAACCCTGGCAGCATTCACCTCTACGAGTTCAAATGGCGCTGCTTGACATACATCTTGGACATCATGTGCGTGCAGGCGAAGCTCGAAGATTCTGATAGAGTTCTTCTCAAAGACCATCTCCGAGATCCTGCCACGACTCGAACCAACACAGTGGACAACGTCAGCTGGCAAGGATCACTGACAAAGGCCTCCCTGGAAGCGCTCACTTTCATCCACGACGTGGTCTTCCTCAAGCAGTACGACAATATCCTGCGGCAAGGAATCAAACCACACTCACACCCAGAGATTTTGAATGAGATGGAGACCATCCTGGAAGCCTGGAACCGAGTCGTGAACCTACGAGAAAATGAGCTGGCAGAAGAGAAAGCTGCTTTGCAAGCTCTGGACGGCAAGGCTGACGAAAACGAGGAGGAAGAGGCTGGTGCGGAAGGTCAAACCCCGGACCACCTCCTCAAGTTGGCAAGAAAAATGCCAAACACCTTGCCCAAGCATTCCCCGCAGTACTGGAGGGCGGTTGCAAACCAGACAGTCCGCATGTATGTGGAATTCGTCACTGAGCCCACAAACACATCCGGGGTCACTACGATGGTGGAGAAGCTCCAGTTGCCAAGCCCTGAAGTTGGTAAAACTTGCACCCTCGTCCACATCGACACGTCTCTTTTGGGTGAAAGTGTGGGGCCAGGCTCTCAAGAAAACCTTCGCAAAGTCTGGAAGCCGGATGAAACGCTGATCCAGAAACTGCTTGGATCCACTCTGGTTGGCTTGGGCGCCCAGCAAGACAAAAACGGCAAGTGCCAGTGCCCTGGAGAAGGTGTTTTAGCTGCCGTGTTCGATCCTCTTGGAGTGTTGCCAAAGACTTTCATGAAAGACAGCACTTCGCAGCCTGTGTGGTTGATGTTCAACGAGGACGGATCAATCTCTTTCCAATGAACGGATTTTTTTTTCATAAAACATCCGCCTTTGTTGTGCCAGGAGAGCATTCGTTCCAGGAAGAAAAGAGTGAAGGCCCACTCCTACAGCCAGCGAATGGAGTTCACGCTCTATTCCGACAAAGCCCTGAGCGTCCTTCTTCCAGACAAGCCCCGGGCGATCTACTCTGGCTGGTCGTCTGGAGACGCGATTGGATTCGTGACTGCGCTGCCAGCTACAGGTCTTTGGAAGATGGCGAGGCGGGTTTTTTTTATGTTTTTTTGATAGGCGCACTTTCTCATTCTATATAGTTGTCAATCTGTCTTTTCATCTAATCGAGCATGTCTCGCTATTGCAGGAAGGACAAAGTTGAACTCCTTGGAGAGAAGCGCTGCGTAGCCTTGCCAGAGGTCGACCCCAAGGCCATTGCTGAGCACGAAGAAACCGTCTTCAGCACCAGCATTTCTCCCAGTGAGTTGTACCAAGAGTTGGTTGCTAGCTACTGCGCTGCAGCAGTAGTGGATTTGTCCCCCGCACAAGGGGAATTTTGCAAAGCTTGCCTTGCCAGCCGCACCAAAATCGTTGCAGTTTGTGGCACGGAAAGCCATGCATCTCGGCTGGAACTTGTCCTGACGGACCATATCTTGGGCGAGCTGTCTCGTGAAGGGTCCACCTACTTTCGACCCGAGTCTGTGGCAAAGGAAGGTGAAGAATCCAAAGGTGGCAAAGGCAAAGACGGTGCGGAAGAGAAGAGCAAAAAAAAGAAGATCGATCCCGACGCCAAGGCTGGCGCCAAGAAAAAAATTCGTAAGACAAAGAAAAATGCTGAGGAAGAGGAAGCCGGAGAAGATGGTGAGGAAGACGAGGAGGAGCAGGAAGACACCAGCGCCAAGCCCAAGAAGAAGCCACGCAAAGCCAAGAAAGACGACGAAGAGGCTGACGGGGTCTCCTCTGACATGTGGTGAAAGGCTTGGACGGCTTGAGCAAATTCTTCTAGCGCTGAATTTGGGCTGCGAATCGCATACCCGTTTTGGATTCAGCGCACTTTGGCCCAACAGTGGCACCATTCGAAGTTAGATTCTTAGGCGACATCCGAACCCAGACCGAGGCGATGGGCCGCCTCTGCGCACACCTCTGAAAAATCAGCATCGCTGACTAGCAGCTTTTTTAAACGCCTCACATTCTTCTAGCTGTTTCATTCGCAGATTCGCAAACTGACAGAACAGCTTTAAGTGTGTATAATAAGATTTCGGCTCAAATCCAATCGTCTCAAATCTTTAAAGAATGGCCGAACAAGTCCCTGCAGTTGAAACACCGGAAGTTGCTGAAGCACAAGCTCCTGAAGTTGACCAACACCAAGACTTGCGCAACAAGCTGAACCGGCTGGCCGATTATGTAGAAATTGGAGCTTGGGCCCTGCAATCCTTGGTCATCCTTGACGACATTGATGATGCATATGAGAACAAGCCCTATTTGCTCCAGGACATGAACATTTCCAAACAAGACATGGAAAACACCCTGGCTTTCATTCGCACATTGCGTGACCATGCCGGCCAAGCTCGAGATGTTGTTCATGCGGAGATCAATGACCTGTTGCAGCTTCCGCGCCCTGCTGCTAACAACCGGGCCCCTGCTGACCTGCATGCGCCTGACAGTGAGCAGTGATGGATTTCCTTTTCACCTGTAATGCCTCCAGCTTCCCTGTTCAAAGGTGAATAGGGCAACTATAGACGCAAAGAAAAATGCAGCAGCCTTGCGCCAACTTGGACGGCGGCTTCGCGCCGACTGTCAGGCGGCGGCTTTAAGCCGACTGCTACGCTGTTGCTTTGGGATGCGGCGGCTTTAAGCCGACTGCTACGCTGTTGCTCTGGGATGGCGGCCCAGCGCAGGCTGTCCCAGTTTATTTTCATTTAAATTTAATGTTAGATTTGAAAACTACTTGTGAACATGTATGTATGAATTTCCCAACCATATTGATAAAAACAATGAGTTTTTGTTCGCTTACCTTTCTTTAAAAACTTAAACTAAAATTGAGGTTAGATTTGAAAACTACTTGTGAACATGTATGTATGAATTTTCCAACAGAAACAACGAGTTTTTGTTCGCTTACCTTTCTTTATTAAAATTACGGTTAGATTTGAAAACTACTTGTGAACATGTATGCATGAATTTTCCAACCATATTGATAGAAACAACGAGTTTTTGTTCGCTTACCTTTCTTTAATAAAACTTAAATTTTGTAAAAGGGACCCAAGGACCCCTAGCAACAACAGCAAGATTATGTGAAACATTTCCGCAACAAGCATGGCTACGGCCAATCATTGGTGATTTATACCATTTTATACCTATGATATCACTATTGAACATGGCTTTTCCGCTGCGAGGTTATGATTATGGCAGGGTACGTTTTCTTCTGTTGCAGATTTTCTTTTGTTTGCAACTTTGCAATTTAACATTTTGGTCCTGCAAAGGACCTTTTTGTCCCTTCTCGCTTTGCAATTGCTGGACAATTTGGCAGATTATGTATATGTGATTGCAAGCTGGTGTTTGATACTGGAAGATGACTTTGACTTA
>Ga0126342_10014714_pt1 | contig 13789 bp, 16 predicted proteins | sample Cyp1metagenome_FD_92528 | JGI IMG/M metagenome (GOLD analysis project Ga0126342, IMG submission 92528) | Coral microbial communities from Lord Howe Island, Old Settlement Bay, Australia - Cyphastrea 1 metagenome | ecosystem: Host-associated > Invertebrates > Cnidaria > Coral ...
CTCTTTTGGCAATACTAAAAGTAAATAGAGCTAATTGACTTTTAGTATTGGAGAAAAATTGGAGTTGCGGAAAAATGTTTCTACTATTGACAAGATATCACTATTGGTCAGACAACATTATATTAAAACACTGCCTCAAAATTGGATAACATTGGACGGTGTACTACAAATGCAAGATTTTCCGGGTCCATTGGTGCCCCTTTCACTGAGATATGGATAGGACTAGGAGTGAAGCCATTGGGGATGCATTGAATCAGCATGGGTTTTAACAGCAAACATGGGAAATGCATTGAGATGAGTCAAAACAAAACGGGCTGCAGGACGATTCATTTTGAGCCATACCCACGACGATCGTCGTGGTAGAAGCCCGAGAATCCTTCCCAGCCTTCCGCATGATAAGAATGACATCACCCCAGAAGCCCTAGTTAAATATTTGGATCAGTTCATTGTGCGATCACCCCAAATCAGAGTGTTTCATTCTTGATGGAATCATCCTGGTTCACCCTGCTATGAGGGCGTCTGAAAATCGATGAGGCCGCCTAAAATGACCACCAACAAATGGGAAAATCATGATTGTGTGTGTGCTTTCTTAAATTATGATAAATATACATGTAAAAATGGTTTCGATCCCAGCTGTCTTTGGTAAGTTATTGGGGATGGTTTATTAATTACTGGGTTTTCGATGGTTTACCACAGTAAACTTCACGCAAACATACATCGTCCATCACCACTTCCACTTGGGGCTGCATCCCAGTCGGAAAAGTGGCTAGTGACCATACCAAATAGGGCCAGTACATGCCAGTACTATAGTACTGGACCATCCCTTGTTACATGGCTTGTGAACGGTTCATGTTCACCACTTACCGAGTGGGACGTGGTTCTTTGCTGACTAACTCGGAAAATGCAATTTACCATCCATGAACCACCCATGAACCATCCTTAACCCATGATTAACCCATGAAAACCCCTGATGAACGGCCGCTGGGAGTCCTATGGAGCTCCCCCATCGAGGCGGTGTAGAAGGAACACTGGGTGGAGAGTTGCATCCATCGTCCATGGAGCCGATGCACGGTGGGATCCTCCCCGTTGCTGTTCATGATGCCTGGGCAACGGCAACCGACGAATGGGTTGTAAAAAACCCTACCAGGATGGGGATATCAACAAGACATGGCCATTCAAAGTGAGATTCATAGCTGATGTCTGTGAGCGAAAAAAGGGGTACTTCACTATATGCACTAGGGTTTATGGTGATTACATCTACTCTAAGATGAGGTTATAAACTAACTTATACCTAGCGGGCACCACCAAGTATTGGTCAAAGTTAGGACCCTCAAAATAGGTGGTGTGGTTGGTATAGTAAAGAGTATAGATCTAGAAACCGCCGAAAACTGCTGCCCCTCTGCATTTTTGACATCTTCCCACGTCTGCGAAGAACGAGTTGGGATTGGCTTAGAATTGTGCAATCCCACATTTTAAGGATTTACACAATAATTATCTGGGTAAATTGTAATAATTCACTGACCTGAAATCAGGTAATATTGGATAATTGCCTTTACTAACCATCATTCCAGAATAGTAATGCTCCAGATATTTTTACGGCCATGAGTTGGAGTACTATCCAGATTATATAAGACATACCAAATTGGACCCACAGAAGCGATCATTTTGCATATGGAATCACCTTAAAGAAGATCGAATTGTTAAGCCAATCCCACTTCATCTTTTCACTGGATCTAATATATTAATATGGCATTTCAATGGGGCACAGTGCAAACTGACACAAAGTTCGCTTAGGTGGCATCTAGCCATGCTGGAAAAGCCTCGATTTTCCAGGCAATAAGGGTCATACGGGTCATAATGCCAGCTGCTCAGCTGCCATCTGGCAATAAAACATGGTAATGGACAATTCCCCATTGAGTTTGATGTTCTTCCCCGTTTCAGTGTCCATTACGGGATTTCCCGGTAGGATTTCCCAAGCGCTGCAACTCAGAAACGGAAAGAAGCGTAGGATTTGAACTTCGGAGTGCTGTCCTCCGCCAAAGTCCGACCCCGGGAAGCTGCAAAGGGGTAATCTGTTGACTGATCTACTATAGCAAGCACCAAAAAGATAGGGAAGCAACATGATACTAAATTTGTTACATCTCTCTCCTCTCCATAAATTAGTCGTACTAGTATATATATATATACACATTGCTTTTTGTTTGTCTTTTTTTTGGGATGCTATGTTGCTATGCTTTGTGGCACTGAAATCCTCTTCACAGGATCCAAAATCCAAGCCTTTATTGACAGGTTGGTCTATCACATCTACCTGCTGGGGAGCCCTATAGGTGTCTGTATACCTGGCTAGAAGTGGGGCAAGTAGGGTTAGCCGACTTGTACTGGTTATAATATTCTTCCCAATTCGGGTGGACCAGGAAGTAGGTTGCTAATCGTACAAGGTGGTACTGCCCGGTTATAAACCCATATAATATCATATATATATATACATACACACATAACATTATGAAACTATAATCAACTATATTTAGATTTATTCTATCATAAACCAGCGAATCTACTCAGATTGAGGGCTCCATCTTGCTGAAGTCCATATGGTTGGTTCATGTTTGGTTCTACATCCCCATACCGTCCCCCAAATTGTTGGTGAAATATCCCAAAAGTTCCACCGCGAAAGCGCCGAGTGACTGAAAGCAACTTGTGCACATGCAGTGCGGCTGGCTCCTCTTCGATCCCATCGGCCTTGGAAAATCTACAGGAAACCATGGCTCCATGGCTACGAGATGTCTTGGGACAAAATGGGGGGTTTCCTGAATGGTTTTCCCACCAATTCTAGCCCTTTTCGATGGCGGCCCTTACGATGGTGGACCATCGTGAAATTTTCACGGTGAAGGGCAAAGAAATCCAACATGTGGACATCTGGCCCATTTGAAATTGGGATTCATGTTCAGCTTTGAAATCTGATTCACCTCAAACTCGACTGGTCAACTAGCTAAACACTGCTTGTTTTACATTTACCATGCCTGAGCTGTCCGTATGTCGGTGCCACAGCAACTGGACTTCTAGCGACACATCTACCCAACAAATAGGAAAGTTGACTGAACCCAAACTGGTGTCTTTCAAACTGGTATCCTTATTGTCACATTGAGAGAAAAAAACTACTGACATCTGATGACATCTGGGTTTGTCTGAAAATATGGTACGCCTCCCCAACTTCCATGGACCATCATTATTTCCATCATTTTTTCCAGATATGTTCCGTAAAAGTTGGACAAAATGGAGACACATGTTCCCATGTTTTCCCCAACATCTCCCAGAAAATCCAGACATCACCTTCTTCTCCAAGGCTCTGCATTCTTTGGAGCCATGCCAGCCTTGGGTGGCTCTTGCACCCCGACTTCCAGCTGCACAGGCGGAACGTCCGGCAACGTGAGGCGAAGCTGATTCAGCTTGGTATTGATGCGCTTGAAGCAGGTTTCCTGATCCGGATCTCGGATGATCACCATGGAAATGTTGGGGGGAAGCATGACCAATAGTGATTATATCACATTATATCGATCTTGGTGCTATATACTAAAACAAGCTAAAACATATTGCAATGTTTTTCGAACATATGTGGAGTCCTGATGTGTCAGGAGAGCTACCCCCAAGAGTGATAAACTATTGCTGTAAATGGCATCCCCGGCCGTGATTTTATTACATTTTATTCACCCCCGAAGGTCACAAGAGATCCAATTGCACCAGGCACCATTTCATTCTGCAGCGACTCCACTGCGTGGATAGACTCCATGGCTGTCAAGCTTGGCTGCAACCACTGGGAACCCTTGGAAGCCCTTGGGATCAAAAAAAGAAATCAGGCGCCGTGGCAAATGCCAACCCTACAGCCGTGCGGTATTTTTCTCTCTGTATTTCACGGGCATCCTTTTGCTGCTGACACATGCTCATCCCTGATCTGTGAAGCCAGTTTCAACTGAGGTATTGCTTGAAGGTCGCGGTAGCAAGACCCAGGTGGCGAGTTTACTTCGTCCTGAAATGGACTACACCACAGTTTATGGATATTTTTGGCAATTTTGAGCAGGTACAATCATATCTTGAAACCATGGGGTGGAAGGTTTCGGACAAAGGCAAGCTCGCGATGGTCCTGAAGATAATTTGAAGCGGTTCCCACTAGAATTTGTCATTTCAGGCTCTCAAACCCACGGGACCGCTTCAAATTATCTTCAGGCTCTCAAACCCACGGGATTTCCTAAGATCTTTTCTTCAGGAAGCTCACTACATCCAGTTGGGTGATTTCTGGAATAGATGTGTGGGTACATATATCGTTGGGTATGATTTATCCTCTCAAATTCCCGTATTTGGTTGGTTACATAATATATCCCTAAACGCATCCATTTCATGGTCCCGACTATGTGTAAATCCCCTAGTAAACCATGGTTTATTAGGGGTGTTCAATGTTATATAGGGCGGAAAGGGATCAACATCCCATTAATGTCATCATTCTTAGAACATATGAAGGTTTCCTAAGTCATGGGGCTACCTCTAAGTCATCCATTTTCAAGCGGTTTTTCCATGAAATAAACCATCCAGCTATGGGGGTACCCCCATGGATTGGAACCCCCCCCCAGCCATCCTTTTTTTGCGTTCCGGAAGGTCTACTACCGGAGCTGCATGCAGCTGATCGTCTGAGCCCAGGGGTCCCTCTGTGGGAACCCAGGTTTTTGATCATTTGTCCCACTTGGTAGGTGGCTTTTTTCCCAGTTGATTCAGGGGGATAGGTAGGATTGATCCACTAACTTGGGATATAACCCACTTACGAAGTGGGAGCCACCAAGTATCCAAGACTACAATCTTGCTGGGGGAAAAGGATGATCGTTGATGATCACCCGCGGGTGGACTGACCCATTTCCAGGCAACTCCACATAGATTCTTTCTGGACAGTTGGACAAACAACAGGGGAAAGAAACTATGCAGCAGTGCTTTCAAGTTCTGTGATAGTTGCGCCTCGCAACATTCAACCAGGATACAATCCTTTTTGTATGTGAGGAATTGACCCAACATGACCAGGAAAATAACCAGCAAGAATCCCAGATCATCCATGTGTGAGAATTTATCAACCTATCCACTGAAGAGAAGCACATGCAGCTCAACATGCTTGTACCCCAATCCCCCGAAGACATTCCAATCTAACTCCTTCCCACCAATGATAAGGCGCCTTTAACAAATCTTGGATACCCTGCATCGTAACCGCTGGGGGGATCGGCTCATCGGTAACATGTTTGCCGGAATTTTCACCATTTACAGTTGATTTTGCCACCGAACTAAACCTCCATATTTTTTTTGGATTTCCCTGCCATTAAATCCACATTCAGTCCCGTTAAGTCCCATTATATACACCACATTTAAATCATCATTAAACCACCATTAATCATCATTCAGTCCCATTTTTTGCCCCAGGGTTTCTCAGGGCTGACCCTGCCATCAGATCACCTGAAAGTCTGGACTCGTGAAACCGCGGTTTCCAGGCGCTGCAGCGTGTAATCCCATCGGCCCATGGTGTGATGAAGCATGATGACACCATGACCGGGACCATAAAATGAAGGTGTTTCCTCTATTTCATATATTTCAATTCGGGTATAAATAAATAAAACACACACACACATTTATGTATATATATAGCATTTTTTGTGTATATGTATATATGTATATGTGTATACCTATATGAATATATATATATATTATATATATGTATATGTATATGTATGTATATGTATATGTATATGTATATGTATATGTATATGTATATGTATATGTATATGTATATGTATATGTATGTATACAAATGTGTATATATATATACATATGTAATGTATATATAGTTGTATATAAATACATACAGTAAATACGTATGTACATGTATATCTGTCTGAATATACAAATACATATATATATATATGTACATGTATATGTATATATGTATACATGTATACATGTATATATGTATATATGTATATATGTATATATGTATATATGTACATATGTAGATATGTAGATATGTAGATATGTATATATGTATATATGTACATATGTATATATGTATATGTATATATGTATATATGTATATATGTATACATGTATGCATGTATACATGTATACATGTATATATGTATATATGTATATATGTATATTTGTATAGTTGTATATTTGTCTGTAGATACGTATGTACGTATATATATGTAAATACGCATATATGTAAATACGTATATATGTAAATACGTATATATGTATATATATCTACATATATGTGAATATGTATACATGTATATATGTATATATGCATATAAGTATATGTGTATATATGTATAGTATATATGTACATATATATATATATATGTATATGATATATGTATGTATATATTTGTATGTATATGTGATGGGGGATGGGGTTGTTGGACATGGCACCCATCATACTAAGCAACTAGGGCTTTACATGTTACTGATCATGATATCTTGCAGCATCTTGCGAGCAGCCACAGCCAACTGATGCCAACTGGCAAGGGGACTTCCCTCTTTGTGGTGTCCTTGATGCCAAATGGCTAGGACTATTCGATACGAAATTCAGCCACACAAGCATCTATAGTCCCTAGGGTGCACATGACCCAAACAGTGACAACCTTAGCTAAGCTACACCCTTGGAAAGACGATTTTTTTGGGCGGCGACTACTTCCCCCTGAGTGGCTAAATCCAGAAAGTCTACCAGTCTACCACCATTTACCAAGCTTTACCAGGATCAAATCTTCCGTGTGCACCGAGACCAAGACTGTCTCCCAAGCCAAGGTGAGGATTGGAGAAGAACTCAGTGCAACCCAAAGATGGTCAAACCACAGTTCTGCGGTCTATTGAGCCGTGCTCGAAGTGGATGCTCATTCCCTGCTTGATGTGAAGTATCATTTGGATGATGTCTTCGATTTTTTCGGGATCTCTTCAGTGCTGGTAGTCAAAACATTAGAATTAAGCACCCATAGAGATCCATAGGTCCATAAAGTACATTAAAGTATCATACCAACGGAGCATCTGCGAACGGCCAACGCGGCATTCGCATCCCATCGAATCAGCACGGAGTTGTCAGGCAATGGCTTGGCCATTGCGGCTATCTGTGAAATGCCGTGGTCACGGATACTGGCCACGACCGTTTTTTAGGCGCCTCTAGATAATCATTGGTCAAAGTCGAGCCAATGGTGGTTCTCAGTGATTCTCATATGACCAATTGGTTCGGTACTGTGATGCGCCTTGCTCACAGTGATCCCGGGAGATTTTTTGGGATCCCTTGAATGAGAACCAACATTTCACGTCTGTGGCCAGGGGTCACAACAGAAACAGAACAGAAACCAACATGGGAAAGCCAACAGGAAAGCATATATCCAAGTTACCCTCCGGCAATCAAACATGGCTTGCGGGAACATTTAGGTCGATGACGTTCGAAAATTTTCCCATTAAAACCTCCATTTACAGGGTTTCTTCATTGCCATGTTTGATTATCAAAGGGTACCATTCCGGGGCTAGTAACAACATGCCCGAACAAGGGGCTTCCCATCTCATCAACATGCCCCAACAAGGGGCCTTGGGTTTACCATTTATATTCGTCTTGACCGTTTGGTGCCATGACAAATTCGCAAGCGTCCTGCCATCACTATCCTTGCACACGCTTCTCGGAAGCGGAAGCCACAACGCCGAAAGAGCAGTGACCAAAAAACGTTGTCATCGTAGTGGCTGTCTCTTGGAGGTTTTGATATGTTTTGATATCCCTTCAATTTACCTGATTCACATTGATAATGGGAAAACTATCTCGCATTACCCTCTGGTAATCTAACATAACTATGCAAAACCCCCAAAATTCTCTCATAGGTAAATCATCTGTAAAAATAGAGGTTTCCCAAATAATCCAGGCACCCCATTTATCCCCATTGGGGATCCCCATGACTATGGAACCCTCGTTTTACCTCAGGCGAGGCTCACTGCTCACCGTTGCTTAAATGCTGTGGGGACATCGTCGCAACATCCAACAGGTTCAACCATAATGCCTTAAGAATGGTTAATAAATGTTAATAATGGTAAATTCAATGGTTAATGGTTAATGATGGGATATCTCATGTTTAGTAATAATTCAATTGAAAAGGATATGTATTTACATTCTTTACTTCCATAGAATATGTAACATATTGTAAAATGGTCTTGCGGCCAACGGCATCAAGGACCCTAAACTTGATTTGGCACGATTTAGCCACAAAATAGTTCGACCCTATTGCATAGATATAGGTCTCCCACTTAGTTCAATAGTTCATGAACCGTAATACACCACGTATTGATACCCGCCTACAATAAACAATCAAATTTCAGGACCATTGAGCGTGCTACTGCTATCATGGGAGCAATGGGATTCGCATCCCCTAGTCATGGCTTGTACATTCTTTTTGTCCTGGCTATGTCCCGCTATGTCTATTTATTGCTTACATCACGAATCCTACTGTAAATCGTGCCAGTAATCTCCATGAATCCATCATTTCTTTTGTTGATTTGATCTGTATACATCTCATCAAACACATACCACTAGAATATACTAGAATATTCATGGCAACTCACCTCCGTCCATTCGATTTCGAAACTCCTGGGTGACGTACACCCAGCCATCTGGTAATTTAAGATACCAGGTTGATAGAGGTTGGTTGATAAAGGTTCCCAACCAATGGATCATTATCCCAACCAGGTAAGCTGTATCACGCCCATCCCAATGACCAAATCGTTCATCCAAATCTATGGGCTTTAACCCCACAAGAATTACTGCAGTTCGTTGTGGCACAATCACCATTTGTAATAGCTCATCAATTTTTGATATCATCATATCAAACTGCAACAAATGACTTGAGGGCAACCAGCCACTCAACTCTCTCTACTTTTCTCTAAGATAAAACCACCGCAATTATAACAAAATATCTGATGACTAAATCCCATTCAACTCCCAGGAAACACCGTGTATCTTTGTTCATATAACAACTATTTCCCCATTTATCATCATTTATGGTCAATAACAATCCCCACTGTTGATTGTAATTTTACACAATTTTAATCTAGAGTGAAATAACATAGACGTGGAAAACCAACCATTTGTGGACGATTTTCCCGAGGTTTCCCCATGCGTTCTCCACATCTTTTTGTATGTTTACCCTAGGATACCCTGTTATAACATGTTATAACCACCATCTTTTGGCTTCTGCATTTAACATTATATAACCACTAACCGCAATTTTTTTGGTTCATATAATTTCATATAACCACCATTTCAAATTTATAATATTTTATGATCATATTTCATATTTCCTTGTTGCAAGAACTGGATATGCCACTAGTCACTGCTCTTAAATGGAGAAGGTGGCTGGTGCCTTGGGTGCGACGAAACGGTGGAGCTTGCTGAGATGACTCTCCACCGTCTGCTGTCGTTGCATCACATCCCGGACGCAGTAGGCCAAACCTTGGGACGGAACAACTCCGGAAAGGGCTGGAGTTCATAGGGTTGTTCCTGTTTACCCCAGCTACGTTTGGGGGTAAATTTTTAAATCGGCGAAATAAAGCAGTAAAACGGCGAATTTTTTCCCCCTTGTGCTTGTCATCTACCTCTGGTGGGCTTTAGTGGGCTGGAGAAAACCATGGTAAAAAATCAAGAAAATCGGCATTCAACCAACACTTGACCAGCAAACAAGATCGCAAATTGGGATTTAAGAGGCGCACATGATTTCACGAGTGTCAACAACCCATGGAAAAAATGAAAATCCCAACAGTCGTGCTTTACCAATCCGTTATAACCCCTGTAATCATCAACTGTTTCTTTTTATCCAGCGCAAATCACCCACATGTAGGTAAATATGCCATACATGCAGCATATGGGAACTATAGGACTTTTCATCTTCCTCCTATTTGGGACAGTGAATACCAATTACTACATACGGCTTTTGGGATGGTTACGCTAGCTTAACAGCCAATGGGCTGGAACAGAAACATCACAGAGCCTAAAAGCAGATTTTCTTTGTCTTTTTTGGGGATTTACTACAGTTGAAGGGGCTCCCAAACAGTAGCTTTCTGTTGGTTTATAATTTTATAGCTACAGTATATAGGCGGACGGATGGATCTATGGCAGATATATCTCCAGTTGGATGGGTGAAAATGCATAAATTATTTACACGCATCCATCCATGGACAATTCAAAAACAATCCTACTAAAATGGAACTAACATTCAGACTTCCATATCTCATCTACTCCAGGATGAATATCTACTGATAATTGAGTCAGCCCGTTCCGCACTGTTATGCTTTGAAAGGACTTGTTCAAGATGTAAAGCCATTATCTGTGAAAAGGATTTGACCTATACTTGGTGGTTCATCCATAGTTACCAACTTGGTTGTATGATTAATGAGGGAAGATAGGTTGTTAAGCAGGGTTAGCCCGCTTACTTGGGATTGCAACCTACGAGTACTTACTAAGGGGAGTGAACCATGTGAACCATTCAGCAAGGGACACTTGCACGAGACGCGGGAAGGAAGACAAAGAAAGAGATGGGGTTCACATTTGACAAATGGGCACAGGATCTCACTAACACTCACAAAATAAACATCGGACTTAGCAGAACAAAACTGAATTTAAGAACATCTACACGACACCCATGCCTACTCTAACCCTCCAAGTTTTTTGGGGCATTGCGACGCTAGCCGTGAGCTTCTCGTGCGCCCCATACTGCAAACAATCGAAGTTTTTTTGGGTAAATTCTGCCACGTGTGGTTTTTCACGGTACAGCAGTGAACCATTGGTTCATGCAAAGGGGGTTAAGGGCTGGGGTTGTGGCATTTGCATGCATTTGCCCTATCAAAATTGCAATTTTGGCAACATCGAGTGTGGCATAGGGGAGAAAACATATGTTCCCGTGGATTATTTTGGCTTACCAGATTGGATTTACCCCATTGCTTGTGCAATTGTAGCTCCAAGTGGATATACAATGATAGATGTCACAGTTATATTTTCCCCATATCCCAACCTGATTGCAAGGTCATTCCAATAATGAACGCCCCGAAGTCGGCGAACTCCATGATTTCATATGATTTCTATGATATCCCCCATGATATCCCCATAAACTAAATTCATCTATAAAATCACCATAGATATGGTGGTATATTCCGCATGAAACTGCACTTTTCTCTTGGCCTCTGGTAGATAATTTGTTACAGTTCGCTATGGAACATCACCATGGTTATAGGTAAATCATCATTCTGATCATCCATAAATCTTGGTAAATTATAATGTTTCACTCACCTGAAAATTTCATAAAATTTCGGCCACCAAACTTGCAGACTCCTGAAAAGTTCGGTCATTTGGGGACAATTTCCCTTAATCCAACCATGATTCCAGGGTTCGGTCGAGACGTGAGGTCGTGATGAAATTTACTCAGATCAATGGGACCATGGCGTTTCCATAGCTATGTTGAATAACCATTTCAGGTATATCCTATTATATCCCATGATATCCCCATATTATATTCCTATAAATCCATTTCTATGATTTATTTCTATGGGACCATTCATATCCCACTCAATTCATCACTCAATCCATGGATTTTCCCCATGATTCCATCCATTTCGCCCCCATGGCATATGATATCCCTATTAGAACATGTTAAATCCCCATTGTTGCTGGTTAAATCCCATGAAATCACGATTTTCCTGGATAAATGTGGAATATCACCGTTGTTTTGGAGATAACAATGGCTTCCAAAAAACGGCCTCGAGGCAAGAAACTGGTGAGATCTGAATCCGCCTCGTGAATGCGTCCCCAGTTGCCCCCAGTCATCTCGCAGTGTGCCCGGCGCCCTGCAAAGCCTCGCGAAAAAAACACGGTGGAATCAATAGCCAAGTTGAGCCTAGGGGCTATGCAAGGGGATGTATCCCCAACATATGGCTATCTATGGTACAGTACCTCTATTTTAGGATCTTGAAATTCCATGAAATTTCCATTGATGAGAACAAAGGTGTGCAACCTATACATATTATATATTCATATATATATATATATTCGGTAGTCAACCCCAAAAAGATACAAAAGTCATGAATCACTATTTTAGTGATATTTTATGAGCTTATATCTTTTTGGAGGTTGCTATAAGTATTGCGTGGCTGGTTCCACATACAGTATGACATGATATCATTCCTTCCCCCTGATAGTAAATACCGCCCAGAAACCATGGTTTAGTTGGGGATTTACACATAATTTGGCACTTAGATGGTGTAATACTGAAGGGATGGGATTGTTGGGGTGGTTCCCAACACCACAGTGCTGCTGATCATTGGGATTCAACCCACCGCAGAGCTGCTCAAGAAAAACGACGGTTTTTATTTGCGTTCAGGTACGCTCCGAAATTTTGCTGTACAAGTAGATATTCAATCCGTCCCACGGAAATCTGCCTTGATTTCAAGTATCCAAGGGATAGAAACTAAATGAAACTAGCAAACACAATCATATCAACTATGGAACACGTGCACATCCAACACATTCCATTTCCATTTCATCATTTCTATCTGCTTGGAGGTGCTGACACGTCAAGGGGCGGATCTTGCATCGTGAGACACAGGTCTCAAAGACGAAGTGGTTCTGAACGCACGAGATGAATTCACCTGATGGGTACCACAAGTGGTCGAAGAGTTGGGGGTGCACTTGGGCATCTCTTTGTGGATATAATACGATATAACAATGATATTAAACGATCTAACCATGGTTTTATCACGATCAGTTGGGAAATAATTATGATGCCTGCTTGGTGGATGTGAGTGGAAACGTTCTTGCCTACTTTGAGGATCCGTCAGAAAAAGTACAGTAACTGTTGGCTTCCCTTAGCCATTTAGGGGATAAGCCCACTGGAGGAACTTTTCAACCAAGGTCATTCCTAAGCGTTTGAAAAACCGCTTGCAACAGCAGTGGGGTGATCCTCAGAGGTAGACCATGGTAGACCCAGCGCTGAGCAGCGGGGAATACCCAGGCACTCATATCTGCCAAATCCACATTGATAATCTTCGCATCCTTCAAGTCCGGATTCATGGCCACAGCGGGCTGAAGTGTCTGCAACAGCCTTGGAATCCACGCCTTGAAGAACTTCCCCACATTCCCCAAGGGGGAAACCAATGGTTACACCATAAACAACAACCCATGGGGGATATATATACTTGACTAGTGTGGATCCCAGATTATTGGATTAGACCATAGATCTGGGATGCTTTGAGTGACCCGCCCCCCTGCCTTGCCACAATGGTGGCTTAAACATCCAATTGATGTTTTTGAACTGCAGGCATATGTTCTTTCTCCATCTCTGGGGCTCTATTCAAAGGGGTGCTAATTAGAGTCTTATTGCTAAATTACTTCAATCTATCTCGTTTTATGATATTTTAAGATTGATGGAATTGGGCCCAACAAAAATATGAACAACTATTTTTTCTGCGTTGCGGGGTGTGGGACGAGGTCGTTGAGCAGAAGGGTGCCCTGCCCCCTTCTAGAAGTAGTATTGGAAGCAAAAAATCGCCCCCCCCAAAAATATCAATATTTTTTTAAAATTATATTCTTTTAATTTTAAATTAAAATATTACCAATATTTTCCATTTTGGGCTACCTCAATGCATTTTGTTGCTTGTTCGTAGCCAAATTGCCTCTGACCTTTGCAAAGCTGAATAGCATCCCTTTGAATAGGGCCAGGGGGCCTTTGAATGA
>Ga0126342_10014715_pt1 | contig 13788 bp, 11 predicted proteins | sample Cyp1metagenome_FD_92528 | JGI IMG/M metagenome (GOLD analysis project Ga0126342, IMG submission 92528) | Coral microbial communities from Lord Howe Island, Old Settlement Bay, Australia - Cyphastrea 1 metagenome | ecosystem: Host-associated > Invertebrates > Cnidaria > Coral ...
ACATGTCTCCACATGTCTCCACATGTCTCCACATGTCTCCACATGTCTCCACATGTCTCCACATGTCTCTACATGTCTCCACATGTCTCCACATGTCTCCACATGTCTCCACATGTCTCCACATGTCTCCACATGTCTCCACATGTCTCCACATGTCTCCACATGTCTCCACTGTTGCGGGTTTTTCACTTGGCTTTTGAATTGCCTGTTTCAGCTTGTGCCAGGCTGAGGAGTCCCACAAGGATGATTGCTTGGACACTTGGACCCAGCAAATTGAAGAGGCCCTTGTGGCATGTGGAATGCCGGAAATGCAATGGGACCAGATAGAGATGAACCTCATGAGAAGCCAAGACCTTCAGGAAGTCCAAGCTGCTCTTGGGCGAAATTGGCTGTCAATAGTGTTGGCAAGAAGCAAACATGTGTTGTGGAAAGGAGGTGAGACTGTTCGCATCGATGTCCGGGCGTCAAAGCCTGAGGAGCCTGCAGAACCTGCGCCGCGAGAGCGTTCTCGGTCTCGCTCCAAAATCTCCAGGATCAGCGAGATTCAAAAGCCAGATGTGTTGGAGCAACAAGTGCCCAATACAGTGCCCAATACAGTGCCCAAAGGGTTCACAGAGCTTCCGAGTGGCGCAAGCCCAACCCTTGAAGCAACCCGTCGTGCAGCCCATCGTGACGCCGGTGGTGCATCCCGTGCAGCCAGTGCAACGGGTGCTCCGAAAAGCAAAGCGCAGAAGACTTCGGCATCGCCTCCTTCACCTCCAGGCGCTGGTTCTCAAGGTGCTCAAGGGGCCCAGGGCCATGAAGGCCCAGCTGTCCGTGATGCACAAGATGCAAAGTTAGGAAGAGGACAAGAGGATCTGAGAGAGTGGCTGAGATCAGCCGATCCAACAGGCACAGGAAAACTTCTGAAGTATGGAGACAAACTGACACAAGAGCTGGACGATCTGATGGACCTGTTGGAATTCGTTCGAGACGAGAGTTGGTTGGCAGCTCCATCAACCGTGGATCGCATAGATCCTAGCTTTTTCCAGTGCATCCAGTGCACCCAAGCCGGCCACAAGATGCTGTTGGCCAAAGCAATCATGAAACTGGTAGCAGCCAGATCATAGCGCCGTGTGCGAGAAGAATGATGCATTTTTCCTGTGCTGGCTGTAGTACCTGTGTTGCTTCAAGGTGATGTTTTCTTTCCATTTCTTTCCCATCGTTTTGAATTTTGAATGGGCATTGCAAACTGAGCCAGGCAGTTCTTTCAGGCCAGGCTGATGCTCAGAACGAGCCAACCCCAAAGGCAGGGTCCAAACTTCGCAGAGAAACCTGACACCGTGGCCAGTTTTTTTTAATGCTTGTCCAGAATAACTTCAGAACAACTTGCACTTTAAGGACGAACGCGGGTTGTCTTTGTGTTTGCAGCAATTTCTGTGATGATGAATAGAAAGCGCAGGCTGAATGAATTCATGGACTGATATACCCTGGATTTATCATACTACAGCGACGAGTTTGACGCCCAATCGCATTGGCACACTTGAGCACTTAGATATTTTGTACACTATATAATATATACTACAAGATACTACAAGATACTACAAGATACTGCAAGTACATGCATATAAATCATATAAACTAAAATGTTCATATTGGTTCAACATGTTCCTATTTGATTCACGTTGGTTCACTTTGTCGATTCATTGAATGACACGCCAAACCAAGTAGGGTTCTGAGATCCAGAAACATGCGGGTCCAACCACCTGGTGCAGGTGCCGCCAGGCCGAACTCATGGGCCGCTTGGCAGAATCATCCGATGTGTTGCATAGCACTGCCATTTGCTGCTAGAAATTACTTGAACATTTTTGATAACAAATGGCGATAAATGGCGGACATTTCCACATCATTTTTACGTTTCTGTCTCACTAAGTCACTATGTTTTGTTACATATTTTATATAATGTCAGCCTGAAGTTGCAAGTGCAGTGGGGTCCCTTCATGTCCCTTCCAATGTCAGAGGCATGGGCAAGTTCGACGCCGAAAGAGCAGCAAGGCTTTGCTTTCAGCGCTTGACCATTTGGCAAATGTTGGAAACTTGACCCCGAAACATCCAACTGATTGTCTTCAGAGCTGATAAATCCTGATAAATCCTGATAAACTGATACTTGCAACACTTTGTTGGTTTGCATTCCGGAATCTATTCGGCGCCAGACATACAGGGTTGTGCTTTGAAATTTGTGTTTGTGGTCAACCGTTTCCTTCAGGACCTTGCATGCGAATCTCCTGGCATCAATCCTAGATCCAAAACCCAGCAGTTCTTGTCGAGGTGCCTGGTGAAATACGAAACACTGCCTATGTTTGCATCTATACATGCAATCACATGGAAACATATCATATAGAGTCAATGAGAATCATGTTATAGAATGTTATAGGCATGTCTAGCAAGAAACACCATCTGGACAGTCATGAAAGCCACCACCCATTTTGAGACTTGACAATTTTGACTTCCAATTTATTCCCATGATCTGACCATATCTGACCCACCCGGCTGGCTTTGCAAGATTGCACGGTTATTCCACAACCGAGGTGCAAACAGCTACACCCACCTTCGAGCTGATAGTTCTGCAGGCCAGTGAAGTCACCCTTGCCCATCAAATGGGTAGTAAAGAAACGTTGAAGCATGATGACACATGCTTATTATTATTATTATTTATATTATTTATATTATTCGAATTCATTTAAATAATGGTCATTATACATTGCAATTATACGTATACATATAGGCTAGGTGTGAATATATAATTATATACAGTATATATAAAATTATATAATACAGTATATATATATGTAAATGGTTCAAACTTTTCCTGTCAGGTCCGTGGGTGGATGGGGATGAGCGGCGACGTCGTCGGCCTCGCCGAAGACGGAGAGAGGTAGAGTCCAATGGATGGAGCCTCAGAATACACAATCTACTGTATCTATCCATATCTATCCGCCTTACACATTTAGAGTTGGCGTGGTTTCCATGTGTTCTCATGTGTTTGGAGTCAATTTGGAGTTGGTATGTTCCGTCTTTGTGGCTGGCTTCACCCATTTGGGAGAAACAACATGGATTTGGACCGGATGATTTGGATTTCTGATTTCATAAGCTACTCGAGTTTTCGAATCGGGTGTCAGGTGGCTGGGAAGGGTTGTTCCAGATTTCATGATGGATAATCATCAAATATCATCAATATTCAAACATGACAGCTCTGACACTTGCCTGCAGAGTCATGCTTTTCCCATCCGGGCTTATCCTGCACCGATTCCTGTACCAATTCCATCCAATTCCTGGATTGAACTGTTCAAGATTGTGACAGCAAACGATGAATGTCATGGCACCTCCAAGAATGAGGTCTGGTTCAAGACGGTTCTTGGCAGGCATCTGAACGAGACAAAAGGACAGAAATTCTTACAGTCACAGCATGTCACAGCCACATTCTGTCCCAAAGCCAGGACATGGCGAGATGCCAACCTTAGCCATAGCATGCTTCCAGCAAGGGCCAAAGTTTGCCGGGCTCTAAGGGTTGGAGCATCATCCCAAGCCTTGCTGACTTAGGAGAGGGACACCCATTCTCAGTCTCCCGTTCCATGGCTGACGGCAAGCCCGCAGGCAGAACAGAAGGGATTGTCCAAACTCCAAAGAATACGAACACTACGATTCTCATCGATTCTCCATGCTTTCTGTGTTGCGGACGTTGTGACTGGTCTTCTTGAATTTGTGATTGTAACTTGTGATGAGCATTGATGAGCATGAGCGGCACGAAAGGACAACGGAGACCATCCTGACGGGCTACAAACTGTTTTGGCTCCTTCCTGAGCTGTTCTGAACATCATAGCCGCTTCTCTAATGCTGTACACCGCTCATCCCTGCTCCTGCATTTCAACATTGATGAACAGCATTGTTCAACAACATTATGTATTGTATAACTATATAATTATTATATATAAATTATATACATATGACTCATATTAAGAAGTGCTGTCGTACTTGCTTGGACCTCCTGACCTATATATCCTGGCTTGAGCCGAGGAAACAGAGGAGATGCAGAGAACTGAGGCTCTCTGTGTGAGAGTTATTTTTCACATTAATTTGTGTGGGTGTGACTTGTCTTTTGACATGCCATGGGAAATTGCCAGGCACGCCGTCGTCGAAGACGTGCTGAGCGAACTTCAGAGACTTGGCAGTCCATCGATTGTAGAGTAGAAATGCCGGTCTATATCAGTTTGAAATGGCCAATTTTTCCGAAGCTCTGGGAATCGAAGAAATTGTTGGATGCTTTGGGCTTTGGATGGCCGGTTGGGTGTCCCACGGCAAGTCGCTCCCTGAATATCTCTACATGTCTCATGTGCACCCTCTACATCCTTCCACTATCTATTTGTTTTGAGGACAGACGTGAGCTTCGGGAGCGTGGAGACAGTTACGATGCCAACGATACATGGGCAAATCTTGCTTGTTCGAAACATGGTTGGACACTATCAGTTTCTAAAGGCCAGAACACTTCAGGTGCTGTCAATTTGAGGTCCAATTGCTCAAGTTGAGAAAGTCTGTTTCAAGAATGAAGGTTTGAGAAGTTTGCACTGAAGTTGCTTCTTGCAATTTATTGCAAGACATTGCAAGACAGAACATGTTTTCGCCAGGAAAGCGCACCGAATCGCAGCCATGATCAGGTGAGGTATGTCGAGACATGTCGAGACAACCGTGCAGCTTTCATACTGCGACAGAAGCAACTGCCTGCTGTGGTACAGGATCTTCTTTTGTTATCGTAGAAGCAGTAGGTGTGTTGGTCATATCTTATGAACTTTATGCGACTGGCTTAGATTTATCGATTGGTTTAGATTTATCAGAGCAAGCAGTCCTCCTGTATGTTGCCCCGTCCTATCTCAAGTTCTTTGACTATGAGGACATGCGTGCACGTGCCGCTGTAGCAGCAAGCTGGATAAGGCCAGCATAGTGCCAGTTAGATCAAAGGGAGAATGACACTGCTGGCAAGCGTAAAAGGTATAATATCATGGTATATCTAAAAAAGCACATGCAAATTCTCTGCGGGGAGATCCAGCAGATTTCACAGGGTGTTGGGAATGTCCGAAAGCTGAACCGCATCATACTTGTACCCGTTTATCTCCTTTCAATTACTGTAAATTCATGTCAATTCGTTTCCTCTTGATGCTTTTTGATCACTCCAAGACATGGTTATATAATTAATAACCAGCCAACACTGCGAGATAGCTGATGCATGCTGATGCCTCCTGTGGAAGACTTTGTCCAATTCAGCTTGTGATTGAAGCACTCCAAGCTGCACCGCGTCTTGAAATTATGCATGAGCAATCGAATTTGCAGGGAAGAGGAAGAAGCGAGACGGGGAGGCAGCAAAGTATATGCTGTTGCAGGGCAAGTGGGAAGACACTTTTCATCTTATGTCTTATGTATGCTACCTTCACTGAAGGAATTGGGGAGAAAGTGGCTACAGTGGCTACAGAGTCTCTGTCTATTGTCCATGGCATCCCTCACATCTATTGAATCTACTCCAGCTAGGCCGTGTCCCAGTCAAGCGTGGGGAGCAGCTCGCGGCGGTAGCAGAGGCACACGCTGTAGCATCTCAGCTGTGGAGTGGATTTATTCTGACGCTGTGGCAGGTCCCCACTGCTGAAAGTCCAAGACAGCCAGCACCTCAAAGTGGAACAAGTGGAACAGCCCAAGCGGACGTTGTAAAGACCGGACAAGCGAACATCCTTGCTCATCCCCTCCCCTCCCTGCTCCCCAACTGCGAACTACTGCTATTTCCAACACGAATCTGTGATTTGTGAACGGAGGCAGAAGGCTAATCAGCCAGCTGCAGCATCTCTTGGCGGATGATTTTACCAGACACGGCGCAGACTGTTTGTTAGCCCATTTTGCTTCAGGTCAGATGCGGATCTACGAGAACAAATCCAGTCCCTTGTGAAAGCCTAGCGCTCATTTTGCTTCTTTTTGGACATCTGTTCCGAGAATATCAAAAACATGGAGACGGTGGAAATATGTTGAAATCTTGCATGCTTCAACCAGTGCGGATGAGGTGTGTGAGCAGTTGTTGCGCGAACGTGCCGAAGAACGTGGGTGCCATTCTGATTTGCATAGAACCATTAGATGAACCATTCACGCCCAAGCGCATCCCATTGCTGCACTGGACTCGCTGTGATAGTGAGGACATGTGAGGACCTCCTTTGAAGATCGGTGCGACTGAGGAACCGCAATCCAAAGGGCACACCTGCAGGAGGGGCATCGCCCAACCGCAAGACCCAGGAGAGGCCTGAGAGGCCAGAGGGAGACAACCAGAGGAGCCAGCTTGACCCAGCTTGACCCAGCATGATCGGGATTGAGTTGATGAAACTCTATGCACAAGCCGTATTGGAAATGTTGGGATCTTTTACGAGACATTGAGTGCTGCAATCCTAGCATTATCTCCGACTGACAGACTGATACAAGGATCATCAAGGAATCAAGGACCTTTGCAAATCTTACTTGTACCATGTATTGCATGTTCTTAATTTTATTGCTACTGAATCTACTGATAAGACTTCGAATTGCCGTTTCGGAGTTTATGCAGACGTTGGTGTCAGGCAGTCGCCATCTCCTCGACGGCTTCCTGCTGTCAGCAAGCAGGAATTGATTGAGGCAAAGTTAAGTCTAATTTTTCTAATTGGTCTTGCTCGTAGACCTGCAACAGAGCTACAGACAATACTGGTCGATGGTGCTTGTGCAAGGTCTGTGCTTGGAGATCTTTTTCAATCCTGGTTTGCCGCAGCAATTGAGATTGGTTCAAAGCCAACGCTAAGCTAAGACAGCTTGCAAGAGCTTTCGCGGTGTATAGCTTTAGAAAGCTTGGAAGCTGCGAAGTCGATGGAGAAAGGCGTGACTCTGAGAGGTTCTGCGGCAGCTTTTGCCTGTTTCGCCACACCCTGTGGGAGTAGCGGAATGTTAAAGACCAACCTCTATCAAGTTTGATTCTGGCTCTCAGCCATGACCAGAGATCTCTTTGCTTTTTTGACAGCAGCACTCTCTGCGTTCTTTTGCCGTGAGGTTACGACGTTTATGAGTACAGTCGCAAAGGCGACCTTGAAAGCCTGCGAGAGGTGGGGGACGCATGGAGATGCTGTTCGGCCATGAAGCCCCATCTGTATCCATCTGTCAGTGATGCGTTGGTAGCCATCAGGACAGACTGAAAGAAAAGCTATTGAAACCTCTACAGCTCAAGAACAAAGGGTGCACATGAGTGCGTTATGTCTCAGTAAACAAGTCTTACAGGGTACGGGTTGCACAACAGATTGCCCTGTGAGTGGGCTAAGCAGGACTTAAAGGTTGTGTTCTTTGCCGAAGCTTTTGAATGTGGAAAGTCTGGCTAGGTGTCGGGTATTTTCCTTTGGAAAGCGGGGCAAAGGAGCGAAGACGAGTTTTTTAGATTTGTGTGATTTGTGTGGCTGTTAGTGTCGACAACTTGTTGAAGGCACTGAAGGAAGGCAGCAAGCCTGATGACTACATGGCATATGATGGGTCTACAGCCCTTGTCATGGCTGCCATCCACTCAAGACCAATTTGGAAGACTTTGACTTGGAGAACGATATGTTTTTCTGCAGAGATGCCTTATATGGTGTGTACACCGCTGACTGTTGGAAGGTGTCACCGGTGTGGCACAAATCGCACCTAGGCAAGAAGCGGCCATAGCCACATCATCAAAGAGCTTCTGGCCCGTGGTGCCGATGCCCAGGCGAAGTTGGCACAGTCGAGGTGTATATATGTGTATATAAGATTATATAAGTGGTCCAGAACTCCAGGTTTTCCAGCTTGACTTGTTGTTACAGGATGTTACATGCTACTGCACCAGATATGAGTCGACTGGTTTGTATTGGGTGGCACATCTGCGCAGATGTGCCTCCCAGATAGGTTCGGACGGATGATGGTTCTACGCTCTTGCACCACGCAGCGAGCGGGAATTGTGCAGAGGCCTGCAGCCATTTGCAGACCTGATACTTCATGAATTGTAGTGCAATCAATCAATCAATCATCTTTAGATGATGTATGGATTGTATCATAGGATTCATAGGGTTCCATGCAAGTAGCTAGTGTGCCCTGCACTTTCAAGATCTTTCAAGGTGCCCCGCATGCCAAGGGTTAGCTGCGAGGCCATCCCTGCCTTGATTGCAGCTGGAGTGGATCCCAACGAAGGCAACGAAGATTGCGTGGTACCTTTGATCCTGGCAGCTCATTATGGCCACCTGGAGTGTGTGCGTGCCTTGTGTGACAATGGCGCAAACGTGAACTTGGCAGCAGAGGCCCGGCTTTGGGAAAAACCCGTCTTTAAGAGATTTCAAGTTTTTGTTGTTCAATCATGTTCAATCTAATTCTTCAAGGGCTGTGTTAAATATGTTGAATTGTGCCAGATTTTTGCAAGCAACTTCTTCATACTTCTTCCATGAATTTGGGATGATTTCGCCACGCATGACCAAACCAGTGCAGGGTTGGGGCACTGCGCTGGATGGTGCGGAGGGCGAGGTTGCAGGATACCTGGAGAGCCGTGGTGCGAAGCGGTCAGAACGAGGTGGCACTGCATTTCATCGCATGCCAAGTCAAAGGGTCAAGCATCATGCAGCATCATAGTGAATTAATATGTAGAATAAATATATGATGATATATGTATAAATTAGTATAAATTAGGATAGTAATCTTATCATCACTATCCTTCATCATAATCATGTCATGTGGTGTGATGCATTGTGATGCCGTACCAGACTATCTCACACCTTTATTCGTTTCATGACCATGCATGGCCTACTATGCCTTCTGTATTTTCACGCATCTCTCTTTTTTCCGGGCTTTGGTCAGTTTAAGGTGCAGATCAGCCCTTGGCTGCAGCACATGAGCGATTTTCCTACGGTACCTTGCCACATCCTACTATATAGATCCCAGATCAGATGAGATAGAGCTAAGCTCACAGAAGCAACCTCAACATGTTTTTTTTTTGATTTTTGTAGTTGTGAAGCCTTAAATTCTATTTCTCTGAGAAGGCATCATTCCACGATCGAGCTTGTACTGTAGCTGTTGACCTTTGCATCGTTTACATTCGTTTACATCGTTAATACATTCACAACTGGTTCACAACTTCTGGAGGTTGACTGCCATGCAAAGGTTCTCCCTTGATCCTGTTCAGAGATAACACGCAACAGCCAGACAAGCAGTCATAGATATGATCGGATATGACACGGCCTATTTGGGAAGGCTTCTTGACTTTGGTCTGCTAGACAGTGCAGCCAAGGTTGCTTTGAAACCGGCGAGAATCCGCATGCGACTCCTGTTCTTGCCCCTACAAGTCTCCGAGCAGCAAGAAAGAGGGTCATGGAATGTTATGTCAGAACGACAAGAAACTCTTGTTTCAGCACTTTTGTGGAGTGCAAAGTGTAGAGATCAGGCATGCTGCTTCATAGCGATGTATTTCAAGCCTGGTGATATTTGTATTCTTGTTTGTGTACCCTTCACTGGCCAATGAACTGAGGTCAAGCAACCTCAGTTGACAGAAAACCCCAGGCCTCCAGTGCAAGTGTTCTTGATGACTTTTGTGATTTTGCTCCAGTCCAGATGGTCAGCTTCTTTCCTGCCTGCTGTTTCTTTCTTGAACAGATCATGGACAAGTGGACAAGTGTAAATTTATGTATAATTTGTTCAGGTTGGTGACCATGTCCAACTTCGTGTTCCGAAGCCATCAGGGCTGCTGAAGGTCGGGGATATTGGACTAGTGGTTTCCCGGCTGCAGTGCGGACTTGGATGGAGCTGCAAGCCCATCGGAAGCGTCATAGAAATGGGATGAAACGGGTTGGCATTGCAGCAATTCCATAACAATTCCATAACGTTTGACCATATCATGATAATTTTGATATATTTTGATGGGGTCATGCAATGCTGGCATTCAAAGTAAGAGACCTCTTTTGGCATTCTTTCAAAAGCAAACAGCGGTGTAGTTTCACTTGCAATGGGATCGGAAAGCCGCGCGTGAACCAGGTTGCTGATGACGGCTCCGACTGTGTGCCTTTAAAGGTTTCTCTGGGGGAGAGGTACGACTACTACGATCCTCGGTGAATGTTTGTCGCTAGCCACTGGCTGCCATTTGGCAACAAAACTGGAAGTTTTTGGATGGCACTGAGGAGTACTCCGATCTTATGGTTTCTGCGGTTTCGGCATCTTCTAATTCGAGCTCCTCTTCAGCGACGCCGGAAGGGACAAAAAGCTTCCTTGTGGCTTGCAAGAACCTTGAGACAAGACCTTCGACAGTCTCCCCCGGACACCCAAAGTGCCTCAGTCATTGCTTGATTATATAGATAGAATTCCGAGATCTGAGGCTGCACACCAGGCCATACTGTAGCAGGCCACTTGAGTAATCGAGCCAAGGTCAGGAAGAAGTTGGTGCAGAGTCTTGCCTGCAGCTTTGCGCTCCTCTTGATGAAACTGTGCTGAGCTTCGCTTTTTTAAATTGATTGCGCTACTATGTCGTGTCTACCGCTAGAGACTCAGGGGCAACCTCCGTGCACTGGGAGAGACGGGTCTTTTCATTTCCCCCGTGGGATTTGGTTGCCATCGGCTCGAGGAGGGACTGCATGACACTGACCTTTTTGCATTGAGGGACTACTCAGCGACTGGGCAATGAGGGCAGCAAGACGATTAGGAAATACAGCATGGCTAGCTCAACAAAAATAACAAGCTTGCTGTTCTTCAATAGCACCTGAGCCCTTTTCAGACGCTTTAAAATCCTTTGTATGTTTTAAAGTTGGAAACATCTGTGAACATCACATGGAGTGCACTGCAGGACACAGAGTCCCACAAGGGGGCGCTGGAACTAGCAATCTCTCTTGGTTGCAATTTCGATGCTCGTTTGCAACTGCCGTCCACAACATGTTCAAATTGCAAAGATTTAATCACACATTGCATATCATTGCATTATTCAGTTTATTCTTCAATTTTAGCACCTCTTAAAATGATGTCATTGACCAGGAGTTTGTTCTTACATGTTCTTACAGGTATCCTAATAGAAGGGAAGTCGCACGACAATCACTTGCAAGAAATCTATAGCGCTTGCACTTCTGGATGTTTACAGGCAGGTTCTATTGTGTTGCCAGCAGGCACGCTATCATGTAGAAATGTAGACATGCTCTTTTTTGTTAGTGCCATTTTTGTGTAAGGTTGATCTGGCACCAAACTACACTGATGGTGAAGCTGAAAAGGCGATTTCGTGTGGCTGACGCCGGACTTGTCCTCGTGTTCAACATATTCATGCGGAGAGGAAGTCAACTGTTCTCCTTATTTCTCCTTCGCCAAGTGTAGGTAGCTGGAGAGGTGCTGCAGAAAATGATGCAGCAGCGGAAGGTGCCCGCTTTCAAATGTGACAGCTATTGACAGCTTGTTCAGGGAAGGTTCACATAGTGTCTGCGGACTGCAGATAGGACCTGGCAGAACTTGGACAGCAATCCGTCTATCGCCTCCTTGATTTTTTTGCATTTTTGGTTCTATAGATGGTTTGACGGATCAAAACAGCTTTTTGATGCTTTTTGAAGCAATTGAGTAGCACCAATTGCACAGCTTGTGGCAGTGGAGAGGTTCCACTTCGTGTCGCGACCCGTGCAGGTGGCTCGAGAGGAGATCATTGTAGCTACAAAGGCCAGGTCAAGCTATTAGAACTATTAGTGTCCGTATAGATTTATTGAATTGTGTCATGATTCGTCATAATTTATCGATCAATCACACGAGTGTTGTTGTTCCTGTTGGAGACCATTCGCAGCTCCTCTCCCTGTCTCTCTCAAGAATACATGACAGTGAGACCAAGCCTTTTTACACAATGACAAACAGGTTGAAAACAGGTTGATCAAGTCAGAGTGCAGTTTCAAGCTTTGCAGTGCAGGTCGGCAACGTGTTGGGACAGCAGATGAAATTTGTTCAGGGTGTGCCCGACATGGCCAAGATCAATGAGAGTCCTGAGCTGAGATACGATTGAGCAAAACCTCACATTCATTGCACATTTATAGATATTTATAGTCTGATTCGTCTGGGAATGGCTGGAGCGGCAACAGCTTAGTTTTTGAATCAACAACACGCGCATACAATATTGTCCAATATCGCACAATATTGTACAATGTCGTACAAGAAATCGTACAATGCATGGGTTATGACTCAATTATGATTCAGTTTTGACAGTTATGAAAAAGATTGCCACTGCATCGGATGGCCATGGCCTGTTGCTGAATGTTTCTGAGGCCTGTACCACTGCATCTCGCCAGCTTGGATCCAGCAGGCGTGGAACATCGTGGAACACTATGAAAATCACCTTCCACGGCACCGCAAAGAGGTGTTGATGGAATGAAACGTGTTTTTTCCACTAAAGCTTACTATAATAGTTGCTAAAATATATAATATAACATATTTATATGGCATGATATGATATACATATGGGATAGTATAATAACCTGGCACCTATTCGTTTAGTATGCCATGATCCCCCATTAGCCATATGTAGTTCTCACTCGAGAAAACGATAGGAGGAAAAAAAACGATAACGATGCTCATACATATACATTATATATTGTTTATGGATTTTATGGGACATGCTCCAGTAGCTCCAGTAGCTGATCGCATCATTCCAACCCCGAAGAAAAGATGTGAAGCTGGTGGTTGTAAGGTGATATCTCACAAAGAAAACACAATATGAATTGTTTCATGAGGGTGTGAAGCCAGCACTTGGAAAAACGATAAGAGGAAAAAAAACGATAACGCGTGGAAACACCATTTGATTGATATCGGGGTTTTTAGACAGCCCGATATGTTATATAATGTTATGTATAATATATATAATAATTATAATATACAATGTAACATATAGACTCTTATACAATAACATCTAAAGCTTTTATTTTCTCACTACTGCCTTGAGACCCCCAGGAGTTGACCCGAAGCCTGGAGCGACTCCAGTTCCTTGCCAGTACAGATAAGCACAATGTTTCTGTGTGTTTCTATTGGCAATGGCGTACTGTAAATCATCATACATCACTGATAAGATAAATCATGATTCAGAATCATGAAATATCATGATATATCACGATAGATTTAGATGCACTGGATATTTGCCCGTTCAACCTTGTGCTCATGACATCGGACCACTCTCCGCATGTGGTCCAAGGCTGAAGAGTGTCGATTGCCTGCTTTTGCACTGCCCAGAGTATCAGAGCAAGGCAGGTATGGACATGACTGAGATCTATTCAAGAATACGCGCCTTGACTGCATAGATGTGCTTTCACATTTTCGGGACACACCGCACAATGTTACAATGCAAGCAGACACATCTCCGATTGATGAGCATACCTCTTGCATGCCAAGCTCTGGTATCCCAGAAACATCCAGAAACCAGTCCGTGATTTCATCCAAGGAGATGCTTTTGAGCACCTTGAGAAGGAAGTTGCAAAAGGCCGCATAGCCACTTTGCTGCAACTGGGGGGAATAAAAACATACCAACATGATGCAACATGCTACAGTATTGTCAGATGTCACCGATGCCAGTCCTGCATATAGAGCATGTTGCGTCTCACGGCGTGTGCTTGGAACTCCGTGAACATTTTGTAGAATTCTTAAAGTAAGCCATCTTGAGATTTCTTGATTACCAGATTGATGCTTTCATTGCTTCCAGATTGCGCCAGATTGAATGCGGAAAAAGGTGCATTTTCCACACGCAGCCGTGTCGAAAGCTGTCAGAGGCGA
>Ga0126342_10014716_pt1 | contig 13786 bp, 12 predicted proteins | sample Cyp1metagenome_FD_92528 | JGI IMG/M metagenome (GOLD analysis project Ga0126342, IMG submission 92528) | Coral microbial communities from Lord Howe Island, Old Settlement Bay, Australia - Cyphastrea 1 metagenome | ecosystem: Host-associated > Invertebrates > Cnidaria > Coral ...
AGTGAGGCATTTGCTGCGATCCTGGCCGATGGGTCAGTCGTGACTTGGGGCGATCCAGAGAATGGTGGTGACAGCTCTGAAGTCCAAGATCAGCTGAAGGGTGTCCAGCAGGTTCAAGCAACTCATCGGGCATTTGCTGCGATCCTGGCAGATGGGTCAGTCGTGACTTGGGGCAACCCAGACTTTGGCGGTGACAGCTCTGACGTCCAAGATCAGCTGAAGGGTGTCCAGCAGGTTCAAGCAACGTGGAATGCCTTTGCTGCGATCCTGGCTGATGGGTCAGTTGTGACTTGGGGAGAAGCACACTGGGGTGGTGATAGCTCTGCAGTCCAAGATCAGCTGAAGGGTGTCCAGCAGCTTCAAGCAACGAGTCATGCATTTGCTGCGATCCTGGCTGATGGATCAGCCGTGGCCTTGAGTGCTGGACCTTTTAGTGTTAGTGGTCACAGCTCAGCGGTCGCAGCCCAGTCTGCATATGTATAATCATGTTGGTGCAAAGTCGCCCTTCACGCTAGGAACCTGCAGTTTCAGCTGATTGGCTTTTGGAGGTATCTTTGAGAATGCCAGGGAGCGATGTGTAGCAATTGCAGTGTCGCATCCAGCAAAACATGTGGATATGTTCGCAAAGTGTTGATCCCAATGGAAGGGCTTAGGGACAACTTACGCAAAACCATTGGTGTTTGTCCACAGACAGACGGGTTTCAACATGTTTCAACCTTAAGTTTCCTCTTCACTATTAAACATATGCGTTGCTTAAACACTGTCCACATACTCGCCAATATCGGCCGTACTTCAAGTAGAGTCTAGACATGTCTAGATTGATTTGTGATATTATGTTTTCGCCTTCATGGGTTGCGGTATGTTGTAAATGTGCGACTGCAGATGAACCCTTTTGTGACAGCGAGCAGGGCTCCTGTACCAAAAGGTTGCGACCCATCTCAAGCAACCATGTTTAAACATTGATATGGACAATGAACAATGAACCCCATCTTGGTGTTTGGTCATAGCCTTTTAGATGTTTCTTTGTCACGTGTCTAGATGTTCTTCAAAATAATGTACATATGTGTATATATATATATATACATATTAACATATCGTGTTACGAAAGCAACACCTTCAACAGGCGTCTGAAGAATACACACACACACCTACCTGTGTTGAATTGCTTCCCAACATGTCAACAATATTGCTATTGTGTGTTGTGATGTGTTGTGTATTGTTTGCCAGGAACATATCAAAATTGGGGAAACTCCAATACTCCAATTCACGGAAGTTTTAATGGGAAACAAACATATTTTAAGCTGTGGCAATTGTGGTATCTTTGGACACACAAAAATGGGTACTTGGGTGTGCACCCCAGCTTTTTCTTGAAGGCTAATTACTTAAGTAGCATTATACAATCATAATCCATCTTAAATATAGGATATTGTGATGGACCCACTATATCTCACTAGCCTATCTTCTTTAGATTTCTTTTTCGGATATCATGCAATTAGTAGCTGGGATGCGCGTCCAGAAAAACAACATGTCATTAGTGGCATTCCAGAACGTTTTTGGGGGGAATAGGAGACCAAAACAACAGGTAGACAGTTGGGGTATAATTAGTCATTTATGATCTAATCTAATGTGTGCTAAGGCACGTACAAACAATGTAGTTGCATAAACTTAGCGCTTGGCTGAAACTAAAAGAGATGGTCTTACTATTGGGTGTACCACATTGCCACAAGATTTCAGGAGGTTTCAGAGGACCGCTCCATTTAATTTGTATCCTTTGAGCCTGATATTGAGAAACCCAGATGTCAACTGTATGGTGCCCTCAGCAATCACTTCCCGCTAATATTAAACAATCCCCAGAAACCATAGTGTAGTGGGGGATAAATCCACATATTTGGAACCATAGAATGGGGTACTTTGGGTTGGGGAAAGGAATCACTTCAATATGTTTGTCGTTGGCCTAAATGGTGATATGTGAAGCTAATAATAGGGGATATGAACCGGAAATGTGATTTATCATGATTTATCCACCATTTGTAGACTATCTTCTCAGCTATAAACCTCCATTTGTATAGCATTTCCCAGCCAGCCATGTTTGATTACCAGAGGGTATCATTGGGGGGCTGGGATTGCTGTAGTTGTGGTTTATTGTGGTTTATTAGCCATAAACCATAATGATACTGATTTTACATATAATATATATATATATATGATATTATATGATACTAGTTAAATGTAATTAGTTACACTATGATATATAGATAATGATAATGATCAGGTATTATCCAATCAACCTCAGTTTTTCCTCTCACATCCCCAGCCACTGAGGTGAACTTGGCCTGGGGCACGGACATCTTCGTGTGTTCCACCGGGCAATCCTTTGAGGATCTTGACACGGCCATGCGGTATCAGAACGACTACGTGAAGGGCGTAACCAAGGAGGTCTTGGAAGAGAGATATCCTGCGCAGCCCATCCCGGTCTAGGATGGTGGATGATCTGAGGACATTTGGATGTAGGAAGGTTCAGATTGGAAATGATGTAAAAAACGTGGAACATAAACACGTGGAGATGCTGGATGGTGCCACTTCCAAAATGTACTCAGAGGGTACTGTACAATGGTATGACGTTTCGCTGGTTTTCTCAGCTATACTGAGGCGCATTTGTTTGCAGAGATGGGTTAGTCAGGAAGGGAAAGTTCGCTAGATACATATTAATATATGACATAGGATTCATCGCATTGTGATCTGTAGTGGAGTCTAACAGTGGTGGAAAACAGTTGGTCAGTGGTTGGAAAATTTTCCGAAGGTACGGTTTTGTGGTCGATGAGGTTGTCTCCTCTATTTTTTATCATCTCCATTTGATTAGACGGTTGAAATTGACCAATCAAACTTCAATGGCAGAAACGATTTCCAGCATGTCCCAGCGATTGTCTTTCTTCCCCAAACAAGAGGACGCAAATCCACTGTAAATTTGCAAAGAGGATGGTCAGAAACCATGCAATGGCCACAATAAGAAGTGGATTTACAAACCAACTATAGAACATGTGTATATACAGTAAACCATAGTCAGGCTAGTTCAACACCATGCTTGTTTGCATCAATTGTTGAGCAAGTCACTGCTCGGCCGCGTCCCTGCAGAGCTGTTTGTACAGTTGACAGCCGAGCCGACGCAGATGGTGAAAATGTAAGCGGCCAACCAGTTGACTTAGAGGATTCAAAGTGCTCCAAATTATCTTCAAACATATGAAGCATGTCTTTTCCCGGGATGTTGAATTTGATCATTTGGATAAATGTTGCCATTCGCAATAGACATACGAAGCTCGCCCTCGAAAACAAAAGTCTCTCAGAGTCGAATTCTGCATCGTAGGAGCCGCTGGGGGGGGGGGCGAACGGCTCAACGCTGACTAGAATAAAATTGCCCCCAAGAGCACTTTTTTTGAAATATGTGGAGTCACATTACTCTGATCTGGAAAATCACCGCATGAATAGATCCATTGCAAAACGATGATTTTCAGGGTGGCATTGAATATGTTTACTGGAGGTGATGACAGGTGAGACTTGTGGACTTAGTTTGAGGATTTGTACCTTGCAAGAAAACGAACCCAGGCGCAACTCCTGGATACCCCTTTGGTTTTCCCAGGACAAATGCGGGTAAAACAATCATAAACCACCCAAACTGGGAATGGTTTATACCACCTATATATTTATGGTGATTTTGGGGGACCCAGAAATGGTGGATGTATTTATGCAATCAAGGAAAACCTTCCAACCTCTATATCAATCCCAGTTTTTCCTCGCGAAAGCGGTTATTATGGCGAAGGTCTCTGAGGAAAATCTCCAAAACTCTTGTAAATCATCTAAATTCATCTACTGAAAATCCATCTTTATATGAATAATCAAAAACACACCTCCAGGACTCCAAAACTACCATGTTCCCTCAGTCAAATTAGCTGGTCGGCAGTGCCAGGTCCACTGCTGCGCGTCGTTTGAGCACCACCTGGAACGTGTGCTGCGGCAGCAGAACGGAGGTTTTTTTTTGGGTGGATCCTACCCTCTGGTAAACCAACACAGCTATAGAAAATAACTATTTTTAATGGGTAAATCCACTATGAATGGCCATTTTCAATAGCTATGTTAGTTTACCAGAAGGTAAATCAATGTCACATATGTTTGGTCCAATGGTCCCACATGTTTGATTCGATGTTGATGTAATTTGTATTCCACTGAGACATTTGGACATCCTCCGCAAAGGGATGCAGGTTGACAGGTTGACACTTCAAAATCTGGATCTTCCTCCAAACTTCAAAACGTGCCCCTGGTGGAGTTCCGGGTTTTGCGTTGCCTGAGGCAGTATCAAATTGTGGTTCCTGTGGGAAGCGAGGCGGAAACAGCCAGGGAGATGCGGCTGGATCTACTACCGTGGTTCATATCCTGCCACTTTTTGTTTTGTTGTGTAAACCAACAGAAATTCGGTGATTTAACCGTTAGACATGGAGGGGTTCCATGGGATATTGCAAGGAGTATTGATTGATGAGAGAACGATGGATAACCAATATATCATTGTTGGGATAACCAACATATCATTGTTGGGTGTGTCTAAAGTTTACAAATTGAGTACATCACCCATAAGAAAGACCAATTTAACAGGGAACATGATTATATACCATGGGTTTTGTGGCTTTCCATGGCCATCCTATTTTCAGACAAACCGTCATCGACATGTTGAACCAAAAGCATCTCTTTGGGAGCCCTGGATCACCACATCCAACAGTGCATATCTTTATGTTTACATAATGTGTATGTAATCATGATATGCGATAATTGTGTATGATATGTGATATGTGATAATTGGGGTGTGATACTTGTGTATGATATGTGATATCATCATATATTTATGTGATAATTGCGTATGTATGTCTATCATCATTGGAGTCTGCGTTTATTACTCATTTAGTCCACGTTGGTTTAAGTGCGAGTTATAGATTATTAGATTATATTTCTGAAAAAGATTGAAGAAAGGGTTTCATCATCTATCATTGACTTTTAGGATAGCGTCATGTTTCCAATTATTCTGAGGATGTTAGTCTAATGATGTCTTCATCATTTCCAACATTTTTCTCTGACATCAATCCATATTCCCATCATTTAGTCATCATTTACCCTCTGGTAATGGAACATGGCAATGTGGAAAATCGGCCATTGACCGTTTTCCCAGCTAGAAACCTCCATTCACTTCGCAAATTTTCCCTTGCTACCCATCATTTTCCCATCATTTTCCCTTAAATCCATACATATATATGTATAATATATGTGTGTATATATATATGTATATATCCACATATCCCATCATTTACCCACCAGTCACCCACCATTTACCCGTCATTTACCCATCATTTACGCATCATTTTCCCATGATCTCCCGTTGTTTTTCCCCATCTTGGCGCCGGCCAGGCCGCTGTGGTGACCTCCGCGAGCACCTTGGGCTCCAGCCTGGGGAACAGCCTGGCGGCGGAGCTGGTGCTGCAAGGCGTCAGTGGTGCCTTGGAGATATGGCTGGGTGGGATTTTGATGGTTTATTAGTAGTGATTAATAATACAATGGTACCATAATTTATGGTGATTAATACTATTTATAGTGATTTATGGTGATCAATACTATTTATAACCAACAATTTATGGTGATTAATAGTGATTATTATTATTATGGTATATTAATCACCATAATAATCACTATTAACCAATAATAATCACTATTAGCCAATAATTTATGGTGGTTGATAGTGATTATTAACGGTTAATAGTGATTAATAGTGATAACTACTGGCTAATTATTGGTTGATACTGATAGTGATTCATACTTGTAGTGATTAATAGTACTATGATTATGGTTCATTGTTATTAATAATGGTTGTTATTGATGGCTCATAGTGGTTAAGGTTAGTTATTAGTAAGAGTGATTCATTACTGGTGAATGACAAACACTGATATAATTCATAGTGCTTAATAGTGAAGAACTGTGGTTAATGACTATGAATTGTGCTTCATAGTGGTTAAGCATAGTTAATAGCTAATAACTAAAAACTATATACTATTAATAGTGACTAACTGTGGTCAACTGTGGTTGATATAACAGGGATAATAGTGGTTAAATGTTTAAAGAGAATATGCATATAACCATGATACCACTAAGAATGACCAACCATGATGAATAGGAGTGGTTGATAGTGGCTAATAGTGCCTATGACTGGAGATATAACTCATAATGGTGAATAGTGGGTCATGATATAACCAAAATATAGTAATGAACGGTTCATGGTTAATTATGAACATTAATTTGCTAATAGTAGTGGTTAAAAATGATTATTGATTACAGGTTAACTATAGTCTTAATACCGGTAGTGGTTAATAATGGTTGATTATGGTTAATAGTGATTAATAGTGATGGTTAAACATGGGCAGTCGAGAGGGTAACCGTATAACAAACAACGGTGGGACCTGGGATAGATTGGATGGATGATAGATATAATAGACATATGTAAGAAAAAACAGATACTGTAGATATAACTAACAATAGAGAGGATAGATACATCTAACAAATAGAGGGGGTATAACAATATTGGGATAGATATAATGATTATAATGTGTGTATATATACATATGTATTAATATATATATATATATAGGTTATCAGAGGTTTGAAAACTCTCTGGTAATTTAACGTAGTCAACTGGTTAGCCACCATATTCAATAGGGTAAATCATCATAGATCATCTATAAAGGCACCATTGTCCATAACTATGTCAAATACCAGAGTGTAGGCGATGCCTGTGGGTTCCCACATTGGGGGGAGGTATTGAAAAGCATTTTAACGAGAACGGGGAGCTCAAAACGCAGTTGAACAATCCGGGGAGAACATTGTGTGGTGAGTAAATCGTCGTCAGACTTGTGGCTGAACTCATGTGTTTAATCACGAGGTATTTTTTTAGTGATGAAGTGCTCAAAAGTATCGCGTAAAATCTCAGGAAGCCTTGGTTTCGTTCATCAATGGATCATTGCCGCGGTAGATGACCATGGTATTTATCCCAGAGATTGGTGAAGGAAACAATATGGGAATCCCATGTTTTTTGTTCAGGAGAAACAATGGTCTCCTGCAAATTTTCCATCAAATCAAACCATATCAAACCATTAATCATCATATCCATACCATATTGATTGCACATCCCTGGTATTTTATTATCTCATGATATTTTTAACCACCATTTTCTCTTAAACAAATGCATTGATTCAAACTAAATCTCCCAAGTTTTCAAAGTTAGCCCTTTTTTTTCTGTGACTAAAACACCCATGGCCATTTCAGGGACCTAAATTGGATCTACCATTCTGGGCTTAATTTCGGGGAAAATCCTCAAAATACTCACTAGTGCTAGGGTGGGGGAATGATCAATAGTAATTAATAATCATCTCATCCCCCCATTCCCTACGTTTAGCACCAGTAAAAATATTGCACGCCCCAGGTGCGGATGTGGCGTCTCTTTCGGTGCTCAGCGTGTCTTCGGTCTCAGCCGCTCGGTTCGGAAATGCGCTAAATCTCTCTAGCGGCCTTGAACTCGGTCGGGTTTTGAATCTGTCAGTGGATGTCTAGAAGCACCAAGGATGGGGAGACCGCCAGCAAAAATATGATGTAAATGATTAATGATCATATCATGTATTTACAAACTATTTATGGATCCAAATACTATCTGAGAAGGTATTCTATCCCCTAAATCAACCTGCAAAAACTTCAGAGAGTACTTGGATACATGGGGATAGTATTGATGGGGATACTTCTCAAACTCATATAAGATTTGAATGATCCGAATGACAGCTGCCGATATTGACGTGTGTTTTACAGCAGTCGGGAAAGGGCGCAAACGTGGCGAGGGCAAACACTTGTATTTCTCTTACTATGGATAATTTATGTTGAAATGATGTTCATACATGATAGATTCTTTTGAGATGGGTTAAAATGAAAGTTGGAACTAAGTTGTCTTTTGAAGCACAGTTGGAACCTTGATATCACGTCCAGTTTTTTTAGGTTCAAACACTAACCAATCCGAGAATTGCTTGAAGGGAACTTTTTTAGCAACACCTCTATATTTGACAGGGATAAACACAGTAGTTTTCCGAAGGTGTTCCCTGAATTCAGTCCATTAACCTTCATATCCACAGGATATTTTTTTATATGTTTTGAATATCCCCAGCGTATCCCATCCCCCATATTTACCCTCTGGTAAAAAAACAGTTGGACCCTCAAAATCACCAATTTTTAGAGGAAACTAATCTTCCAACCCCGACAACTACCAGGGTCTATGTTAATTTACTGGAGGGTAATATATTTAATACACCAAAATCAGGTCTCCTTCGTGTTGCCGGAGACCGTGTCACCTCTGATCTCCGCCAATGAAACGGAAAATGCCACCATCCTGACAACAACCTTAGAGGCCAGCAGTGTCATTGGGTAAACCTTTGTGTGTGTTTTTTTTTACCAACTAGATTTTATATATGTTATTTTTTTTCGCCATACTTTGAGATACTTTTGCCCGACCAGCTAGGAATTGAGTGTTTCGAAGGGATAAGGGTATCTAAGATTGGCCATGAATATTAGTGCCTTTCCTTTGTTGTATTGCAACAACCCCCTCCCCTTGAACATTATCTAAATGGACATCCGATTAAATCCAATACTACGGAGGTTGGCATTGAGGGTAGGTGTAAATATTCGGGGGTGTCACCATTAGGTGGAAAGCACTGAGACTGGATGGGTTCGAACTAATTCCAGAATAAATATGATATCATATGATATTTGATACAATCTTAATTATTCTTTGTTTTTCATTGATTTGATACGGTTGTGTTGCGGATTGTGGGGTCAACATCAGCAACCTTACAGAGGTGCGACCCGGAAGGTGTACATATTCCCCTGTTGAATCAGAAACCAAGGAGTTATTGATATTCAATCATTTTAATCCCTCTTGCATCTAAATGTCTTAGAATGTCTTGGAATGTCTTAGAATGTAGTCTTAGAATGTCTTGGAATGTCTTAGAATGTCCATGAGATTTTAAGATATTTAAAGATGTTTTGAGGTTTAGGTTGAATCCATGTTCCCTGTCGAATCACTACATGACGCATGACGATATCTCAGGGCCGTACCTGGCACAGAATTCCCAAACAGATGAGACCTTTGTGGTGAACAGATTCTGTTCGAAGGAGCTCTTATACTTCCAAATGATTTCATTATTATAATCTACTATAATACTGGATAGCTGCATGGGCATTCTCTTTTGAGCGTCATGTGGTTCATCTCTTTGGAGAGTCAATGTGGTTCATGGCTCCATGATTGCCTCAACAGATGCAGGCTGTGGTGTCCACACGTACCAGCACTCGGACGATGACCACGACGACGCGACTTCGAAACAACAGTGACGACAGTGATGCGGAGGAAGAGGTGCGGGCAGAGTTTTGGAGTTTTTTTTTTTCAGAACCATTGCAGATACATGTGGACACCTATTATGCGATACAAAAAAAGTGCAGGATCTGGAACTAGGCAACACGACAAGATGATTCTGTGGATGGACTGTTGTGTTACTACGATTGGTTCAGCGTTGGGAGGCTACTCATCCCAGTATTGATGTGTTTTCTATGCCCATGTTTCAGAATAAACAACGTGCACTGTAAACTGTATATATATACATATGTATATATATATGTATATATATATATATATATATGTATATATATATATATGTATATATATATATATATATGTATGTATATATATAGACATGTAAATATAGCGATGCTTCTATTCAAAAACAAATCTGACGACATAATCATAATTCAGTGCAGCCCTCAATAAACAACATTCTTGCCAAATAAAATCCAAGTCTTGTTGCTGAAATCCCCATTGGTTGCTTGTTGGGCTCTTTTTGCAATTTGTTTTTGGGTTGTTAATGTTATCATTCTCCATCTATGTTTGCTTGATTCGACACATGGTTGGGCTTACGTACCACTTCGCAAATTGTCAAATTGTCTTGTTTTCAGTTCAATTTAAACACCTAATGTGAGTAAAGCTATCATATACCACCTATTTTTGGATAACATGGGTGGTTCACCGGTGAGGATCTCCACGCCAGGAGCCTACCATGACTTCCACCAGATCGACTCAGACGACTCAGACCACCAATAGAATGTCTAATGGCTCGGATGATAGCGATGAACAGGTGGAAATCAGCAGTGGAGGGGATTTAACTCACGAATTTTTTTGGGGGGAAACTGAGGTGTTTTACCAAGAACATTGGACTTGGGACTTGGATGAGGATATACCATGCCACTTTCTGTATTTTTGGCAACTTTTGAACGGTTGACTATAGCAAACGGATGATTTATGATAGGTTTAATAAGCATTTAAGCAACACGTTTGTATTTTTGAACGGTGGCAAAAATGGGCATCTCAGTCTCCTGCTTTGGCTTTTCCATCCTTGGTGGAGGGTTGCTTACATGTTTGCATGAATCTGCCTATGTATTTAGCCATCAAGTCAGGAGTAACTGGCAGGTAGAGTAACTATGTAGTCGCAGGGAATCGGAATTGGTTCAGTCGATTTAGATGTTAGATCATATTACAGGAATCACAGCGTTTGCTTGGTGCATACCGCAGTCAGCAAGTGAGCTACAATCCGGTGTAGGATAACTATTGTTGAAGCTTTTCTTGGCATCCGGAGCTTATTATTTCCATTTCACAGAAACTCGTTGGTGGTTTTACGCCTTCCGACATGTTTTAAGCATGTTTGGAATCATGGTCGCAACGCAGCAGGAGTCCACCGTAAGTACCACCTGGACCATGACCCATGAAGAGGAGCGAAGTGTGGCATCTCAAAAGACGGATGAAGACATGGAAAACTGCAGGGAGGCATACTGGATACCTCCAATAAACAAACTGTTTGCCATGATATAGATGGACCATAGAAATAGATGATTTAGTTCTGAAATAGTGGTTGGCCATAGCTGTGTTGATTTGCTAGATAGTTCTTTGGGGTTTCTGAAACTTTGAGATCATCCCATGCTTAGATTCAACAAGTTTGAAACTATGCCGATACACTTGTAATTGAAGGATTCCATCGCTTTTTCCGGAGGAGAGGACATCAACCACCACCCGAAGCACTACCTCCATGGATGACGCGGACTTGTCAGATTGGAACGCCTCTGAAGAAGACCCTTGGCTCAACGTGATGAGTTAAGCCTGTTGTCAAGGGGGCCAAACCCGGTAAAATATCTGTGGGACATGCACCACCCATATAAGCTTTATGGTATAGATATATACACATTTATATAGAGTATATGTATAGTAAAAATCAATAGTTCTCTGTGGTATATGAGAAGTAACCCCACATATCCCAAGTAATATGGTGGTTGGTGGTATATTGTAAGTATATATATATATATAATCCAATTGGGATCAGTGGGGTAATCGGGATGATTCCTCAACTCCAGATTCTGCTATCCCATCACCAGATGTGGTGCCTGTAATTCTTAGTGTCACCAACATGCCGCGCCACAGACGTCCCTGCGCTATTTAGGGGTCCTTATGGTTTCCGGTTTCCCATTTTCAGGGTTAAAGACCACTTGCAATGCTGGCAAAATCGGTGGTCATTGAACCCATCCTGTCGGTGATTTCTGATCAAATTGCTGGAGGAACAGAAAATCCCATCCTGGCTGCGCTAAAAACAATTTGTTTTTTGGATGTTTTTGGGATGGCCCTAAGATGTCCTAACCAATTTGTATGCTTCAAACATGTGTTGACCTGGCGGTTCAGACCACCCGGGATACTTTAAAAATCTGCCAAGGAAGAGCTGTACAACCTCAGTGTGCCTTTCGAGGGTTGGGGTCGACGTCTCTCAACTTTGTAGCTCGTTCGCAACTGCGCTCATGAAACAGATGTAAATGGGATAATTAGCATGGGCAAAGCTGGGAACATCTTCCTGGCTATGGTAATTATTTCATCAACAAAGATTTTTTGATATAGGTATGGATATGTATGGATTATTCATGGGCTGTTTCCAACAATAAGCCTGTAGAAACCAATCCATCTGGGGAGCATGGTGCGAACCGTACCGAAAGGTATCGGTTCAAAATCGGATAACTTGTATCAGAGGGGTCTAAGAGGAGGCTTATTATTCTTCTTAATCTTACTGAATCTCATGACCAATCCTGTGAAGTTGCTGATGTAACGCAAGCTAAACTTGTTTCATCGTTCAGCATGCCGCGGGTGCCCGGGGTGAGATCAGAATATGAGCTAGGACGGATGTAAGTAGCTCCCATGTTTGGTGGTATTTATTTTTCGACTGGCAGCTATTTTATGTCGGATTTTTGTTGTTATTTGCAGTGGCCAATAAGTTATACTGGAGAAAGGAAAACAATATGGTGACACTTATTGGTGTTCATGTTTGATTGATCGTCTTGTTCGCTTCCATCCTGAAGCGACTTTGTTTGCCATGTGTTTGGAAGATCTCGCCCTTCTTTACTTTTACTGGTTGGAAGCTGCAGCCACTTGGTGCATGATGATGGTGACGATCTGACCCCTTCAGATGACAACCAAGCAGAAATGGTTTTTGAAGGTCATCCTTGTAGCAAACTAGGACTTGGAGATCAGCATATATATATATTTATAACAATATTTATATATATATTTATAATTATATATATATATATATATATTTATAATAATATATATATATATATAATTATATATAATTATATATATAATTATATATATGTAATTATGTATATATATTTATAGTTATAATTATATATAATTATATATATAATTATATTTATAATTATATATATGTAATTATGTATATATATTTATAGTTATATATTACTGGGTGCGTGGGCCTCTTTGTCTGTGGGCTGCCAGCACTGGTCCAGAACTATATATAAATTTCTCAGAACTATATATAAAATGGTCCAGAACTATATATAAATTTTGCAGAACTATATATAAAATTTGCCTTGTTTTGCCCATAGTTCACGTCCCACTGACGGGCAATATATGTTTAAGAAGTCCACCAAATCGATCAAATGCGGGCACAATAGCCCCTTACTTGGACTTGCACAAGTCCTGTACATTCTGCAGCGAGAAGCTGGCTGAAGACAAGTGTTCACATGAGGCACATGGAATGATGCCTTTCAAAACTGGAAACTGTGTCCTGCCTTCCCTTTTGAGGCTCCATTTCCAAATGAAGCAGCCAATCCCTGTAAGCAGCCCATCCTTTTTTCCGATGATCCCCATCCAAAGTTTCAAGATTGTGGCCAGTAAGCTGGCCAAGGGTTCAACAGGCTCCGCAACTCAGTTTGGGACATTGCTATATTGCCACTTCAAAATGCAAAGCACACCCCAATTCACATACTTTGACAATGTGGACTGACTTGGATTTTGGTCCAAGAAACACACAAAATCACACAACACTGAATTCAAAATGATTGAAACGAATGGGATGTGTACTGGCCGAGATCCCAAAAAAATTGTCAAACGCCCGGGCCTACCTAGTTGCCAGCTTGTTTGCCCCTGGCCCGTTTCTTGGGCTCATTCTTTGCCTCAGCCTTTGCCGCACCACGGGTGCGTTTCTTGCGTTCTGCAGCGGCCTTTGGAGCCGCAGCCTGCTTCCTGAATGCTGCTGTAAAGACCCCTTCTGAACTGGAATGCAGAATTGATATCAATGGAGTGGAAGATAGGGGATATTGAGGTGATACGAAAACA
>Ga0126342_10014717_pt1 | contig 13785 bp, 16 predicted proteins | sample Cyp1metagenome_FD_92528 | JGI IMG/M metagenome (GOLD analysis project Ga0126342, IMG submission 92528) | Coral microbial communities from Lord Howe Island, Old Settlement Bay, Australia - Cyphastrea 1 metagenome | ecosystem: Host-associated > Invertebrates > Cnidaria > Coral ...
GGTTGCACAAAACCTTCATAACCGATAGGGGACGACCCTATACCGATACCCCATTTGTGATACCTCCGGGAATACTGAAATCCTCACAACCGATAGGGGACGACCCTAATTTGTGCATGGCATCAAATTTAATTTGACATATAATTTTGTCCGCTGCTCATATGCCCCAAGACCCTTCGGAACTTTCCTCATTTTCGTGGAAAGATTGGAAAGAACATGAAAGAACATCCAGTTGCCCTATGTCACTCTACCTGTATGTCGCTGTGGCCCTGAGGAACCATGGCCTCATGCAGACGCCGCCCAAGATCCAACAGAAGAAGCGGAAGGCATCCGCACCCAGCGGCAGCGCCGCTAAGCGACACGGCCATGCCCGTCCTGTGAGTCCAGGGCCAGTGCCAGTGGGACGGGTGCCAGCGAAACGGATGCAGTGCAGTGACGCAACTCAGCAAACTTCCGGATCTGGGTGATTTTTGGGGTGCTGATAATAGGCTGATAAGCAGAAAAATGTGGACATTTGGGGGGTTTTAGTATGTTTTAGTTATTGTGGAGCTTCGCAATGCTTCGCAATGCTTCGCATACCAGCGATGCTGCAAGGGCCGGGCGTCGACTGGCTTGCCAGATGCCAAACACATCCAACACCACGGCACCAGTATTTGCAATGTATTTGTGTTTTTTGCACCATCGAGGCAAACAACACTGTAAATACCCATGGTTTTGAGTCAACATTCTGCAAATAAGTCAAAAATAAGGGGACCGTCAATGCACACTTAATCTCCCTCAGTTTCAAGATCTGGACCCCTGCTATACCAGTCAACACGGTTCACCGCTGCGAGGTGCTTGTTCAGGCACACTTCCACATTTAGCACCTTTATTTTTTTCCCTCAATGTCAAGTATAAAGATGTCTTGTGGATGCCTCAGGTGATCACGGGCAAGATGGTGGAACTCTTGCGGGCGAATAAACTGCAAGATGCTGTGCAGAAATTGCAGGAAATGGTCAAGACAAATCAGTTCATGAACCTGAAACAAATCGCCAAACTCGCCGACTCCATCGGTATGCGTCGCTTGAAGCATTTCGTGAGACCTAGTTGTATTCCTTTTTTTCGTTTCCTTGGGTTCTTATGGTTCTTTCGCTGGGAAACGAACTTCTCACAATTTCTCATTCTTCCAAACTCTGCTGGTAGTTTGTGCGTGTAACCCCGATCCAGACACCAAGAGACTGTACAAACACGTGCCAACCCACGGGTTTCCATCCAGACATGCCTGACACTGATATTGATTGATATTGTATTCTTTGGGTATGGCCTGCAGAACTTGAAGGGTACCCACATGTACCCACCATATTCCCATCCATGCCATCTATATATAATCCCATATCCCATCATCAATTTTACGTAATTCCATCATTTCGATATTGATCTTTATTGGATTTTGATGATTTTGAAAAAACAATAACCACACTTTCCAATTTTTCCCAGATTTTTCCCATGTTTTTGCCATTTTTGAACCCACCGTTGAGGCACCAGCGAAGCAGCTTGCCGTGACTTCTTCGACGCGCTGGAGGCGCTGGATCTGGTGGAGGCGCCTTCGGCGGCGGGGCAGAAGTACTTCGGCCGCTTCGTGCGATGGGCGCTGAGGGAGTTCCTGGCGGAGTCCAAAAGCACCGTGGACCTGGCCAAGAACGTGCCAGGACGTGCTGAAAAAATATATCTCTGTGAACCTGGTGATGGTATGGTGAGTTATGAGTTATGATTTTGGCGAATAGATGAAGGTGAGAGCTTGATCGGTGATGAGAGGGTATTTCTAATATCTCCATAGCTGGAAATTAAGTGGATGTTTGACCCATCTCCAATTAGGGGTGAAGATAGGACACCATGAATTAGTTTTTTTTTACCGGTTTCGACTTCGATGTTTTTTTTTTTGGGTGCATGCTTTCACAGTGCTTAGTGGCTTAGTCTTAAATTTTCTTAACAAATGGAATGCGCAGTGAAATGGTGCATGCATAATTTTGCACAATGCTTTGGAATCACACTCTCACATATTATGAACACCATGTCTAAAATGACGACATGTTTACTGTCCTTCATTTTTGATCATGTCCAATTCTGTTAATTCTGTTGCTCGGTGCCACTATCTGTAACTAAGATTTTTCAGCCTGGTGGGTTTGTCCCGTCCCGCAGTGGCGCCCTGGTTGTGACCAGGACATGTGCTGGAAAGGAATGGCAGCTGCTTGCAGGTGCTTCTGTCGCCAGGATCCAAGGCATCACAGCTCGTAGCGTGCCATGGTCAAGACATGGCTTCCCCATAAATCACTGGATTGGTTTAGGGAAAATTTGCCGGAACCTCCCCGTATTTCTTGGGAAAATCCATGGCTTCCTTCGAATGTGGGATGGATGACCATAAACCAGATACCATCATCTTCTGACGATGGCCTTTGGCCTTTAGAATCTTTAGACTCCTGGAGATGGCAATGGAGAGAAAGAGTAGAGAACCTAGGTTCGGAAGTATTTTTGCTGTGAATAAATGCGCCTGGAAAGAATTGGGTTTATGATTTAAAATGGTTTATCATAGGGCTAATGCCCACTGCCTTTACTGGTGGGGATGGTGGGAGTGGCGGGGATAAGCTCCCCAGCTTCTGTGGATTCGTGGATTGTAGTCTGCATTTGCTTCGGGCTGGCTGTGTTGCATTATGCCGCATTGGTTTTGTTCCCTAAATTCATTGAGGAAACCAGCAGTTCCCAGCACAAATTGCAGCTTCCAGCGTGGCGATTGGATCTTGCTCACCTTTCCCCATACATCCCGTCCGAGTGAAGTTGCGAACAACCACTGGGGTCACCCACAACATATGGGTGTGACTGGTGTCAGTGCGGGAATTTGTGCCGAAGCCGAAATTCAGTCTACCAATTCGCTTCCTGAAGTCTCTTTCGAAGTGAGGATCATGGGCGAAGCAGTGGATGAGACTCGATTCTGATTTGATCTGGATGTTTCTCTTCTTTCCTCGATGTCCCAAGACAAAAAGAAGGAACGATTTCAGATAGGCTCTGCGGTTTCTTCAGTTTCTTCTTTTCTCCCTCAATCGGGGATGTGAAACAGATTGTAGTTCCCAAATATCATCCAAGAACACCTGCACAAAATACATGATTGTGACTTGCGCGTGCAGGGCGTGGCAGCCAAGTTGAAAGACAAGACCTGTCGCATGGACAAAATTGCGAACCATGTGACGTTGAGTCGTCAACTGGATGCGTTGCAGAAGGTCTGCAGCGTTGATCCTGGGAAGCAATGGAATGCTCATCTCATTGCCCACGCCATGCGCCAAGCCAACAATGAGAAGGACAATCAGGAAGCAGCCTGGGCAGCTAGGCTCAGCTTCTTGTAAAGATTTATGCAGATTGGAAGTTGAGGTGACTAATTAATCATATTAATCGATCCTTTGGAAACAAATTGATTTGCCCTTCAAAGCATGTTAGCAGATTGTTCATTGTTTAATGTGTTTTTTTCTGCTTCATAGTTATTTGTTATTATTGTGTTGCTATGGTTTGCTTCATGACACATGACATATCATGACAGCACTAATTTGTTTTCATTGCTGACCGAATCTAAGTCTATCTAAGCTCAATATATTCAATATGCTCAATGGCTTTGAGCATGCATTCAGCTGGCAATCCAGCCATTGCCGTAAAGTCAGCACAGGTCAAGAATCTCCTGCTGTGTGCAGATTCCCCGCATGCCGGGAAAGAACCAGACCTCGCTGCGGAAGAAGTGGCCTTTTCCTTATCCCCTCACAACCCACTGTTGCTCGAAGCCAATGAGTCGCAACGTCATGCCTTACTCTCAGCCTGTGGGCGACAGTTGACTCTGATCCAGGGGCCACCAGGAACAGGCACTGGGCAAAATGGGGAGAGTCTAGGAAGATCCAATGCAGTAAGCAAGAACTGCTACTTTACACTTAAAGCATACAGCCAAGGTGTTTTTCCGATAAGCTATTTTTGATCATTTTCGAAAATATATGAAAATATAGTGGTTATTAGTGGTTTCTGAACCAATTGCTATTCCTAAAGCATGTCTTTTATCACTCAGTACCGTGCCATTTCATCTGGCATACTTGATAGATTGAGTTCGTGAAGTGCATGATTTATGGGAGGAGAGGTTGCTTCATCCAAGCACTTGCGGCAAACCGGACACTCAATTTTCCAACTATATCATTGATATATCTGAATTCCCGTATCATGAGTCATGTTCCATCATGGCACCAGGTAAGACCACCACAGCTCTACTGCTGGTGCGTGCCTGGGTCTTTTCCAACAAGCGCCCCGTGCTGTGTGCGGCAGATAGCAACATCGCTGTGGACAACCTGGTGGACGGCTGTGCCAAGGCCCATCTGCATGTGGTCAGAGTGGGAAGACCCGAGGCCACTCGAATGGACTTGGAGCAATACAACTTGCTGGAAATGGTGAAGCTCGACAGGAATAGGCCCATAGGCCCCATCATCCACCATAATGTCCAGTACCGTATTGTCCCCGTAAAGATGATAAGAGATGAGAACATATGATAAACATGTCATAAACATGTCATAAACAATCAAAAACAGATGATAAAGATACGATGTGGGACTCAGGTTTGAACTTGGACTTAGACATTGTGCAAATTTGCGTCGAACATCGTTACATCATGTTACATAAGTTACATTCACTCCAGACATCCAGCCTCATACTCGCAGACATGATGCATTGCGCACATGTTCACCTCCCCGCACGTTTGGCGTTTCCTGGGACCTCCAACATCCTTCATCATCCCATCATCCTCCCACGTTTGGGCACGGTCTTCTGTCCACCTGACCAGGAAGGGAATGGATCCCAAGACGCAGTTTGGCCGACAGAAGCAGATCCTCAGCGAAGCTGATGTGGTGTGTAGCACCTGTTCGGGCGCAGATCATCCATTGATCCAACACATGACCTTTGTGCGGGTGTTATTGGATGAGGCAGCTCAGGCTACCGAACTGTCCTCCTTGGTGCCCTTGATGAAAATGAAACCTGAAGCTTGTGTGACCCTGGTGGGTGATCACCGGCAGCTGCCTCCAACCATCAGCAACGTCCAGGTGGACGTGGAAGGTTTCGGCACTTCCCTGTTCGAACGCATGGCGGGGCAGGGAGTTCAACCTTATCTGCTGAACATCCAATATCGGATGCATCCATGCATCTCTGCCTTTCCTTCTTCCATGTGCCTTGGCTGTGGATCGCAGGGACATGATGCGCATGACGATTCAGATGCCCCGTCTGAGACATTTGTCCCAAAGCAGGACGCAGTATGCGGATGCATTTGAAGAAGGAGGCAGTCAAAAGCATCCGCATTCATAATTAATCCATATTAATCCATTGATAAATATGATTCATAAAGAAATCAATCATTTTTCTCTGAATACCCTCTGGTGAACTAACATAGCAATGGAAAATCACCATTCTTAATGGGAAAATCCACTATTTCTATGGCCATTTTCCATTGCAACAGCTCCTTTGGTTTGAGGTACTATGACGGGCAGATCCGTTCTGGCATTGCTGGCGCCTCACGAAGACCGCCGCAGGGGATCGCATGGCCTGCCCCGGAAGTTCCGGTGACCTTCCTACCAGTGGCCGGTCAAGAGCTTTCTGAAGGAGAACGGTGGGGCCTGGGGTGGTCAACAAATAAATCAATCCCGGGATATCCCGGGGTACTGTCGTGTGGTATGGTCCAGCATGGTCCAGCTGAATGCTGCAAAAAGGTATGTTGTTTGCTGTCATTTACCTTTCTTTTTGAGTCATATTTGTATACGATGTGCACACACACATACACACATATATATATATAATATATATATACACGTAATTATACGTATATATAATTTATACTGTCTAATTACATTATTCCTTCATGTTCGTTTCTTTGTGTTTTATTTTGTTGTTTGGCGATTGTGATGAGTGAGTAAACGATTATGTCCGCATATGTGTATGACATGACAGGGATACACAGTCAATGTACGTAGATACACGCAGTTTCTATACATTCATATATTTCTCAGAAAGTACAGCTTGTCAGCTTGCGGGGACCATTACAGGCTTTGGCAAGAATTCGGGCTCCTCACAGGTAAGTATCAACTGCTACCAGTCATGCGCATAATCATTTGTCGACATGTAGGAGCATGCAAAAGAGAAACGGTACACAAATGTATGCAAGCAAAATCTTCAGAACCAGCGTGATTCATGTATGATGGGAAAGGAATGAAGACATCTAAGTACCAGAAAGTGTCTTAGAACGTCTTCATTCTTCCATTTGGGATGATAGTGCAGAGAGCTTCACAACCATTTCCTGTTGATGGAAACATATTCTGTGTATCTAAGGTGCAAACATCCACGATCACCAAACCATCCCTTTCTGAAAGATCTCCAGATTTCTCCAGGCACCTCTTGGAGTAACAAATCAGAGGTTGAAGCTGTGCAAGAGCTGCTGAAGTGCCTTGCCAGTATTGCAAGAATGGCTGTGGGCTGTGGTGGTTCTTTGGTGGTTGACTCAATGGCTTGCGGAAGTGTCAAAGACATCCGGTCCTATGTTGAGGGATTGCCTTGTGGCTGACAAGTGCTTGAATGAAGGCACCACAAGGGACGTTTTTTCTTCCTTCAGGAACATTCATAATTACAATTTTTAATCCCATGGTACTTGTATAGCTCATTGTATCGTGAAGGAGAGCAACCACTGTGAGGAAGCCGAGGCAGCCAATTTGGTCTTGAAAAAAGCAATGTCACCAGCTGACCGTCGATGCATCATGATATATCAATATCCAAGGAGCCTATGTGCGTGGGATGACATCAGTCAAGAGGACGCCGGAGCGCAGCATGGCGCAGCACATTTAAACCTCATATAAACCTCATGGTCCTATTGATGGTGTGCTTGCGATGATCGTGGTCATGGTCATCGCTTTCGTCGTTATCATCATCATCATCATCATCATCATCATCATCATCACCATCACCATCACCATCACCACCATCAGCATCATCACCAGCACCACCATCACCACCATCATCACCATCATCACCATCATCACCATCATCACCATCTTCACCATCATCACCATCGTCACCATCATCGTCACCACCACCATGACCATGACCATGGCCATGACCATGACCATGATCATGATGATGATGATCATCATCATCATCATCACCACCACCACCAACAACATTATCATTATCACCACCATCATCATTGCATCATCATCACCATCACCACACCAATCATGATGATCATAAACTGTCATATTTCACATGCTGTAATGATTCTTGATCACCGTGAAGTCCGAACCAAGGGCACCCCCAAGTCCCATGGTTTCTCATCGGAACATACTTATTTTTTAATAAAAGATGAAGTAATAATAATATCAACGATATAGCAATGACATTTCACCTGATATGCATCATCTCCCCCATTAAAAAAAAAAAACATAGAAACAGTCTCAAAGTGGCAGTTTCAATTCAAATTTGCCGAATTTGCTGTGTTACACCAACCTTTTCACCCCAGGAGGTTGGCATCATCACGCCCTACGCGGCCCAAGCCCGCTTGCTGCGGCGAACACTTGGCTGCCCTGCGCCGGGCAAACGCGGCACGGGCGGGATGACCGTGGAGGTGAGCAGCGTGGATGGCTTCCAAGGTCGAGAGAAGGACAGCTGGGACAGCTGGGACAGCTGGGATCCAAGGGCTGCGACTGATCTAAGGTTGATCTAAGTGATGATTAAGATATGACATATATATGAATCATGATGAATTTCTATAATCTACCCTATGGTAAATAAACATAGACCCTGAAAATCACCAATTTTTAATGGAAACTAGTCTTCCAACCCCTATCTGCCAGGGTCTATGTTAATTTACCAGAGGGTAATCAAAATCTTTCCATATTGAAAATAGGAAGTTGATGAGATGCAAGTTTGAAGAGTGGAAAAGGCAATGAGTTGTGGCTTTTCCAGGCTGCTATTGAATCTTTTGATACTTCCCTCATCACAAGGAGCTCAACATTGTGATGAAGCACCATAAGGAAGTGTCAACAATGGTTACCATGCTTTGATACTATGCTTTGTATGAAATGAATTTATATCTGATACATATTTTCCAAACCACATGAAACGTCAAGGATTACCGTGAAACGTCCTTGTCTTATTATGAATCTTGCTGATTCCCAAATCCCTGGAGGATGTGATCATCGTAAGCACCGTGCGGGCCAACTCCAGAGGCAGCGTAGGCTTCGTGGGTGATCCTCGGCGACTGAACGTCACCCTGACCCGCGCCAAGAGGGGCTTAGCATCTCGTCCGGCCTGATGAATGGTGTGAATTGTGTGGATTTTCCCAAATCCTTAAACAAACATAAACAAACTCTACTAGTAACTAGTACATGCAGGAGCTCCCTATGATTCCCTATGTGTGTTGTTGTAACTCTATATCCAGCTTATGTTAGCGTATGTCTTTTGAGGTTTGGTAAGCGCATGCATGGTAGTTATCGTATGTTGAAGTAAGTAGTGCAAACTTGTTGTCAATCCAACTGACGTTGGGCCCCAGGTGGTGGTTGGCTGTTTCGAGACTTTGTCCCATGACCAGAATGGCTGGGGACCATGGTTGCACTGGGCACAGGAACGTGGACTTGTGGCAGGCTGCGGTCTAGCTTCGCGTCCTCATTTGCTGAGGGTTTTGGACTTTTTGGACAGGTGCTGCATTGGCACAACATGCACAATGCAATACATGGGTTTGCACCAATTGTTGGGTAAAATTCGGTAAACTCATGTAAAATCAAGTAAAATCCAGTGCTTTTCATATGGCTTATCATATTCCCATGGAAAACAACTTAAGCAGGGCCAAATTTTCAGACGCTTTTGGTATACCTTTCTGCAGGCTGCTCAGCCACAGCGCCAGAGGCGGCAGAGGTCCGGCACAGCTGTTGGATTCCCCAGTAAACATCAGGTTGTTAAATGTGCAGACAAAGATCATCATTGTGGACTCCCAAGCATCAGGCATTTTGTTGGATGTGTTTCTCTTAGCCTCTAAATAGTAAAACTATGCAAAAGTTGGTAGATGGATGTAAATGGCATCGAGGTCATCATTGGGTTTGCCACATTTGCGTGACAGCGCTGCTGCGAGCTGTGTGATGACGATGACCCTGACTGCAGGCCTTGACTTCGCTTGGGACTTTGACAACCCAGCAGCTACTGAATTTAGGTGCCGCTTCTGCGGCTACACTGTAGCTGACCTTCAATTTGATCTCAGAGAGGAGGAGGTTGTAGAACGAGACATTTCAGATGTTGATGCCTGGAGTAAAATGTTGGTTTGTCACGGTTTGCCTTGATGTAGTGAGAAGTATTCAGTGAACCTCCTTGCAGTCCCAGCAACTCAATCTCGCTGGCGGTCGAAGCCTCACTGCTCACAGGGGCCCAAAGCTGGCTTAGCTTAGGATGAGACGCGCTGAGGAAGGTGGAACAGGTTCAATTTTCCCGGCCTGGACGCGTGCGAAGATGATATACAGATATAATATACAGTATATAATTAATTAATTAATATATATAATAACAATAATAATAATATATAATTATATATTTATATATTATAGTGATATATGCAGATGGTGTACACACGCGCACACACACACATATATATATACATGGTTATATATATATATACATATGTACATATGATATATAATATTATGTATGTAGATCATTATAGATCTGTGTTTGCGATGCAGCCAAAACAGAGAGGGCTGAAGCCGAGAGGCTGGGACTTTGCCGTTGCTTTGGGTGAACTCCTCCTTTGATGGCCAGTTGCCACAGCCTGTGCCTTATGCCATGTACAGCTCAGGTGAACTATCCGTTGAACATCATTGAACGTCTATGAAAGTCAAAGTCTAGTTTTTGAACTATAGTTGATGGACAACCATAGTTGAACCATAGTTTTTGACCGTCTATGGAAGTTGAAGTTTCTCAGACTCTGAGTTGTTGTACATGCTGAATGCTGTCTGCACCATTGGCTCTACTGCTGGCTCTTAACTATGGAGGCCCTTTGGTGTGTGGCCGCGTGGCTTATGGGAGGCCGGTATGCCGACATGCGCACCGACTAATATAGGCATTGATCCATCGGGTGCCGGATGCCGGGAGGTGCCGCCACACATGAACGATCGCAATCTTCGGGAGCCAAGTCGATACCATGAGGAGAATGAGTGTGCTTCGGATTATGATATGATTGGTAGATATTGGTAGGAAAGTTCGAGAGGCTTTCATGGGTACCACCTATTCTATTTGGATTTGCAATGGTCTTGTGATGTTTACGAAACTGTTTATGTATTACCCAGCGGCCCTTTTACAATCTTTCACACCTTGCTTCATGAAGGCGGACATTTTATAGCTGGATATTGTGGGCAGACAAACTGCGAATCCCTCCCTGGTTTTCCCTTCAAAACAGTCGAAGGCCAGGTTCCCTCTCCCATCCCCAGCCTGCGGTGAGTCTGAGGCAGCTTTCTGGCCGACTTGACTCTGATGCACCAAAAAGAGGTGGCTCAGCATCATTCAGCATCTCCTTGTTTGGCTTTGATATGGTTTGATGCTTTGGAATCCTGGTGGAGTACTGTAGTAGTGCCAAAATGTGCCAAATGTGTAGCCAATATTAGCCAGTCAGTTTGGCAATCATCTCAAATGCATTCAAATGTCAGAAAGACCTGCACCCTCCGGGACTCCGGCAATTTGTGTCGAGCTGACCCAGACTGCCAGAGACAAGGGGTGGTGATGAGGCACCGCCAGACGAGAAGCAGTGGAAAGAGATGCATTGCCTTCCTTTCTTGGATGCCGAATCTTCGCGATTGCCATGGCGTGCCTTCTACGCTTCCTGACTGAAGGCTGTCGGTAAGCTTACAGAACATGGGAGGCGCATATTCTTGTTTAACTCTTGCTGAGGAGGATGGTGGTCAATGCTACTCCAGGTGGTAGTTTTTAATATGTTTGTCTTCTACATCTTCCATAGTATATTTCAATTGATCCGCCTATACTATACTTTGGCAAATCTTTTGGGTTTGTTCAGGACTGGTTGAAGCCATCCGTATTATTTCCGAAGATTTCGAAGTTCAGTGCCGCCTAGCTGATGCAGACCCAGGAATAGTGGATACAATTGCCCTGCAAGCTTGGAACATGCCCATGCCATCCCATGCCTGATCCTTGAGAATCCCAGGTTCCCTTTGGCCTCTCAAACTCTCGGAACAGCTTTGGCAGCTACTGCATTTACAGGCGGCTGGCAGAGGAAAAAAGCGGTGCCAGGGCGCCAGTGTGTGGGAGCTCAAGGGCGGTTATACATCCATTTGTCATCATTTGACATGAAGCCTGGTCACGCAGGAGCGAAGACACCGAAAGGAGCTGGAAGGCGGATGCGTTGCCTGGATACAGAATAGATATTGAATATTACAAAATGTTTGAACTATATTGTTTTTCTTTTTTTAAATACGTATTCATATTTAGTCATTTTTCCTCGGTTTGTTTTGGCCACTTGCTTATCAAGGTTCCATCAGGTGCCTTGTGTTGAAACCAAATTGATGTGGGTTCTTCAGCAGCGGGATACTGTAGCAGGTGAAGACTGTCCTGTATGCTTTGAGGCATGGTGTCTGGGGGCAACCCGGGTTACCGGGTTTTTATGCAGACCTTGGGGTCCCATCGCAGTGGGGGCTGCCCGATGTTGCGCATGAGTATGGAACCAAGTGTGCAGCTGGTATGATGTTGAACATGGAAGTAATGAGTAAGTAGCACGAGCAAAACCTTCAACCAGATAGAGCCACGGCTCAAGATGCTTGAAGGACAATTTTCACAGGGAAACTCTATTAATTCATAGATCTATACACGTTTTGATTGGGAAAACACGGGAAAACCCATGGAAAACCTGTAGATTTTCCGTCAGTGACGCCAGGAAATGTCCCAGGCTGAAGAGGCTGCAGGCACCGTGAACGGAGATGGGGGGAATGGAACCTGGCTCGCGTCCATAGGTAGGTCTTTGAGGATGCTGGCTGCACAGTATACAAGACTATTGATGTAGACAATAGACGCAATATATAATAATAATAATGATAATAATAAATAATAATAATAATAATCAATAATAATAATTACTACTATAATCATATAATAGTAATTTATAATATATAATATATAATAATAGTAATCATCACAATAATGATAATAATAATAATTTTAATAATAATAATATAATAACACTACTAATATATTTAGCTATATATATAATATACTATATGCACATGTAAATAGATTATATATATATAATTAGATAGATTAGCTTTGATCAACGTTTGTTCATAGCCTGTGACTACCCATCTTGGAGCTGTGGAATCACTTTTAACGCCACACGTCCAGGCAAGCTGACCTTTTGCTGCACATGTGGCAACAACTTTCACCATGACTGTCGCGACCTTGTTGGGATAAGATGTCATATGGGCGAGTGCGGCGAGTCCCTGAATTTTGGATGGCAGAAGAGGTGTCGCTATCAATCTTCACCTCAAAGAAGTTTACAGTATCTGAAGCCATTACCCTCTGGTAATTTAACGTAGCTATTGAAAATGGTATTTATAGTGGATTTTCCCGTGAAAAATTGTGATTTTCCATAGTTATGTTAGTTTACCAGAGGGTAAATTATATAATATTTTATATCTTCTTCATCAACTGCCAATATGTTTTATTCGTTCCAAGTGACCTCTCAGAACCAGGCTGAAATCAGAATCCATGCTGCGATCTCAAGGCATCAACCGCTGGCAGAAAGCATCTTCAGGATCTTGCCCTTTGTGCCTAGATCTTAGTGACTGTTGACTTAGTGGGGCCAAGCTCCATCATGGCACCAAAAAACTGTGCACTGCTTCCTAGTCACTGCAATTAGGGCACCATGATTTTCTGATCAAAATGATTTGGGGCGATACTCGTGATACTGTATAATGAAAACATATGAAAACGATAATGATCGTCCTTCTGCTAGTGGTTTCTGCTCGCAGCGGCGCACAGCAGCGCAACAGAAGATTAACACAGCCGAGGGTCAAAGGTCGAAATGATGCGATCATTTCAATCATTGGCTCACCGCACAGAAGCCACATTTGGCCAACTCCTGCAAGGGGCACAAGATATATAATGTCAACCCCGGATTCATAAACCATGGTTTATTAAACAGCCTAGGGGTTCATTAATCCAGGGTTGACATTACAGTTCACAGATCATTGAGATTTCATTGAGATCATCGTGTTGCCTTGTCAGCTCAGGCCGAGAGCCACGGCCCAAGCTTCCACCGTGAGATCTGCATGACATGGGGAATGCATCAGAATGGATCATGGATTGACATGGCACCCAGTCATAGAATGTCATATCCCAAACATGAAAGCCTTGGACATCCTTATTTTTGAGCCGTTGAAAAAGTAAAGCTAAGGCCATGGCATCCTGCGTCAAAGCGTGACCCTCAGGCGCCTCAGAATCTGTGGGAATCCAAGAGCTGGGGCATGGCTCAGGCGTGTGGCGCCTGGCGATTGCCTTCCTGTGGTTCGGAAGCTTCAGAGGCGAGACAGTTGCTCCGTGCTTTTGGATGTTGACGTTTCGCTTGCTTGAAACCTCAACGACACAGACACACACACACACACTGTTGATTTTTTGGAAGTGAACTGCAATGACGATGTGGTTGTACACGCCTGGTAGAATTCCTGAGTCCATCATCCTTGATAAACAGGTGAAACCAGGTCCAAATCA
>Ga0126342_10014718_pt1:0-12500 | contig 13784 bp, 7 predicted proteins | sample Cyp1metagenome_FD_92528 | JGI IMG/M metagenome (GOLD analysis project Ga0126342, IMG submission 92528) | Coral microbial communities from Lord Howe Island, Old Settlement Bay, Australia - Cyphastrea 1 metagenome | ecosystem: Host-associated > Invertebrates > Cnidaria > Coral ...
CAGTACATTACATTACATTGCACTACACTACACTACACTACATTACATTACATACATTACATACAACAACTACGTACATTACATACCATACCATAACATACCATACCATAACATACCATACCATACATACCATACCATACCATACCACACCACACCATACCATACCATACCATACATACCATATATACACATCATACCTTACATACATTACATATCATACATACATTACATTACATTACGTTACATTACATTACATTACATTGCATTACATTACATAAACCTACCATAGCATTACATTTAACAAATACATACAAAATTACATAACATTACATGACATTACATAACATTACATGGCAATACATAACATTACATGACATTACATGCATTACATGCAGTATATAACATTATATACATGACATTACATGACAATACAAAACATTACATACATACAAATATATTTTCAGAGTAGTCTATCATACTCTACCTATTAAAATATGGAATAATAAACTTGGTGAACCTCTGGAAGACTAAATATATATATATATATATATGTATATCACACGCACACTAATATATACATATATATATATATTTATTTATATCATATATGAATAGGCTATAGTTGATGCCATCTCCAGTTCCCATTCCTTCCCATCGATTTTCCGTTTCCAGGCCGCCTCTCGTGCATCATCTGCATGAGCCACCGTTCGGCAGCATCCGAATCTCCCCGCCGCGCGCAGGCGTTGATGACCTGGGATGCACTGCCATCATGGCTACGGTAGGGACCTACTCCACTTGAATTAATGTATCCTGGCAAAAGACTAGCAGCAAAAAAATAGGTAAATCAAAACGTAAATCATAATTGAACAACACAGGGCTGACAGTACATAACCAATATTTACATGCGCTTGCTTTATATACCCTCACTTTAGGGTTGATCATTCGAGATCACTGGCAGAATAAATTCCACCACCAGGGTGTTGCTACTCTGCGGGTGACATTCAGCCTAACAACCCCGCATGAGCTTGCCAGCGGCCAGGGCCCACCCAATGCACAAATCTTCTTGGTATCTCTACCATTTTACAAAACAGAGGCCTCTTAGATAAGTTGACCTCTTACTTGATTCACTGTCGGGTTTATGGGGGGTGTGACATGATATAACTGTATGACTGTATAACTATAGCATTATTCATTGGGTTTATAAACCAACTTATAACCGGGGGACCACTGACGTTTCTGACCACTGATTTGATGAAAATTGGAGCACCAAGAGGCAGAATTATAGGTCACCACATTTGGATGCAGCCGCTCCTCCCATGCGGTTGGCAAACTCAGTACACATTCCCAACCCACAGGACATGTCCGATGTGAACATGTTGTAGTCATACATTGGTTGTTAGGAGGTGAGAAAAAATCAATGAGCACATGATACCTGCCTCAATCGTTCACCATCAAAAATGTGGGGTTTTGCCATCAAAACTTATGTACATCTATTTCAGCTTGATACTTGTGATGTTCAATTATTTTTGCTGTTTCAATCACCATTTAGGGTTTGGTCAACTCCTATGTCATCCCTCTATTTTTCTGGTATAAACCAGGTCGAAATCCACATCTTGGCTGCCACCCCGGTACCGAAAAAAGGCACTCGTCAGTCCGAGCTGTCCTCTTCAGCCCGGCAATGCCAACGAGCCGCGGCCCTGCTATCTCCAACTTGGGCACATGCGTCAATGACCTAGGAAGCATTGATCAATGGATTGGTTTATTAAGGGAATAATCCCATTAAACCCCTAGGAAACATTATATATATATTGGACCACTATTGATATATATATGGATATATGGACCATTATATAGTATCCCATTATTGAACCATTATATCCCTAGGAAGCATTGATCAATACAGGAAAGGCCCCAGATTTCGTGGGAAAATCCATGGCTTGCGGTTTCGATGCTCACAAACAAAAACCACTCCATCGACGAATGGCGGAGTTTTTGGCACATGTTTCATGCGATAAATTTTGGTGAAGTCATTCGGAGGGTTCATGATGGAAAACAATGATATTTCAGCAGGAGAAGTGGTGAAATTGATTGATATGGATGAGATATGATATGATATATCATAGTAATCCCGTAATGCCATATATAATATCATCTTAAATTCATATCCCATCCATATCAGAGTCATCGATTTTTGAAAATCATGAGATTTGATATGGGGTACTGATCATGATCTTACTGGTGCTTAGCAGGGAATGAGGGAATGATCCACAATAACTAGTAATTATCATCCCAGCAACCCCCATTCCCATCCATTCCCTACGTAAAACGCACCAGTAAGTTGATCATTCCCATCATTCCCATCCATTCCCCTACGTTTAGCATTCATATCCCATAATATCAGAGTAATCTATATGTTTTAATCATCATTTGATATGGGATATTGATGGATATTGATCATGATAGATTCATGATGTAAACAAAACCAACACAACATGGGATCAACGACAAGGATCCCCTGATGTCCCATTGGGAGATGGCAATTGCACGCAGCGTCACAACATGGCGATTGGATCAAATAACTAAGTGGTGACCAATGGATTTAAGGCAACTATATATATAATACATATAGAGATAGATATAAATTTATAAACACACACACATATATATATACACAAATGATATATATATATATGTATGATATGTATATAAATATATTGATCTTAAGGGGAGGAAAAAAGGAGTTCCCAAGACTATTCACAAAAAATCAGCTCAGCTGCGGCTGCGTAGGCCCAAATGTCCAGAGCCTCAATCTGCACATCCCGCGAACTTGAAATCATCCGAACAACGATGACCATCTGGTTATGACTAACATAGCCATGGTATAGATGGCCCATAGAAATAGATGGTTTACCTATTATTAATAGCATGGTGATTTTCCATGGCTATGTTAGTCATAACCAGAGGGTAAACTAACTTCAGTTCGGCGTTGGCAAAGAACATCATCTTTGGAAGACATAACGTGAAGCATCCAATGAAGGAACTCCATAGAACTCCATTCATCTGGGCATATTATGAGGTCGACCAGTGAGGACGCTATACTTTGCTGAACAAATCATGGACCACCCCGACCAACCAAAAATATATCAGCGTAGTGACGATTATTTTCTCTTTGGTAAGACAGTAGTAGTCAAAAGGGCCCAAGTAAACAAATATGTGCCTTAAGAGGATCTGATCCATAAATGATTTACAAAAAAATGATAAAAAAGACTATGTCATGGATGTCAACTTGGACGAATTACTGCCTGGTAATTTGGAATAGACGGAAGTACAGTAGTCAAACAATGGGTGCTTGAAGCCGTTGCGTGTTTTGTCATACGTAAAAGGTGACACCTCAAGACATTATGTGCTGTATACTTGTGGCATGATTGCTTAGTCTTAGTTTATCAAATAGCAAACGAATCACATGTATAAATATATGAGGTATATCACTACTGCTGTAGATAGTGTAATTAAATAAACACACACATATATATGTATATATATGTATATCAGGTATATCTAGAATCTATTGTATATGTAGTTATATATATAACTATGTCCAATGTTGTGCTTGATCATGCTCCTTCAGAGACCAAGTGAATTATTCCAACCTCAGTTCCGCTGTTACACCTGGGCGACCCTGCAGCCCTGCGTGCCCTCAATGTCTCAAGCCAATGACCGCGCGCTTCTGGAGCTGCAGCACCTGAAAACATGGTGATTTAAGCGCTGAAAATGATGATTCATGATCCTTTTTTTTGATGATTTATGGATATTTAAGTACCTAACAATTTGTGACTGATGTTGACTTAACAACCAAAGTGGGAGTTAACCGTTAACCAATTGGGATTGTGGCAGTGGATCTGGATGAATTGCAATGCACATCCTTCACGCCTTCACGGTGATTTCGGCCTTTTATCGGCCCGTATCGATCACATTTTCCAGGTAGGTCGTGCATAGATTTCCACATGGCATATGCACACACATAGTTCATTTATACAGGAATGTATGAATACACTAATACATGTATATATATATATGATGTAATCATCTACGCGTTCCAGTCATTGTAGGTTATAAATGGTTCTGTCAGATTCCGTTCTGCCGTGCCACGAATCAGGCAGCTGCAACTGACAACGTCAGGCTGCACTGATGCCTGAGATAATCTGGGGCAGTGGGCGACCTCCAAACATTGCGACCTCACCGGTTGGGTCCCTAAACCAAGAGAACGTGGCCATATGTGCCCGTGAAATGCTTGCCATACTTCGGCCAGTGAAGCTTTTTATCTGAGTGACATCCTGATTTTCAAAAAATACATTCATTGATATAGTGTATACTGTATATATATATATATGCTATATAATGCTATATAATGCTATATAATGCTATATAATGCTATATATATATATATCAATGTATAATATGAACATGAAATGTGTATATGCATGTATATACAATATATTTGATATCATGCACCATGCCTTCCCAAAAAGAAGATCTGCCCGGTGCCCCCATGACTTAGATCACAGCTGATAACCGGATGGATAAGCGTTACTGACGGATGTACCATCCGCTTAATGGTTGTAAGTAACGGTTAGTAACTAACCATAGACATAACATGTTCATGCTTAATGGATGTTAATGGTTAGTAAGGCTTAGTATCTATATAGTCCTTTGATCTCTCTCTCTCTCTATTTCATCTGCGGTCCTTTATTGAAGGTATTTAATGTGGCTTGATGCTCCCGTCAAGCACATGAACTCATTTCCGGTCCCAGCTAAGTTCAATGATCATGCTTGGCTCACTGGAAAATCACATTTTTGTTTTGCCAAAAAGAACGTCGGTGCGTATATACCCTCTGGATCCCTCTGGTAATTTAACATAACTATGGAAAATCACCATTTATAGTGAATTTTCCCATGAAAAATGGTGATTTTCCATAGATATGTTAGTTTACCAGAAGGTAAAAGGAATCTCCAGCCCCCCAGATGATCAAACGAATTCAACAGGAAGAAAATCTCTTTTATGCCAGGTGACTTCGCACGATTCCGCATGTCCACTCAAACAAATCCCATGTTCAATCGTTAAAAATCCCAGCTACAAATATAGGCATCGCCATCCTATGTCCTGTTGGTTGTTTTAATCCTATGTTTGTTATTGAAATCACCGTTTATATGCAATGGTCACATCCACATTTACAAGTGTCTTTTAAACTTTTAAAATGCTCCCTTACATGCAAATGCAAGCGTGCTGGGCCTACCAATGTTTCCCATTTACAGTTTACCCTCTGGCACCATTGTTCATACGTAAATCATCTATTTCTATGGGCAATGTTTATCAATTTTCCATAGCTATGTTGAGTTACCAAAGGGGAATTCCCATAATTTATATCCATGTTTGTTGGTTCTCCTTGGTTCTTTTCCCATGATTAAACATTATTACTAACCATAATTACCAATGAATAACCATTACGAACGGTATTAAAATCATGACCAAACATTAACCATTGTCCCAACCATTATTAATAAACATCATTAAAAACCCATTACTAATATCCCCACCAAGTTTTCATAGCACACCCAGTCCGTCAGTGCGCCAGCGCGCACCTGCAACATCTTCTGCAACCATTCCTCCGCCGCGTTGACATCCCCGGCACGAGCCATAGCATCCAACCTCAGAAGGCCACAAATGTATATATCAATCTATCCATCCAATCTAATCTAATTTAATCTAATCTAATCTATCTACTCTAATCACTCTAATCTAATCTAATCTCATTTATCTAATCAGTCTATCCATCTAATCTAATCTAATGAAATTTAATCTAATCAAATCTAATCTATCTACTCTAATCTAATCTAGTCTAATCTACTCTAATTTCATCTAATTTATCTATATAATCTAATCTAATCAAAACTAATCAAATCAAATCTAATCTAATCTAATTTATCTAATCAAGCTATCCATCTAATCTAATCTAATCAAATTTAATCTAATCTAATCTAATCTATCTACTCTAATCTAACCTAGTCTAATCTAATCTAATTCAGTCTAATCTAATCTAATCTAATCTAGCTACCCTAATCTAACCTAAACTAATCTAATTTAATCTAATCTATCTAATCTAATCTAATCAAAACTAATCTAATCAATCTAATCTAATCTAATCTAATCTAATTTACTCTGATCTATCTAATCTAATCTAATCAAAACTAACCTAATCTAATTTAATCTAATCTATCTAATCTAATCTAATCTAGTCTAATCTAATCTAATTTATCTAATCTATCTACTCTAATCTTATCTAGTCTAATCTAATCTAATTTAATCTAATCTATCTAATCCAATCTAATCAAAACTAATCTAATCTAATTTGATTTATCTAATCAATCTATCTAATCTAATCTAATTTAATCGAATTTAATCTAATCTAATCTACCTACTCTAATCTAATCTAGCCTAAACTAATCTACTTTAATCTAATCTATCTAATCTATCTACTCTAATCTAATCTAGCCTAAACTAATCTAATTTAATCTAATCTATCTAATCTAATCTAATCAAAACTAATCTAATCTAATCTAATTTATCTAATCTAATCTAATCTAATTTATCTAGTCTATCTAATCTAATCTAATCTATCTATCTGCCCTTTTTTAATATATATATATGTCATCATCTGATGTGCATGTATTTAAATATATCTTGCTCTGGGACAGTCGGTCTCTGCAGTGCAGCAAGGAAACACAGAGTTGTAGCCTTGGTCAAAAAAGGCAAGGCCAGATCTGTAATATCAAAGCACCACTAAGGCTTGCTTTGTTTTGGGTATACATACCCCAATTGCCACTGGTATAACTACCGGGTTATATACCATGCCCGATTGTTCTCTCTTTTTTGTATCAAACAAGAATTGTTGACGGATTGGCACATATGGACCGACCCCAGTATCTGTCACTACCCGTAGCGACCAACAACGGGATATTTCACCAGCATTGACCAAGGAAAACAGAAACTACAATCACAGGATGCTGGTGAGATCTCCAATGAATGGCTTAGAACTTATATTTCACACCCCTTTAGAATAATCACTTCTAGAGTGACCAACTGATGTAGAACACTTCGCTGTCAATCTACTCCGGATGCAGTCCCTGCGTGAATTTATGGAGCTGAATCCTCTTTGGGAATATCCCTGAAGCCAAAGATCAAAACGCTTGGCTCTCAACTTCTTAGAACATGATGGTTGAGCCCTGTTGAAATGTATAAACCCAATTGAACCCATAAACTCCTGGGAATGGAATATCAAACCATCATCGCCTCCCAAGCACATGGCGCCCTTGCACAATCAAAGCAAGCCAGTACTCAAACATGTCTGGCAAGCAGATCCCAAGTGCAAATCCGGAAATAGATCAAAGAACACGACCTATGTCTCCATGATACTGGATGACATGATGATCTTGGAAGTATGGTATTGCTTTTTTTTTCCCCACGGGCAGGTGAAATTCCCCTGGGAGTTTACCCTCCGGTAATCAAACGATATCAAACGGACAACGGAAAATCCATCATTTATAGATGTTTTCCTATGATTTTCCCAGCTATAAACTTCCATTTCCAAGCCAAACACGTTTGATGACCAGAGTGAAAACCTCCATCAACCTCCATAAGTTAGAATATCACCCATTTTTTCATTCTAGTAGACCTGGAGCCTAGGTCTACCTGGCATACTTTAGGGTCTTTAGGTGGCGATGTATCCACTTCGGCCGGGGTCGAATTTGTCACCCAGGCGCTGATGGCATCAGGCTGCATCTTCGCCTCCAATTCGGCAAAGGCATTCAGGGCCGACTCGACAGGGTCCAAAGATTTGGCGCTCACGTTGATCAGGCTGTTGTAGCCTTGGCATACCCGAAATGGGGCTTGATGGGAACAAAAAATGTGGAGAACGGATCAAAGAAATCACTGAAATCACTGGTCTCAATCTGTGATGATACAGATACCTCGGCACGTAAAGGTATATAAAAAGGTAGAGAACAGTAAAAACATCTAAAATCTGACCAAACATGTAATGGCATTTTGATGCATTTTGGAGGTTGTTGATATGGTTCCGAGCATCTCCAAAGTAGACATGAACTATATTCAACAAGCTATCTACTTTGGGGCCTTTGGGGCCTTTGGGGCCTTTGGGGCCTTTGGGGCCTTAACGGTTTTGAAATCTCGGAGCTTCTTCATATCCCAAGTCCAAGGGGAGAAGCCCAAGGGCTTGTGATAGCGTGCGACGCCAATGTTGAACACCGGACTCTTCCACATCCATACACCAATATAGTCTTGCAATTTGCAATTTGATTGGGGTAAACCAATGCCATCTGTAAACTTTTTTGTGGATGACTCTTACGACCCATTGATTTCCATGGCAATCTTGTGGACGCTAACCATGGCATTGGGTGTAGCATGGTTGACAACTTCTTGATTTCATCCCATCACCAGGAGTTCGGCCAGTTGCTCCGCAAGTTGGGCGTCACTCGAGCTTCCATGGCCTTTGAGATCAAGTCTCGGGCTTCCTGGCGGCGGAGTTGAGTGGACCTGGGTATGCCCAGATTATCCAATGCTAATGATATCATTTAAATTCATTGTATGTTATCCTAAGATGATCGAATGTTATCCTGATATATCCTGATTGATTTCCATTTTCATATCATGTGGACTGCTGTTTCCAACTGATTTCCGGACGTGGCCAGGCGTTTTTGAGGGGTCGCCATGGCACAGCCTGTAGCATCCCCTTGGAGCTCAAAGCGTCCAAATACCTCAGAGCTTGCGGGTGATGTTTTCCTTGGATGAAATCTTGGTCTGTGGATGGCGCTAAAAAGAGCTGTTAGGGCATACATGGGCATACCCAGCTGCTGGTTGTAGCCCACGATGTCTGGGAGAAATCCTTGCACCAATGCTGCGAGTCATGGATGGATGTTTTCAGACAAAAAAACAAACCGAAAAAAATAGAACAGTAACGTGTCACTAATTTTAGACGGAGTTTAATATTCCATCTTTTTTGGGTGTCATTAGACAGCATTTTTCCGGCAGCAATGCAGCGGTCTGAATTGTTAGAACCTGACACCCTAACTCAGGCTGTTTCATGATGTTCGCTTGGTGGTTTGTTGATGCCATATCATCTACTCAAGTTTGATTTCGATGGTGGGGTATATAAAACTTAACTATCCCTGGAAAAGGCACGACAAGGATCTTTAAGGGCACGATTCTCTACGTCTATAAATGTGGCTGCAATCTTCTATATAAAGCCCCAATCTCGAAGTCAACCCCAAATCCATCCAGTCTGGCTTCATGTTCAACGCCAAACCTAGGATTTTCAGCTGTAGAAATCTCTGATTTCAGGCTGCTAGGCATTCCGAAACATCTTCACGATGCAACATGAAGCCATTCAACTAGCAGCTAACTAGCATATAACTACCATTCCCAATCGCCACGCTTTCCCGTGGGAAAACCCATGGGATTTTCCCAGCCGGCGGATCGAGAGCCGCTCCGCGCCTTGCTTTGGGGCTTCAGTGAAGAGCCAGAAAGCTCCGCTGCTGAGATCTCCGGAAACGAAGAAGGCTTGGGCCATCCTTATCTGGTGCAAAATGGGGATTTCCCACTGAACTAACCTGGTTTTATATGGTTAATATATGGTTAATGATGATGGTTATTATATGGTGAATATATGGTTAATAATGGTTATCTGGCTGGTGGTTGACCTACCCCGTGAAAAATGATGGAGTTCGTCGCTTGGGATGATGACATTCCCAATATATGGAAAGTCATAAATTCATGTTCCAAACCACCAACCAGTTATTTTTTGGGGCAGGAAATTCAGGGGAAGTCCCCCGAGAGTTGGGTGATACCCTCTGGCAAACGTTAACAAAAAACTATGGAAAGATCCACCATTTTCAATGGGTAAATCCACTATTTCTATGGCCACTTTCAATAGCTATGTTAGTCATTACAAGAGGGTAGATGGTGGATGATTATCAGAAAGGTGGAGATTTTACAGAGGTTCTGATGGCGTTAGTCCAAAGCCATTGAGCGACTTGCGACTTTTTGGGTGGAGTTCACGGTTCATGGCTTTAATCACCACCAAGTGATGTTTGACACCGATAAGGACAAATTAAAATTAAGGAACACATAGGAAACCAATGAACATCCGATCCACTGGACCTTTGAAACTCAAAATCACACAGGAATTCCAAGCAATGACCAACAACCCTTGGTCAAGTGACAAAAAACTAGCGACATAGCACAACGGATTGGAGATGGCCAGCACCATGTCGTGGAAGATCCCCACCTTTTTTTTCCTAATCGGACGTCTACCGTACTCACAATCACATTCACCAACTGGCCGTCAATCATTCACCAAGCATTCACCAGGACAATCACTGAAATTTCAGATGAAATTCTCGTGTCTCAATCTGAGCACTATGGCCAAACTATCCATATATATGTAAAGGCCATCAAATCCATCAATTTATGGGGCTGCCGATGGGTACCGGGTACCGTTTTTTTAAGGGGGTACCCTTCCCATGGACGTCCCCCATCGTTCAAGTCTCATGTTGTAGTGATCCAGGTCTGGCGCGAAGTTCGCCTGCAGCTCTCGGAACCAGTGCAGGGCGCGCTCAGCTTGGCCCACCTCAACGGTGCGGCCGGGGAACCGGGGCCGGGGAACCGGGGCCGGGGAACCGGGCGAGGTATTGAAACCGGAAACTCATGGAAACTCGGAAGACATTGTTGAACACTTTTTCGGGTGCTGATTCGCTCAAATCTCAAAAACGACGACTCAGCATGTTGACAAGGACCCACATAACCCACCAGAGAATAGGAACTCTAATTCCACCCCTGGCCTTGTGGTGCCACCCTGAGGGAGCTGACCAGTCATATACTCGTTAAGTGGGATCACCATCTCTCTCTAGGGTTGAAAACCAAGTAGCCACACACACATGTATATGTATATACATATATATATATTATAGGCAAATATTAAATACCTTGAAACCGCAAATAAAACCCAACAATTATAGGAACCAACTATGGTCGTGTCAAAACCATCGTCAGGATGGACAAACACACAAAATTAAGACTCACACAGGCCACACAGGTGTATTTATAAAGACCCGACAAACAGTTTGTGTGGCTTCGGGTTGATGATGCACTGTAACAACTTCTGCCAAATGGCACGGGCTGAGGCTTCCATCAACTTGCCATAGGTCTTGGCCTGATGGAAACAGATTTATTAAGTTGAAACCCTCCAAACAAAGGTGGCATTTGCCCTATGTTAATTTGATATACGGGCCATTTTCAGGTAACAGGTAACCATCTATCAATGGGCAATTTTCCATAACTAAGTTGAATCATCGGAGGATAGAGCAGCAAACAAGTGGATGTGACTTAGTGTCCCTAAAGAGTTGTAAAACTAGTCCTGATCACAGTTACCCTAAGTCAGGTGGATGGACAAATCCGAAGTCACGAATTATTATCCGTTCAGAAAAGCCGGGAAAATCACATGGTCTAATTGGTACAGCCGAACTGGCCAAGAGTCTCCCAGAAAATCGGCACTTTATCAAAAAGCAGACTATAACAATAGTCCAATATATATATATCATTATTTGGCCATTTTGTTTGTCAACATTTGCCGCGATCGATGGTGGCATCAGGGTATCCGAACGGAGCTGCCCCAAGTGTGTCCCGTGTGTCCCGGCATTCGGTTGACAGTCGTCTCGGCGCATTTCCACGAAGCATTGCCTTTCAAAGCGACAGGGGGCATGTCGCTGCAGAAATTTCATGAAGTGGCTACCCAACGCTTTTAAAAGGAAAGATGAGGATGCAATCAATTGGTATATATTGGGATTTCAATAGGCCTCCTGCAACTGCAAATTCTGTTGAATAAATAGTGTAACCACATAAGACATTATAAGTTCTAACTAGTCTATAAACAGCTGATCTATTGGGATTTCCAAAGATAATTCAGCTAATACCAAAAGTGCCTTAAAGACAAACACAAGGAATTGTACTTATTTTCCAAGCCTTGTCTTAGATACCCCTGGGGCAAAGTTGACTGTTAGTGGCAGATGGTGTTCAAATCAAATGTCAGTGCACTGATCAGGGAAACGAGGAAATTCAAAATGGTGGTCATTTCATTATACTCTTGTAAACCAACGTAGCTTTGAGAATCACCATTTTCAATAGGCAAAACATCCATACATGGGCAATTTTCCAGAATTGTGTCACTTTACTGGAAGGTACTCAATTCTGGCCAATGTTCTTAGCTTATCGACAGACTGTTCACCAATGTCCCAAGAGTGGTAATCATTCACTTCAGCTTCGAGCAACCCTAATGACTGCTGGTTTAATCATATGAAATCCCCATGTTTGACATCAAAATGCCAATTTATTCTACTGAGGCGCCGCTATTCAAATCCCCGTGATTCATACC
>Ga0126342_10014719_pt1 | contig 13784 bp, 13 predicted proteins | sample Cyp1metagenome_FD_92528 | JGI IMG/M metagenome (GOLD analysis project Ga0126342, IMG submission 92528) | Coral microbial communities from Lord Howe Island, Old Settlement Bay, Australia - Cyphastrea 1 metagenome | ecosystem: Host-associated > Invertebrates > Cnidaria > Coral ...
GCCAATGAACAGCAGAGAGGAATGGAATTCAATTTTGTCCGGTTGCGCCATATGCTGTTGGATCTTTGCACAGGAAATGCTGCAATTTGCGCACTCCCACAGTGGCCTGTTCTGTATTTTTTCAGAGGGGTAGGGCTCAACCACCAACCGGTTGATGGTTAAAATTACCATAATGGTTAACCATAACCACCATTATAAATTATAAACCATTATTAACCACCATTATTAACCATTATTAAGCAGTATCCCATTCAGCCTTTTTTATAGTACTAGATTGGATTAAGCCATTTTTACTAGGTAAATCAACCATAAATGGCCATGTTCCATATCTCTTCAGCAAATATCCCATTCAGCCAGAGTTATGACCGCACACCTTTCCACACGCCACTTGTTGTGAGGTCATTGCGTTGCTCTGCGAGCTGCTTCCCGACAGCATCGACGCCTCAGCGGACTGCGGGCTGACAGCGCTGGGCATGGCATGTTTGCGCGGGCACGTGGGAACCGCCAGGCCAGGCCAGGGATGAAACTCCGTTCACTTCGGAAAATAAAAGATGAATGGATTACCCTCTGGTAAATTAACATAGACCCTGAAAATTACCAATTTTTAGTGGAAACTAGTCTTCCAACCCCTGTCTGGCAGGGTCTATGTTAATTTACTGGAGTGTACAATGCCATGTCTAGGGAAAATAGATAAATATTGGGGATATGACTGGGCTGAATTACGACATGCTCATTGGATAAGAATGGATAATTGATAAAGAACCACGTATATGGAGGTTTCCTGAAGTGGGGGTACCGTACCCCTACATCATCCATGTATGATAGGATGTTCCATTTTACACCATCCATTTGTGGGTATTCCCCTATTTATGGAAACCCATGGGGTCCATATTTGGCGAGTACTTGAAACATGCATGACGAACTAGACTCATCTACTGTTAGGTAAGTTGTTTATTGGTCATCTAACCCATAGATAAATTATAGTCACTTTCGAAGAGTGGCCAGGCAGCAACCTGCGATTTGAACACCTGGAATGGTGAAGGTCAATGGTTTACCCTCTATCAAACATGGCGCTGAATCCAAGAACTTCTATAGATTATTTTCCCATGTGGATCACCATTTATAGGGTATGTCTCAGATGGCCATTTGTTTAATTACTGGCTTGTAAAATAGATGGATTCTACCCTGAGCGACTGAAGACTGACGCAAAAATCTCATTGCTATCTGGGGTCCATGCTGGTGTATTTTTTGGCCTTGTACCTCCATGTTGGCTAAAAAAGCACAAAGGCCCCATGGTTTCGAAATCCCTAATCTCAGCCAAAAACGAGGAAATGTGTTGGTTTTTTCCTACGGTAAAACCACCAATAAAAACAAAACAGTTGTAAAACCTCCAGATTTCTGATGCTTAAATTATGGTGAATCGCCATATCAATCACCCCAATCACCGCGCCAGATGCCTGGTGCAGTCGGGCTGCTCGTTGTTTTCGCGCGACGTGCGCGGCAACAGCTGCCTTCACTGGGCCGCCGCCAGCAGCAGTGCGGGGAAGTTGGCGGAGCTGTTGCTGGGCCAACCAGGGGGAATGGTGGGATGTTGGCCACTTAAAATGGGGAAACCACTACAGATGGGGATTTATTACAATGTGAGGCCCCCCAGTTATAAGTTGGTTTATAAGCCCCAGTAAGTATAGTTATAAGTACCATAAACCATAGTTATTGGAGTTATAAACCAACTTAGCTATCTTGGGGGCCTCACATTGTATGAATTTATAAGCCATAAATAGAGGCATGGTCTATATAGATCGAAAAATAGCGTATTTTGTGCTGATGAAAGGTTTCGTTGGGGAGATTTGATGGGATATATTATGATGTACTGGTGGATTTAATATGGGAATTCACCGGGGAAATGGTAATTGATAGCCAGTTAAATGGGATAGATCATGGGAATATACTGGGGATACAATGGGATGTTGATTACCCACAGATATTTGGGTCTGTCTACGACCCAACTTCCAAATTTCATAGGGAAAATGAAGATTAGCCAGTGGAATTAGGGTACCCTATTTTCATACAACTCCATTTATGTGGATTCCATGGGTTAGACTGGATTTCGAATGGATTAAATATGATTAAATGATTGGAGCACTAATCATAATATGGTGAGATTTTATGGGGAAAAACAGCTTTTGCAGCTAGTAATCGATTGAGATTCTGGAACATCTTTGGGGATGCGAGCTGATTTTCCAGGTGGGATTCACCAACAACGCTAATCTTCACCTATCAACCAGGGTAAATCATGTCAGCAGCGGTATACACCCCATTTCATCCATCACATATTGGGGATGCTATTATTGTGGATTCCTCATTGGCCAGGGGGGATATCCAAGGAAAATCAAGAATATGAATATAATGAGATAGAACAAAAGAAATGCGGCTGGAACCAACAATTGGAGGTAGAGTTCATGGATATGACCAGATAAGCTAAACTAGCAGGTAACCAACAAGAATTAGAATCCAACCAGCGGAAACAGACAAGCCCCAAAGGGAAGGTACATGACTAGTGCCTGGAAACAGCACTGCTATAAAGCCAGTGCTCATGGGAATGTAGAACTGGTTTTGGGGATAAACCCAAGGATGGGTCTAGATGTTCATACCTGGGATTGAACGACCGAAAATGGTACTTGACCAAGTTGACCAAGCAAAGAGGATCTGCAACAGAGTTAGGTCGCCAACAAAGCATTGGGATGCAAGATGATGCACGCATCATCTCCCACTCTTCATGGGTTCCCATTGATCCCCCCATTCCCTTCACATCAAGGTTGCTGAACGCCTCGGCTGACCCCTTTGCTTGCATTGGCAGCAGCTTGCCTGGGGGGTCCGCTGGTGAATGTGTAGATATGCGTAGCAACAAATGGATATTCCGAACGATGAAATGGGAAGAACATGGGGGTTTTCACTATCCGAAATTCAGAATTGGCAAATCACCCAACTTTCCTGGACATGAAATAGGTTTCAAAACAATTGAAGACTCATAGTATAATAAACATGTATAAACATATATCCATCATAGAATCATAGATCCATCTTATACCCCCTGGTTTTTCAATGGTTTTTACCTAAGTTGATTCTGGGAAATAGCTTTCCCAGCTCCATTCCAGGTGGGCAGTTGCCCGACATCCCCAACCTCCAAGAGCTGGCCCTGCAACGTGCGGCGCGTGCGGCGCCCGCGCCTGCGACAGCAACGACCAAGGCGGAGAGGGCGACAGCAGGAGGTGGGGATTGTGTCGGTTGTCGAAGGTTAGATGACAGGCTGGGAGCTTTTTAAGAGGGTTCTCGGTTCTAAAAATGGGAAATATCATGGGATAATGGGACAATTATGGGATAAGTGTAATGAACCATTGAATAAACCATGGATTCAAATCGCTTCAATCATGGTGGCTTCTAAAGGTTCTAGGGGGCGTTGGAGGTCACCCAAGTGGCAATTCTCAATGAGAAACAACCATATTCCAGCCATAGATATACCATTTTCTAGTAGATGTATAGCCTGCAAAATATGATGCCATATCACCTAATATCATCACAACATCATCAGCCTTTTTATAACCATAGGCTAATTATAGTGTTAACTATAGTCATAGCACTATCACCACATTATTTTACCTTATATGTAATCAATGTAATCATAACCAGATCGGCATAGCCATTTTGGTGATCATATGGCTTTAATATGAGTTTAGCTATAACATATTGATACTATTTGGTTTAATACCCAAATAAATGTTGTAGCCATTGCCATACCCATTATAACCATATATGTAACTATAGCCAGATCATCATAGCCATTATTTCCAGATCATTATAGCCATATGATCATCATTATAGCCTGTAATTATATGGTTGTTTCTTTAAATGGGGGATCCCCAAGTCACCATGATTGTTTCAATACCAAGTCATACTCTAATATTAGAGCATTTTAGGAAACCTCCAAACAAAGAAAGACAAAACAAAGAGTTGGGAGAATGTAATACCACAAAACAGAGATCGTCATGAATATGTTAGTTCCCACAACAGTTATGATGGTTATAGTCAACTTTTAACAAATTAATAATACATAGTTGTAAATACTTGGTATGATACAATCTATGTATTATAATCATCATATTAATCCCCATATCATTTATTATAACCATATCAAACATGGGGATTAATATCAAACCTATCAAAAAACAAAACATGTTCTTTATTCATATAATCTTGGTATATCTTGGTATACAATAACCACCATATCATACAATGTGAGGTCCCCAAGATAGCCAAGTTGGTTTATAACTCCAATAACTATGGTTTATGGTACTTATAACTATACTTACTGGGGCGAATCTAAACCAATTTATAACTGGGGGGCCTCACATTGTATGATGTTTTAGCTAACTATGGGGCACCACCTTGTAGTTAATGGACACCAAACCTTTGCATCTTGTGTGGCTCGAAAAAAGGTGCTGCCCTGGCCTTCGGTGCGCGGCCTCCTCTCAGCAGCGGCATGGCGCCCTCGGCGCCGAGTCCGAGGGCGGCGCCCAAGTTCGCGTACATCCGGGTGGAAGCCAAACCCAGCGGTGGCAGCTTGGCTGGATGAATATCTATGGTATATGGATTTTTCATAATCTCTATGATAATTATCAATATACTGTATATATATATGATATTGTATGACATCATATCTATAGAATATAATACATCATGTAGTTAATTATAAAACTATATACTTAGTCAATATTGATATCATATCACACAAAAATATTGTAGATTTTTTTCTATGGAGGCTGGATAAAGCCCCAATATCCCACTTAGTATCTGATTAGAAAGTGGGGTTTTAAACCATTTATATATGGGATAGCCACTATTAGGGGACTGACTAACCAGTGTTATTTTTGCTGTACGATTCCTGGGATGATCCTGTACTCGTAGGGTTTATGCTAGATCTATGGAGGCTTCATCCCAGCCCCAAGCGATCAAAAAATCAGGAGATGATCAAGTGGATTAACCATCCAATTGAATTGGAAATGGGAAATGAATGGAAATCAAATGGGACAACTAACAAGATATCTTCGGGAATGGGATTCCGAGTTGGTTTTTTGACAAACCAACTCGCCTGGAACATCTGTGAAACGCTGGGAAATCTCCGAACACTCTCGGAGTCGGGGTTTCATGGAAAAACCCAGGGATTCCCCCATGGTGGTCATGATTTGATACTTCAATGATTTAAATGGTACCCTCTGGTAAACTAACAGTTTGCTATGGAAAATTACAATTTTCAATAGGTAAATCCACTATTTCTGGAGGTTTTACCCTCTGGTAAACATACAAAAAACTATGGAAAGATCCACCATTTTTTTAATAGGTAAACCATCTATTTCTATGGGCCATGGCTTCCATGGCTATGTCAGCCATAACCAGAGGGTAAATGGTACCTTCCCAATTAAACAGCCATTTGGGGGTTATTCATCAAGGGTTGACATTAAGCGATAACTGTTGAATTATCCATTGCAGAGATTAGGAAACCTGGAAATGACGGGGAAAACATCATGGAACTACCATCCTGGTTTAGCTTCGGCATCTTCTTCGGGGTTTTGCAACAAGATCGTTAATATAGTAATACTGTGGATGGAAGGAATCCTGCACCAGTTGATAGGTGGTTTATCCCATTATCTATAGGGTTTCAACCATCTAAGGTGGTGCAGGATTTCTTCCATCCACAGTATCAGAAGTTATTACCTAATTATCTATGGGATGAGTGTATTTTAGATGGATTATAAATGGGCTAATGCCATGATGCCCTGGTGCCGCCGACCCCCTGAAAGAATTTCCCACAAAACCTTTGTTTGGTATAGGAAATGCTGTGGATGAGGGCTTTCAAGTATGGAATTCCATAGTGCCATAGTGTACTGATCTGTTCCTTGCTAACAGTGCAGACAGTTTGACGAAATCCCCATGTCTCTGCGTTTTTTCCCCTAAAAAAAAACCGTTGTTTCATGCTGAAATCCCCCTTTGACGAAATTTTCCCGAGAAATTCCCACAGGATGGTGCCCGCCAGTGATGTTTGTTGGTTTGTAAACCCCATGAATACTATAGTTATATCTGCCATAAACCATAGTGAAATGGGAGTTATTGGCACCAACTTAGCTAACGAACTGGGGCACCATCCTGCAGGTCTCCTGTCCTCCTTGGTGTCCTTAAAGCCTCCGCTCCGTGACCGCGCCAACGTTTGTCGTCACCACGACGCCAAGCGAGTGCTGCATCTGAGCCCGGCGGAGGAGAACGTGGGGATCTGGCGCCTTGAGATCAACGGGGGGATTTCACGGGTATTTCATGGTGGTTTCATGGTGATTTACCCTCTGGTAAACTAACATAGCTATTGAAATTGACCATTTATAGTGGATTTTCCCATTAAAAATTGCCATTTTCCATAGCTACGTTAAATTACCAGAGGGTAATGGGGATTTTATGGTGTTTTAATGGTGATGTTATGGTGATTTAATCGTGATTTAATGAAATTGAACGGGATTGATGATCTAATGGGATAGCTATATCAACTTGAATGGGATTATTGAACTAGTGAAAATGATGATCGAATGATGATTTAGTGGTTTATATGATGGGAGTATGGGATAGTTATATCAACTTATGGTTGTTTTTTCTATGCCGTCTGGTCAATTTACAGTTTGTTATTGAACATGGCCATTTAGTTCGTTGATTGAGCGAACTGAAAAATGATGATTGAGCAATGAATTTGGGGGAGCCTTATTGTCCATTATTTTCCAGCAAACCCATTTGTAGGATAAAATCCATAATTCGGATCTGTGTTGAACGGACTGATTTGATCTGATTTGTGGGACTTGAAGTTTAAGTGATATGGTTTATCAAAGCTGATCTTTGCGAATGGATTGGGGATTTTTTTCACCTGGTTTTACTGGACTGAACTTCCAGTTTCAATGGTCTGCAGTGGTTCATTGGGTCACAAATTTGACTTGGTCAGGATTTATTTCGAGTCCTTACGTGAGCTACTCGTACGTATATTATTAATATTAATATTGTTATTATCATTATGCTGTACAGAAAAAGACCACAGTTTTAGGGATGGACATGACCATCATGACCACGGCATGTAGTTCTATAGTCTTTATACCCCCTATCACCAGGAAAACAAGTGGCACAATCGCAACCGGCCACAAAAAAAACCAGCCATTCCAGAATTGGTGCTACCATCCCACTTCAACAGCAACAGGAACAGGTACACGAACGGCAGTTTGCACACCAGCAACCGGGGTCCATATCCCTTGAAATGTCGAAAATAAAAGTGTTTGGAGGTTGCACCCCAGAACGGATTTCGGTGCACCATACATGGCCATGGGTCACATGTGTCACAAGCGCAATTCCGCAACCCGCTAAGGAGAATTTCCCCGTAAACCCCCTGCGTTGATCTTGAGAAGATTGAATATTGCAGGATGGGATCCATGGTCATTAGCCATCTACTAACTGGCTACTAACTTACGAACTCGGTGATACAGTTATACCATGGTCATTGTCCCCATCTGATTGGTGGTTTGGAACATTTTATTTTTCCATTCAGTTGGGAATGTCATCATCCCAACTGACGAAGTCATATTTTTCAGAGGGGTAGGCTCAACCACCAACCAGCCATTAAGATGGTTGGTGTAATCCCATTAAATCACCATAGTTTCTGCTTATCACATGCTGATGGTCACCATTGCCGTCAGTCATTGCTGGAGGTGGATCATACCATGGTTCCCTCTGCTCCATGACAAAACCCCATGAGAAAAATCACCATGTTGGTTAAATGACCCTTATCCCAGTAAAGATCCATATTAGGATTATGGTTCCTAAAAGATCCTATGAATATCCAAATATCCCCAGCAAATCCCAATTTTACAGGATGGGGCCTTATAAGTGGCTGAATTCTATGGTTTATGGTAGATATAACGAACTAGAATTCATGGGGGTTTTCTCATGGTTTATAAACCAACATTCACATCACTGGGGGGCCTCATCCTGTAGGGCATTTTTTGGGGTCATGGGATTGCTCGAAGTTGGGGTGCTCCGAAACTGGCCAGGTCTGACTGGGTCACCAACTTCACTCACGCCGGTGCTATGGCGGGAATGGCTGATTTCAATGGCCCAGTTGATGGGGATGGTTGTGGTTTGCTGCCAGAATAGGGTGCAGTAGTATATAGCAATCGTATGTATATTGCAATAGTATTACACTATGATAATAATGATGTAACCTTACCTATAATCTTCCCTAAGTAGTATAACGCACATAATGATCAGGTTTTCCCTACTGAGATAGAGCAAGCTGATGAGTATTGCAAGGCCTCTAAGTTCCGGGATGAATGCTGTTTTAACACTGTTTTGGCGGAGTAGTTAATGACAATGTGAAGAGCAGCATGGATTGTGAGGTCAGCAATGGGCAACCATGGGGAACTATTTCCCATGGAGATGGGCAATGGCTTGGTTCAATACTGATGATTGGTTCCCCTTAGTCAGTCTTTATTACTGGAGCTTGTTGTTGGTGTTAATCTTGTTGATGGTGCGTGGTTGGGTGCTGATTGGTGGCTGGAACATATTCCAATTTGTGTTACTCCAATCCCATGCTAGCTGTGTCCCTGTCTTTGGGTTCTCCCAGTGGCTTCGGCTCCAGAGGCTTAGAACATGCAGTGGCAGCGGATGCGCCCCCTTCCAGCGACCCAACCAATAGCTCTTGCAACACCCAGGCAGGGCGAGATGGGAGTGCCCGGCTGCTGATGGTCACTTCTGGTAACTTCTTAGTGCCACTAGTTATAATACAAAAAAGTAGTTCTTGAAGCAAAATGAAAAAAAAAAGACGTGGTTCGTCAACACCATGCATGGTACCTTGTGATTTACCCCAACATCATCTACTAAGCATTCCATGAAATATCCATATACAAATATGTATGTATAATATATATATATATACATGGTACATATATTATATATATATGTTATTTATAATATATTTCTGAATAAGTACCTTTTTCTGATGTATAGATATAGATGGACATATTTGTGGATATGTGCTAAGTAGACAAATAGGTAGATAGATAGATAGATAGTTATTTAGTTAGTATCCATGCTACAAATTCATCAACTTCATGTCGTTTTCCAGGCCCTGGTCCTGACCTCTGAACGCCTGCTCTTCCTCCGTTGCGTGCGTAGCGCGCGCAGCCCAAACGCCACCTGGTCCGTGGTTATGGGGGTGGCCCTGGCGCAACTACGACAAGTGGCCACTCCGGCAGAAAATGGCGGAATTTCCGGGGCAAAAAAAGTCCGATTTGATTTTCTTTGGGCTCAAAAAGTGGTGGAGATGGGATTTTTATCAGTTTGTACCAGCAAAAAAAGTGGTGGAGTTTCAGCAGAAAAGTTGAAGCTCATGCAGTTTGTCTGTGAAAATTGTCTGAAAAAGTTGATCCTAACATGGAAAGAATGGATTTGAAATCGCTGAATTTTCAGGGTCGCCTGCAAATGTGTTTTTTTTCACAAATTCAGTTGGGTTCTATCACAAGTGCCTGTGAAGGTGGTGTTTGTTCTTGTTCGCTGAATGGAAAGGGTGTGTTCATGTGCGTATATTGGGTGTTAAAGCAAGGAAGTTGATATAGCAGGTACAAAAAAGTGGGGCAATCAAGAACTGTTCTGATTTACTGATATGTTTTGCAGGTACACAGTGTTTTTTATCCTTTCCCCATGGGGTGTTCCATGTTTTTTCCATCCTGTGATCAGAGAATCCCCAGAACGGCGATGATCCTCCAAGAAACAGCTGGCATTTTAGGGGAATCCAATGGGATAATCCATATTCATAGTGGTTAAGAGTGGTTCATAATGGTTAATGAGATATCTGCTTGGTGGTGACTGGAACATCATGGAATTTTGAATGACATGACTTTCCAGAAACAGTTGGGAATGGAATGTCATCATCCCAACTGGCGAAGTCCATCATTTTTCAGAGGGGTAGGGCTCAACCACCAACCAGTCATCCGTGTTAGATGGATTTTCCATGAAAAAACATAACCATAATATATAGCAATGTGAGGCCCCCCAGTTATAAGTTGGTTTATAAGCCCCAGTAACTATAGTTATAAGTACCATAAACCATTGTTATTGGAGTTATAAACCAACTTAGCTATCTTGGGGGCCTCACATTGTAGTAATATATATACTTCCATTTGCAACACCGAGATCCTTCCACGCCGATCTGACTCGTTGCTATTGCTGCGGGTGCACCACAGCAGTGACGAGTTGTTGATACTTGGCGCGAAAGACTCACTGAATTCACGGATGATACCCTCTGGTAAACAAACATAACTATGGAAAATCACCATGTTTGATGGTTAAATCAACTATTTCTATGGCAATGTTCAAGTTCGCAAACTGTTAGTTTACCGGAGGGTAAATTGAAAGTTTGGAGGATGTAGTGGCTATGGTGATTGATGATATGGCCCTACAGTAGATAGTTAGGGGCTTCTAGATTTCAATCGCACACGCTTGCAAAACAAGAGTTCGAACCATTTATCTAACCTGTGTCGATGCCATGAATCAATGGCAGATCTGACACATGATATCTCTGATTTTCTCCACCCAGTTTGTCAGTTGGATACCAGTCTCCCAGTGCTCTATGGTTGCTCAAAACATTGGGCAAAAAAGTAGCAGCAACATGCGTAGTTCTCTATGTTCTAATGATTTAAGGACCAACTCATGCAATGATTTGGGTGAATCCTCGTATTCTCAATACTGTAGTCAATACTCATAGTTTGTTCGCCACGCCATGCACAGGTGATAAGAGTTTTTTCAGGAGCATTGATGGGACATCCCAATGCCTGGCAGCTCCCACAAGCTGTTCACAGCTTTGAGAGCATCCTAATGGTCCTTTTATGGTCCTAATGGTCCCATAGAAATAGATGGTTTACCCTCTGGTGAACTAACATAGCAATGGAAAGATCCACCATTTTTCATGGGAAAATCCACTATTTCTATGGCCATTTTCAATTGCTATGTTAGTTCACCAGAGGGTACCTATAAAAAAAATGGTGGGTTTCCCCATGGGTTTCCAGCATGCTGATATCGTGAATTTCCAGGAACTTCCAATCGAGTTCACGTGGCTTTGGCTGCAGAAATTCACGCTGAAAATTCATGGCTGCTATTGATTTAAACATGTTTTTGAACTTCATAGGTTGAGTGAGTTGCTGAGAATTTCATAGAATTTCTATCATAGTTTCAAGTGGAGCATCACTATGTTCCCTATGTTTCAGGCTTAGCTCCCTATGTTTCTGCTGGTTCTCTCCATTTTTAAAATTCAACTGTCATATTTTTTGGGTGGCCCCCTACTATTGATGATGAAGAACCATTTTTCTGGGCTGCAGAACAACCATGAATCGATTAGTTAATTACAACTTGGATAGTTCATGGATTGTACCCGGTTTCTATCGGTTTCTACTTCGATCTGCATGGTATTGAAAGAAATTGCTTTAATCCTAATGGCAAATTGGATCCCTTCTGGGCTTATCCCAATGTAGATGAGCAGCATGCTTGTCAGTTGCAGATGTGGGGTGAACATTTGTGATTTCTTGTCTTTGTCCGTAGGCAATTTGTGTGCACTGTACCCCGCACTTCATTTAGATCATCATGTGTTCTGACTTCTCTCCCGATTTGTGCAGTTTACCCTCTGGTAATTTAACATAGCCATTGAAAATGGCCCATTTATAGTTGATATACCTATTAAAGATGGTGATTTTCCATAGCTATGTTAGTTTACCAGAGGGTATACCCCCATATCCACTGGTTGACATATCATCTGATGATGACAAGCCCGAAGAATTTGCTTGGAAGCCACGTCATCCCCGTGTTCGATTGGTTCTCTCTCCATTTGTGGTGTACCATCTGGTTGTTTAACATAGCCATGGAAAATCACCATTTTTTATAGGTAAACCATCTATAAATGGGCCATTTTCCATGGCTATGTCAGCCATAACCAGAGAGTATATTCTTTGTTCCCTTGTGCTTGGGCAAGCATGACACATGAAATCTCCCCTTGATTTGCCCGAAAAACCGAACACGTAGAACACTTAGGGGATGGGGCCCCAGTTCGTGAACGCTAAGTTGGTGCAAATAACTATAATAACCATAGTGTATGATACGCAAATAACTATATTTGGATGGGGTTTTCTCATCCAACATTCACATCACTGGGGAGGCCCCATCCTGTAGGATGCGTGGGATCATCCACCAAAATATGTCCCATGATCATCCCATGATCATCCCATGAGTCACCGATCAACTATAGCTAGAATCCATGTCATGTCCAAAAGATATTTCATCCATTCACCATATTATATGATTATAACTTCACCATATGTTTACTATTATTTTATATTTATCTTTAGATTTTTAGAATTTATATATTTATATGTCAAGAATGAATTATGATTATTATTATGATGATGATGATGATGTTAGATCCATGTGTTTATTTACTGGAAATCATATCCCCTTACCCTCTGGTAAATGTTTACATAACGAACTGGAAAATCACCATGTTGAATGGGAAAATCCACGAACTGTCTATGGGTCATTTCAATAGGAAACTGTCAGTCATTACCAGAGGGTAAATCCCATGAAAATATCCCATTGAATCACTATAAAATGACATTAAATCACTATAAATCCCATGAAAACCCAGTGTATCCAGATATATCATGATTGTTTATTGATTGTCCTCCCAGATCTGAAAATGACCAGGTAAATCCTGCGAATCCCCAGGCGACGCCTTTTTGGAGGAGCTCTGGCAGTGCATGGTGCGGGCCGGCTGGCCCGGCCGGCTGCTGGGCGAGGACGAAGACCCCGAGGTGGCGCCCAAGGACTTCGTGGTGCTGGATCCCGAGCCGGTGCCGTGGCACGGAAAAATGGAGGATTCAATGTGAATCGCTAGAAATTTCATGGTGGTTTCTAGTGGGATTTCATTAGGATTTCATTAGGACTTGATGGGATTTAATGGTGATTTAGTGGGATTTCATTGGGAATTCATGGGATTTAATGGTGATTTAGTGGGAATACAATGGAGATTTAATGGGAATATAATCGGGATATATTGATGATTTGGTGTAGATATCTCTATCAATCTGAGTATAGCTGTAGAATAGGTATTTAAATACTCATAGAAATCGGGTTTCTTGAGTTGCGCCGGCCCTTCTGCCGGAGGTTTTACCATCCAGTTTGGCCCCAAAAGTATTTATGAGTGTTTATACTACCTCGCTACTTTCAAACTATATGTTATTGATTCGCTTTTAATACGATAATGGGTTGAATTGGTGCAGACATACCCATACAATAAATATAAATAGAGATATGAATGAGACATCAATGGGATATATGACCAACAATCATGAGACGTTGTGGAGGTTGAAACTTATGATCTTCCACATTTTGGGGGATGAACACCCAGCTATATGTTGTGAACATCCAGGGGGGTCAGGATATTCACCCACAACTACATACAATCATGTAGTTTTAAAAATATATACCCTCTGGTGAACTAACATAGCAATGGAAAATGACCATTTATAGTGGATTTTCCCATCAAAAATGGTGATTTTCCATAGCTATGTTAGTTTACCAGAGGGTAACCAACATTTAATAGTGGGGATGCTTTCATTTGGCCGTCGGTATATGGGATGTAAAGACTACGGAAAAAGATGTAAAAC
>Ga0126342_10014720_pt1 | contig 13783 bp, 13 predicted proteins | sample Cyp1metagenome_FD_92528 | JGI IMG/M metagenome (GOLD analysis project Ga0126342, IMG submission 92528) | Coral microbial communities from Lord Howe Island, Old Settlement Bay, Australia - Cyphastrea 1 metagenome | ecosystem: Host-associated > Invertebrates > Cnidaria > Coral ...
ACACAACAAAACAAAACACAACAAAACAATACACAACAAAACAAAACACAACAAAACAAAACACAACAACATAAAACCAAACAATCAATCAATCAAACAAACAAACAAACAATCAATCAAACAAACAAACAAACATGGGGATCTATGTAAATTGGGTGTTTTTCGCAGTTTTTAGTGGAGAAATCTTTGATGAACCATCAGGAATTGAGTTTTCTGAAACCGGGTACAAAACCTATGCCGTTGCCATAGCATTTGCTGCATGCTACAGAGATCTCAACAGTAATATGATCTAACCAGGGCTTAAAATGACCTGGTACCAATGAACTAGGTAGCCAATATAAGCAGCATCTTTTGGGCACCGGCGATGGTGTACTCCCATAGAAATACAATCAACAAAAGCAGGGATCTTGGATATAGGTCAACTGGCAACGCTGGAACCCAGAGAAGGGGCTCTTCATTCTGACCCATACAGATACTGAACCATATCCTGATGGAAATCGGTTGGTGGAACACCTGATTTTTACTTTTTTCAAGCCGCCAGTTGCCAATTTCCAGTGGAGATTGGGGAGTGCTGACACGTTGTAGCTCACGACCGCGATGGCCAATGCTCTTCAACTTCGAAATGAAAAACATGGAGCCTTTATTTTGAAGAGGAAGATACTTATCCATACTTATCCGGAAACCAGGACCACCTTCATTTCTGAAGTTGTTTATAAATTCATCCGATAGATATATCCACCATATATAAATCCTAGAATTTGACAAGTTATCAACTGACCAAAAGCCAACTAGCTGCAGGTATATTCACAGAAAATCCATATGGGGATGGGTCAAAACCCTGGTACCTAGTGAACCCCAAAATAGCTGGTAAATGGATGTTCATCCCACTAAAAATGTATCTATAGGTATTGATTCATAGCCATATTGAATCCCTTCAACTTCTGGGATTTCGCCAAGGTTCTCTGGATGAGCCGAGCGGAGAACAAGCGCCGGGAAAGGGAAGAACAGGCGCCGGCCTTTGGAGACCACTCAGCTGAAACAGATCGAATTTAAGGTGAATTCCTATAGTAATTAAAACTATTTTATATGGTTATATATTATATATAACTTATATGATCCATATAGTTATATGGTATTTTCTGAATATTGGTACTCTTCACAGATCTCTTTTTTGTATAGAAAAAAAACATTGACACATCGCCTGCTGATCCGATGGGCCAACTTAAAACGGCAATCCAGTTGGGTAGGGAACTTTTTTTCATGGACGCTATGAGATTTGATGAGATATGATCAGGTGTACCTCTATGATATGAGGTATCAACATGATATGAGGTATATCATATACCTTACATGATATGGTCTTCAATAATTTGTGCGAAACCGCAGATGAACTTGTCTCATTTATCTGTGCATTAACAGAAATCCTATTCTTTGGGTGCCACGTGCTGACTTCAGGACCCATATATTCCGGATCACACTCAGATAGTGACCATACGACCCAAACATTTCCCAGTCCCGACATGTCCAGACATCTTCAGGAGGGCTGACACCAGCAACTTGAGTCGAAGAAAATCAATAGACAGAAGAATTTATTCCATGAGGTCATCAATCCATTAGTAGGGATTATTTATATACAAAGATGTTAGGATTCCTGTGAGATAGATGACCATAAACCATTAATCCATATTAATCCCATGTAACAACTGACCAAAAAAACGCACCTGTGGCTCGCTCATGTCCAGGAACTGCATCGGTCCCTGGAACTGCAGCAAGAGGGCCGACAGCAGCTGGTGACCCAGAACTGCACATGGCTAAACCTTGCTGAGTGATTAGGTACTTGCTGAAGAATTCTCATTTGGAGGAAGTAACATTTGTTGCTTTGGACAAATGAAAAAAAGATAAAAAAAAAGGACCTTGCCGATACAATTGGATTCAGGCCCATTCAGGCCTAGTTCAACCCATTCCTCGTGGCAATTCAGCAGAGGGCAGCAGATTTGGACCGTTCGACAAACCTTCAAAAGTTTCTCGCATCTTGAGTTTCGCGCAAAAGCAACAAAGTGGACGGCAACAACTTTGATGACGGAATTTCAATTCCGCCAAAAACCCATCAGAGTTACTGCCTGGTAGTAGACACCCTTAACATCAACAGCTACAAGGACTTTGGGACCCTTCCGCGGTCACCCGGTCTCTGGATTTTGGGAGATCTGGAAAACAATGCCATAAACCACCAAAAAATGGTAACCATACCACCTAATAGGACCTATACCACCTATAGAAATGGTGATGACTGGGGTAAACATGGCATTGTTTCGCCCACATTCGTCCATTTCTTTCCCAGTAGATTCCACATTGACGTTCACATCAATAACTCCTGGGATCCCCTGAAACGGACCGAAGCAACTCCAAGAAGGTCTGAAGCATCCCATGTTTCGTGGACCAGGGCTGCAGATAGTCGTAAGAACACCTCTACTGACTCTACTTCACATGTTGAAAGTGGCCAGAAATCCTGCAGAAAGTGGCTTGCATCACTTGGAGCTATTCGTCAAATTGTATAGTTTCCCGAGCCTGTGCTAGGATGTATTAGGACGTACTACTGTGTGGTGTTTTTCATATATTAGGATGTAATGTGGGGATGGGTCAAAACCCTGGTACCCTTCTGTTCACCCAAAATAGCTGGGATTTATGGATGTTCATCCCACTAAAAATGGTATCTATAGGTATTGACCCATACCCATGTAAAATGATGTGACTGTCCAAGTTTTGGTTCTCCAGCCCCCAAATGTCCTTGGCCCATCTACAACTTGGGATCTCAGGTCCTGGTTTGCGAAGATCTTCACGGTGCATTGCTCAAAAAATGGCTCCCAATGACACTGTCATGGTGCTTGATCCCCTGGAAGGATCAAGGTCTAAGACTCTAAGACAGAAACAACTTTGAGTTGATGGATTTGGATGGATTTGGTGGTTGTACATCAACATTGACTGGATTCCATGATTAAAAAATGATCGATTTTCTCATGAAAAGAAATGTGACGTGCCTGGAAATGATGGCCGTTTCAGCATCGCTTCAACTGCGTAACGCAGCACATCAAGAGACTATCCCGTGACATTCCCCACTCCACCTGTTTCAACCACCATTTTTTTAGTTGGATCCACCATTTTTGCAGCTTCAAGCCTTGTTTTTGTGGGTGAACTGTTTTTTGGATGGGTGGATGCCTATGTTTGCGTATTTTTGTTGCTTATAACTTAGATCATGTGATATCCCCCAATGTTTGACTGGCTCTCTGTCTCGGATCCTCGGTTTTTGCTTGGCTAAATCCAGATGTAGGGTTTCAGTATGGCTTTGTTGAATTTATAATGTACCTGTAACTGTCAGGGATGCAAATCTACGGTCTTCCAGAGACAGGCTCTCCAAATAAACGCATCTACATATTTTAATGATTTTAATGTGGTAAAATAACACACCTACCTACCGTTTGGGGTTTCAATCCCAGCCATTGGCAAGTCATGGGGGGTTTATGGCATTGGGTCTACCCTCATTTAGTTCGATGATTTTTCCATAATCTTCAAATTTCAAAAGCTCCAAAACTATAGGGTTTAATGTAGTTAAAACAATGCCATAGACCATCCCCAACAAAATCACAATTTTTATGGGTTGTATAGCCATGTATAAAGCATCAAACATGTGGTGATCTATGGCATTTTTTTAACCATATTACCACATTTGCGACATTTTTGATAGTTTATAACCATCCATGTTCTCAGATTTTACCAATTTTACATAATTTTACCCATTTTATTGTGGTGGTATCAACCCACATTACCACAAAATGGCCATTTTGGACCTACCAAAATGGCCATTTTGGACCGATCTACTGAAGGTGACCTTCCAGAAGACCACCGCAGAAATCTTCCAGGCGAAGAATTAGGGCTGGCATTTCTTTGGTAAGGGAGATGTATATATATATTTTTATTGTATAATTGTATATATATATATATATTATCTTATAGTATATTTTATTATATTGTATTTTATTATATTATACTATTATATTGTATCATATCATGTAATATCATTTTAAATTATATCATGTTTTTATATATATATATATTATATTGTATCATATCATATTATATTATGTTATATTATATTGTATTGTATTATATTATATTATTTCATATTATAGTATATTATATTATATTGTATTATATCATATTATTTTATATTATAATATTATATTGTATCATATCATATCATAGCATATTATATTTTATTCTGTTATGTTATTATATTATATTGTATTATATATTATATTATTATACTATTATATTGTATCATATCATGTCACATCATATTTAATTATATTATATTATATTATACTATATTATATTATGTTATATTATATTTTACTATATTATATTATGTTATATTATATTACATTATGTTATATATATATCAGAGGGAAAGTGTGCTGGAGGGTATATTTATTTCTTTGGCCAGGTTAGATATTTTTTACACCATACAACCTCCAGCATACTAAGATAGCTTTGGAAAATTGCTAATTTGTATATTTAAAAGGTGGTCTTCCATAGCTATGTTAGATTGCCAGAGGGTGTATAGCGTATGTAATATAGTAACCCCCACAGCCACAAAGATAGAAGTGTTTTTATCACTATGCATATACTGTAGTGGGAAGTTACTTCTATATCTTTTTTGGTAGATACACTGCTTGGGGGTTTAACAGATTTATATACTGTCTTTAACCCATACCTGGGATGATTGTTTGAGATTGAGATGTCGAGCATATTTTAGGGATGGGTTCAACCACTAGCTATATATTTATATCTATATTCATTAATACATACTTATATGTATATATAACATATAATTAATATGTAATATACAATTTTATACACATATTAGGGCCATCAATGGAATTCAAATATATTGGAACCATATATGGTAGACATGTTTTTTTTGGTGAAGTTAGTGGGTGAGGCTACTATTGACATCCTTTTTTTGGTTAACCTTGGTGCATGGTAAGCAGTGCCTAAAACTGGCCATAGTAACAGGTGTATAACTGGTTAAATTGGGAGCCAAGGAGCTACTTAGAGTTTCCCAACCACGTGATAGGATCATGTGTGTGTTTTTTAACTGGTTTAATGAGATTGAACCATCAGTTTGAATGGTTCTATGGTGGTTTTTCTGGAATATACAATCCCCATCCATCCCCCAAATTAATATAGACCCTGAACATGGCAATATTTAGAGCAAAGTAGAAAGTAGCATTCCAATCCGCTATTTGGCAGGGTCTATGTTAATCTGGTAGATGGTACTAGGGTGGACTATTTTATTGTTAACTGTGTTTTGTTGATGGGATTTCAATGAGATTTTGCCATCCATGATAGTGTTGTTTTTTGTTTTTTATTGTCAAATATATGGGGACGATATGATTGATAAATGAAGTGGAGGTTGATTAGTTGGCCATTCCACTTGGGTACAGGCCAAAATTATTGGCGCTTGCACCATACCCATTCGGTCCTGGGTTTGTCTGAAAATAGGAGAGCCCCATTCCAATTGTCGTGGTTTATCAATGTGTTTTACCATCATTTTACCATATATTAATACCCATATGATCCATGTATGCCATATATGGTAACATGGATCCCATCAATATACCCCAGTCATGTTAGCATTAATATACCAGCACCATGGATCCGTCATGGGATATATATATATTTTTTATCTATTATTTAACAGCCATTTTTTTTGATATTTTGGGCATCCTCCGTTGTATCCTCCATTTCGACCCTCCAGTTCGACCCATGGAAGCGAAATCCCAGGAGAGAAAGAGGGAGTTGGAGCAGTTAAGGAAGCAGCTGGCCTCCGCCACTGTGCTGGATAGCAGGGCTCCCAGATTTTCGATCTTTGGTGCTTGGCAAGCATGGTTATAGTACGTTATTCTATGTTATAGTATGGTTATAGTATGGTGAAAAAAATGTTATAGTATGTTATAGTCACAAGATGTTATAGTCAAATTTATATGAATTTATAACCCCCATAAAGATAGATATGTAAAATCATGTAAAGACATGAGTTTTTTTTAGAAACTTCTCTCCTTTTGGTGGTTCCTGTTTTGGCCTTTGGCGGGATGATCAGACAGATCAGGTTCTTTCCGCCGGGCCTTGGTGCGAAAGCGCAGGGAACCCCAAGGGAACTCCAAGGGAACCCCAAGGGAACCCCGTTGGCGGCGGCGCTTCGAAAAGAAACAGGACTTGATGGAAAAACCATGGAAAAACCATCTATAAATATGGATAATTTGATGGTACCCGGCCTGGTAATTTCTTACATAACTATGGAAAGATCCAGCATTTTTCATGTGAACATTCACGAACTAAATCGTGATTTTCCATAGTTATGTAACAAATTACCAGAAGGTATATAATCACAAAACTGGTTGGTGGTTTGGAACATGAATTTTAATTTTCTATATATTGGGAACAATCATCCCATTTGAATTTCATATTTTTCAGAGGGTTTTTCAACCACCAACCAGTAAAACATCTGGTACTTGTACCAATCTTTCACAATCTTTGTAGCTACGTATTGTGGCTTCACCACGTTGCAAAATGGAGCCTCGAAGCGTTGCAGGTCGAAAACGGTTTCGCTTAAATAACGTGACGTGGCAACGGACTGTCACAAACGTTTAGATGGTTTGCCTACAATGATATACCCATAGGATCCATGTATGGTATATATACTAACATGACTGGGGTATATTGATGGTAAATGTTACCATATATGGCATACGTGGATCCTATGGGATATGACAATGAACAAAATTGCTACCAATTATATAGTTCGTTTTTTTTTTAAAATAGCAAAGAATTTTTGTATGAATACAGTATATCAGGCAGCCAAAAGACAAAGTCGTACCTTTTTTAAAGAACTGTCTAGAATTAGTTGGATTGCATTCCCATTCCCTTTCCCACAGCAGTTTTGTTAGAGTAACAGCGAGGTCGCAACATGATTTGGAGGACTGGAGAGACCGGCCCTGACATGGTGAGATACGGGCCCCAGCTTTGCTCAACAAAATCGCCAAAGGATGGCAGCCGGGAGGTTTCATGCTGGGATTCAACCCCAACGGGACCATCACTGGAGAGCTGGGGACCAATGGGACCATGGGACTTTCCGAAATCTGCAGCCAGCTATTAGTAAAACCCCGCATCAACTGGTTGATTTCCCCGTGATATATCATATTATAGCATTATATTATAAACTGCCCATTCTATTCACATCATATCCCCCATTTTCAGACAAACCTAGGTCTTCGGTTTTTGTTGGTAGATTTTTTTTGCCTTCAGATGGGCCATACAATGGGTTACAACGGTTACCAACCCAGGATTTGCTGAAATCCACTAGGGAATCAAAAAAGAGAATGTGTTCGATTCCAGAATGGCCCAGCAAATCCTTAGTGGTGACTAACCACATTAACCACCGCCCATCGGTTTTTCCAGCGACGTCGACCCGCCAGGAACGCCATCAAGTTGAAAGTGGCCGTGACCGTCTATGCTCGAACGGTCTTGCCTATGGCCAGAGCCTCACCGTCATGACATGGTCCTTCGATGGCGCGAGTGGCCAAAAAACGCTTCAATCAGGTATATAGATGTATACAGATGTATACAGTATAGCTGTAATCGTTGATGTTCCCATGGTCAAATCCACCAATTAAGATAGGATTCATGTTTTTTTGGTATATTTTTCAGGGAATCTACTGGAAAATCTGCGGAAAGTGCTGGGAATCTGTTTCAACTTGGTCCACAGAATCCGCGAATGCTCGAATCTGCAGGTGAAGGCCTTGGCCTCGCCGTTGATCAAGGAATTCATCTCGCTGAATGCCTTCAACAAGGCGGTTAGTTCGGAAGGGGTGGGAGATGGGGGATGTCAAGGCTGTCAAGGCACCAAAGATTGGGGGACACAGGAAGCCATACATATCAAATACATATCATATTTCCCCATTGGGGCGAGACAATTATAAGCCATCGGATGCCATCGGTCACCGCTTTTTCGGGAGTTTGCTAAGATCACTTTGAAATGGTGGTGACATTGGGCCCATCCCTAGCAGGGATCCTCATGGATGGTGCAGGAGGCCCCAAGCATTCATACCGTCTTCTCTCACTACCGTGCCGGCGTCGCCCGGGAACGCAGTGAAGACTGGGTTACTACGACTCCGGAGGTGAAAGCTTCGATGGTTCGCAGGAAGTCTGGATTTGAAGCTAAGGCTTTGGTGCATGTCATAAATGTCTATGTCAGTCTATGTGAGGATTTCAAGTTGTTTCTTGGCTGGTAAGTTTACACTGTTTACAGCTGGCAAGTCTGTTGGATGCCCCAGAGTATGTCACTGGCACAACTGGTGGTCCCATTCCCAGGTTGTGTTATGAATCAGCCATGTCAAACCTTTCAATGATTGGATTAATATTATGCTATCATTAAATATAATAAAACATTTGGTTGGTGGATGTTGGTTGGTCTAGGCATCGTTTTTTGTTGGCGTTGGGATCATGGTCCCCCGCGGCTCTGATCGAAGCGCTGGATTGAAACCACCAGTTGCCTCAAGCGGTGCATCCATGCGTACTGGCTCAAGAAAGCACACGAATGGAAGCATCCAAAAGATGATCAATGTTATACCAGCCATATGGATTGATGGTTGATACCAGCCACAAAAATGCTGATGACTTGGGGATGTGTTACTATTGCTTCAATCACCTTTTGAATGTTCTCATCGATTTCCACAAAAGGAGAAGTTCATCCTTCGAAATCATGTAAAGACATGTAAAAACCACGTTCTTTCCAGCCGTTCCAGCTTTGAGTTTTCAAGTGAGTTCTACTCATACCGCTGGACGAAGGCAGGCGTCAGTGAAAGACTTGAGAGTCTAAAGTCTAATGTCCTTTCAAAGCGTAAGCTATCTACTAGACTGGAGTTGGTAAATTCATAGGTAATTATTCAAAGTTTTATCCATCTCTCGGAAATCAATTGGCCACATATTTGATTTGATCCCTTCAACTACCATTTCCAGTACTCGGCAGAGAAGTCCTGTTTGTTCCAGTTTGACGTGGCATTTTCTCCGCTTCTCAGTGAAAGCGCGGTGCCATGGCTTTGCCCCTGGGTTTTACTCCTTTGGAGGCTGAGAACAAAAAACAAATGATGAAGACACAAGAATGGTTTCTGGATGATTTACTTCCAGTGTTGGGGCCTGATTTATCATATTATTTATCATGACTACATTGTGACTACATGATGATCAGCACTTAAATGAAACGATTGGCATCAACGATCTGGGTCAAGAGGGCTTGCACCCTTTTCTATGCCGCAGTTAGGATGCTATCGTCATGTAACCATAATCCTGCATCTACAATGTAGATACCTATAACATTATGTAACCATAACAGAAATTTGCACAATATGACAACTGGGATAGTCAACTTGAGATTTCCAGCAACCACATGAACGGACAGCATTCGACAAATTTCCTGTGGGCCTTCCCTTTTCATGGTTGGCCAATGAAGGGATCAAACCGTTTGCAAAATTTGGTGTTGAACTCCAACATTCACTGCAATTTTTTTTGGACCCCCAAAAAACCTCAAAAAAACATAAAAAACCAGATCTCACCAGGTTTTTCCCTTCAACGGAACGACCCAACTCCCTGCAGGTTCGGACGTATTTGATTCTCACACTTTGCTGGGTGAGTTGCTTGGCAGGGATGAGACGAGGTGAAGCACTTCCTTGGCTACTATAATGGATCAGGTTATAAAAGTATAAAACGTATATATAAAAAATTATAAAAATACCAAAATGAACCAAAATGTTGGGGTTGACATGCTTCATTTTTCTAAGTTGATTGATGGTTTAGGTGCAATGGCGTAATTCCAGTTGGTTTCGGAGCCCTTCAAGTTGGCACCTGGATCGCGTTCATGTTCCACTGGATGATGTCCCAAGATTTCCCACATCTTTCGGACTGGGAATTTGGCCTGCCAAATTCCCACTGGATGTGGGTAAGTCGTTGTAACATGTTGTAACAGTAACATGTAACATGTTGTAACATGTTATAAACCACACCTACAAACCGCATATACAATTATCAGGGGTGTGATTTTTGTGTATCTTGTTCTAAAACCAAGTTATTCACCATAAGCAGGTCCGAAATGACACCAAAGGCGAGCTTTGACAGAAAGGTGGCCAGGTCGCATTTGACTGTACCACAAGGTGAGCCCCCCCAGTTATAAATTGCTTTGTAAACCCATTAACTATAGATATATCATGATATATCATGATATATATATATATATATATCATAAACTGACCATAAACTGACCATAAACCATAGAATTCACCTCTAGTGAAAATCCTAGTTATCTTCACCAACGTTACCGGTGGCCGCGGTGGCGTTACCGGTGGCCGCGGTGGCTTCGCCAGGTATCGTCGTGGTGAACCTACTGGAGCAGCCTTATGCGAGATCGCTGATCCACTGCGAGACTCCGGTGAGTACGGAGGAAGGCCGAAACCGAAACCGGTGATCGGAAAAAGATGGCGTTATGAAAAACTGCTGGGGAATGGTGGTTTCAAAATGTTTCAAACATGAATTTTATATAATTTTATGAATGACTTTCCATGAAAAGTTGGGAATAAATCATGATCCCAATTGACGAAGTCCATCATTTTTCAGAGGGGTAGGTCAACCACCAACCAGAACTGGCTGAAACTGGTGATTCTGAAGCTTTCGAAAGGTTTTTTTGACACATATCTAGAAGCTTTTCGAGTAATGATTTAGGATCATCTTAACATGAACCGAACATGAACCGATGGACAACTGGTGTCATTGATGTGTCTTTATCCCAAGAAATGGGTGTCATTTATGGGCAGGTGTTTCAATGGTCTGAAACCACCAAACAGATGATCTTGTGATCTTGTTTCATTTTAAAGTGGTGGGTCTCTTTCCATGGTCAAGATTTAATTGTCTGATGGTGGGTTCATTCCGAACTATGTAGAAAAGATGTTTGATATCCCACAGTCACCTGGGGCGCTGTGTGAATGGCAACGCCCACACCGTGACGACTCCGTGGCAGGTAGCGCTTTCTCAGGCTCGAAGTACTGTGGGAAACTTGGCCGAAGTTGGTCGCTTGGTCAGTTGGTCTCTGGGATGATGTAAAAGGGGGATCATTGGGACGGTGGTTTGCCACAAATTCACTGGCAATTTATGGGTGTAATTTATGTAAAAAAAAAGTCCAGTGAATTTTGCCCGTTAGTGTTGCGACCATAAATTATAATGCCTGAACCACCTCATGTACCCTTAACAATGAGCCATGGTGATGGCTGTAGAAATGGGGCAAATCCAGCTTCCACCAACTGTTGGTTGGTTTATGAAATAAGGAGTTATACTACCTGATTATTGGGGATTATGAATGGGAAACCCATACCCATCAACCAACTACAGTGCAATTAATCAGATAGGGTATATAATGGCTCAAATGATGATTAGTTAGTGGTATCTTCAAAATGGTGTCTTTCAGAGAGACGTGGTCGAATTCTAGCTCTATTTTCCCAAGGCTTTGCCCAAATCCAAAGATAGCTACGTCAGCTACGTTGCGTCCAGGAATCGCTTGTACGTCATTGACATGGGCACCCATGTCTCTGGCAAGGGCCAGAGTCTCGAGAACGCCTGGGGCCTTAGGCAGATGCAGTGACCGTTGACCCCGATGGTGACGTCATCCACTTGGGACTTGGGGCAGCTATGGTTGCTGGTGGCTTAGTGTCTTAGTGTGCTTAGTGATTGGGTGACCGGTAAAGGCCCATTGATGAAGTGATTTTGAGTCGGGAGCCGGCGCAGTTTTGAGATTGTGGCTCTGTCAGGCATTGAAGGGTTGACTGGAAGGGTGTATGGGTTACCCTCTGGTAATTTAACATAGCTATGGAAAATCACCATTTTTAATGGGTAAATCCACTATAAATCACCATTTTCAATAGCTATGTTAGTTTACCAGAGGGTAAGCTCCCCAAAGTGACCTTCATTGATGTTCTCCCCAAGTGTTGCAGCCCCGTGTCGAGGTTGGACGGATCCTCATCACCCTGTCCCTTGGCGACCTGAATCACAGAGGGCCATGCCTTGTGAGGAGACTTAGGCCTTGCATAGACCTAAATAGTTGGAGAACGTGGGATAATGGTTGTGTAATTACACAACGGTTAGATATCAATCGATGAATGCTTGATAACGATAGATTGCTGCATTGGCTGCGGGGTTCAGCCATGGACCCCAAGTGAGTTCATGCAACTCAAGTTCCGCAACCTTCACCTAGCCTAGCGCCAACTGAATGGTCAGGTTATTGTTCCGTGTTTAGAGACCTGGGTAAGTATTCCAACCTTAAATTCCTCATTTGTAGATTATACCTATTGAAAATTGGGATTTTCCATTACCAGCGTTTGACTGCCAGAGGGACCAGGCAGATCGCTTAGAAAATCAACCTGGGCCGCAACAAAGGTTGGAAAGTTGGACATATCAAGGCCTGAATGGCACAAAAACATCGATCACAACTGAGGTTCGTAAGTGGTTTTGCAGACTATGGCCGGAAACGCGCTGCGCTCTTGGGGCAGTGCCTTTGGCCTGTGATAGCTACTACTTGTAGCTGAGATTCATGATTCGGGGATCAGGAGCCACTGCCAGGGAATATCCAGGTATTGAGGACTGCTGGCATAGTAGAAGCAGCTGTGCTGCTAAAATGTTTCGGTGTCTCATTTAGTTGCATGTTGTTGCTGGAGGAAAAAACAGATAATTTTGTCAAGGATCCTCTCACTGAGATTCAAACTTCAAGTTCCTATTGGCTATGCCTTGTCGGAGGTTTCTGATCACACTATCTACGGCGCTTTTTGCAGTGGCCATGTTCCTTCCACAAGGCCTGATCGGGAGGTTCCAGAAGAGATTCCAGCTGTATCTCAGTGTAGTAGTGTCTGTGTAGACCTTAGGTTTGCCCTTAGCAAGGTCGATATGGTGCTTTAGCAGTCTATATAACCTGTTGCTACATTATAATGCATTATGATACTATATAATGCCATGGAGATATTATATAGTAAGCCTCTGAGCAGTTCTTTTTAGGGTATCTAAGATTGAACATGACAATAGAAACATTGTGAAACATGGTTTGACTTCCAGCTTCCAGTTCCTGCAGCCTGTTTTGAAGTGCACTAAGAGACCCAGAAGATAAGCAACATGACCCGAAACTGGGGAGACAACTTGGAGTCTTGGGAGGATGTTTAAGAATCTTTGTTCGATAAGATGGGAAAAACATGTAAACTATGTAGCTCAAGCAGCAGTGATGTTTGTATGGAAGCCATGCTGGATGCCGACATGATTGCACAAGCAAAACTGTCAGGTTGTCGCCCCCCCCGCAAACCCAGACTTCAGACCGTGATCAACAGCCCACCACAACAAATTTGGCTTGGCGTCTATGTGAAGGGACATCTTCAACATCGCTTGTTCAGTTTCTCAGGGGTAATGCCAATACATATTTCATTGGGTCATGTTCCGCCCTTAGTTTGGATCAATCGCCTCAATCACTCTTCAGTATCATATCTGGTTGGTGGTTTGGAACATTTTTTATTTTTCCATATATTGGATCCACCTTCAAATTTCAGCTACGAAATGGGGAGGACTTGGGCTACAGTACAGATTGCCAGCCAGGATTTTTTTGTACAAACAGGAGGGGTTGTGCCCCCCATTTTGTATTTGGAATCAT
>Ga0126342_10014721_pt1 | contig 13782 bp, 13 predicted proteins | sample Cyp1metagenome_FD_92528 | JGI IMG/M metagenome (GOLD analysis project Ga0126342, IMG submission 92528) | Coral microbial communities from Lord Howe Island, Old Settlement Bay, Australia - Cyphastrea 1 metagenome | ecosystem: Host-associated > Invertebrates > Cnidaria > Coral ...
ATGCAAGATCATGAGTGATCTGAATGTCATCAACGAGCATCAGCTTGTTTCCAACATAGCGCTCCAACCGAGCTTCTTGGATCGAATGAGCAGGGAAGAAAAGTGAGGACCGTCACGTGTTGCCAAGCCACACCATTTGGTCCATAGGCCCCCTCTTTCCAGTTCCAAGTGCTAGGGCACTACTGCTTCTGTGAAGGCTCCCGCACATATATATATATTACCATCATTAATAACCATTATAACCGATTTGTTGAGTCCCAACCTGTCGGGCCCTGAGGTTGGCCGAAACAGATCCACCGGTTTTGCCTCGATACAAAGCCATGGAGCCACAGGAGGATGGCATGGCGTGCCTTGGCGGGGATTTCCACCAGAAAGATTGCCATGTATGGGAAAATCATGGGAAAAATCATGGGAGAATGTTGTTTTACAATGGGTGTAAAATGGTGATTAATCTTCACAGAAGATACAGAAGCTTTTCAAAGCAGCATTGCTCCCAGACTCTTAAGATCAACGGCTTCAGAGGTGCCAACCATGGTACCATACTGTGATACATGGCAGCCACAATGAGCGCCTGGCTGTGAGCTAAGGACGCCGGATGATGTGAAAGACATGTTCCTCAGTTTCCAGGACATCAAATCAAACTTCTCAAATTCCCGAGGCGTTGAAGCCTGCAGCTCACTCTTTCGCGGCATCGCATCGTTGGGAAGAAAGTTTGTATTAATCAAAGGATCAATAAAGAATCCCATGAAAAGGTAGCTTTGTCAGTGCAAGAACGAAGACCATCAGCAAATGGCGGCAGCGCCGTTACTCTGATGGTCATGAAATTATCCTTGAATCAGGACAAACCCCTTGCATGCGAAAATTGTTTTGGATGCATCGATTCGAAATTCCCAGCACTTCCACAACCCCCCTAGCCGTTCCATGAAAGTATTCCTATGCCTGATTCACAATATTCACATGGGTATGGATCAATACCTATTAATACCATTTTTAATGGGATGAACATCCATTTATCAGCTATTTTGATGTTCACCAGGGGTACAAGGTTTTGACACACTGGCACATCATGTTTGGTTTATCCCTCATTATGTCAGCCTTTCCAGACAGGTCGCTCCAGCCGTCAGGTCAAGACGGCTCCAAAGATGTTGAGCTGTGAGCATTTGAAGCACTGTGATCCGAAACCTGAGCGTCAAAATGTGACGGAAAAAAATGAAGATTTGTTGCAGGTGGTTGACCAGTGATGCGCTTGCAGTCTAGTACAGTTAATTTTAATGCTACAGTAATTATGACTCATGACATCTCATGACCATGTCATGAAGTCATTTATCTATGTGTATCTAATTGTATTTGTATAACATACATATATATATATTATACATATATACGCACACATATGAATACAGTATAATTGGTTGAAGTGTGTCGTGTGCAGATTTATTGTACCACTGCAGAAGAAGGGATCAACTGGCCAATGTTCACTGGGGGCCTGAAACACGGATGTATTTTTCTAGTTATACTGAGCAAGAACCGCCAAGTTGTCTGAAGGTTCTTCGTTGACACGTGAACAGTTCTCTAAATCTGCAAGGCGCCCATTTAGGCAAGTGTCTTTTTGAGATCTTTCTAGTGTGTTCAAGGCCCAATTTCATGCAATGCCCTTGTCCTCAACTCATTCCATGAGACTGGGTCGGTAGGAAAGGTTCTTTCTGGAGAATGGTAAGAAGTTCGATGTCCAAGCGGAGCTTGGACTACGGATGTGAATGTGCGCGAAGATGAGTCGAACCGCATTGATACTGCAGGACTGTAGGTGGCACAGTCGAAAAGATACAGAACCCTGTCTGTGGCTAGCCAGCACATGCCAGCCCTACTGCTTGTGTTATGGGACTGCCAACTGAGCCAGCTGTTTTGCCTCAAAGACTCCATGTCGCTTTTGGGTGACCACAAAGTCAAAGACTTTGGGAAGAAACCGTGCCACCCCATGAAAGTACCACAGAACCCCGCAGTCGTTCGAGTTTCAAGTTTCGTTTCTTTTAAACGCAGCTTCCTTTGGCAAACGTTCCTTGGAAATTTGCAGTTCAATATCACTTCGAAAGTGACCCCCAGAGGCCCAAGGGCCTGATTCTCGACAGATATTCAAGTCATAGCCAGGGCCAAAGCTGCTCTGTGGCTTTAGCACATGCCAGCGCGTCGGCCGCCCAAAGAGGAGGAGAAATTGCACTATGGGCCGAATGGGATTATATATGATTTCCCAACATTGCCATAGTTGGATATCCCCCGTTTTTGGACACACCCATATATAGAACCCTTGTGTTTTCTTCAACACTTGGACTTGGACTCCCAGTGATGACAAGCTCCAAAACAGGACTCTGATGAGCTGGATGAGTATGAAGAGGCTGTGGCAATTCCTGCGGGTTTGGGGGAGTTCACTCTCAGTGGATGATAAACCATTGAATTTTAGGGATATGATATTCTTGGACACACCCATATGGTGTCCCATGGTGTATTTGACATAGCCTGAGAATGTCTCATCATTTAATCTATTCAAGCTGATTCGGACAATTCTTGATACTGATAGGATTCTTTATACAGTTTGTGTGGCAGGAGGAGTTACAGGCCCAAGAATTACCAACAGCATGATGTGCCAAGATTGTCTAAGAGGCTGTGCCGCATTTTTTTGGCACCATCAATTTGTATTCCTCTTTGAAGCAATTCGCCAATCAATTTGTGACTCCTCGCGTGGCAAAGTGTGACACGATATACAACATCAATTTCCAAACCTCAGAGTCAGACTTGGATCCATTTCGAAACTATTCTACATATAAGTTTGATATATATATATATATGCATTAGGTACGGGTGACTTAGGACTTGGTAAAGATACCCCGGGGTGGACAAGTCCCAACTCATCAGGCATCCGTCTGAGATCAGAAACTATGTTTGTTTTTTTGATTTGCTGAGAGGTATTGTTTTTTTTCAAGAATCTAGTGCGGCATGGACCACTCGTAAATCATGATGACATAGGAATGAACGATGGGGCGAAGTCATCATGCTCGTGGGCTGCACCAAGTATGTATGTAATGTAATGTCATGTAATGTAATGTAATTACAGTACAGTACAGTACGTTGCAGTACATTACATTACAGTACATTACATTACATTACACTACACACAAAGGACTTGGTGCACAACATCGTATGTCACCAGAGGGGCATAAGTCCTAAGTCATCAGAACATACATACTTACATTACATTACATTACAGTACGGTACAGTACATTACATTACATTACATTACATACATAGGACTTGGTCTTGGTGCACAAAATCGTATGTCACCAGAGGGGCATAAGTCCTGAGTCATCAGAACAGACATACTTACATTACATTGCATTACATGACAGTACATTACATTACATTATATTACATTACATTACATGCATGCATAGGAATGTAAGTATGTATGTTCTGATGACTTAGGACTTATGCCCCTCTGGTGACATACGATTTTGTGCACCAAGTCCTTTGCATGTATGTAATGTAATGCAATGTAATGTACTGTAATATACTGTACTGTACTGTAATGTAATGTAAGGTAATGTAATGTAAGTATGTATGTTCTGATGACTTAGGATCTATGCCCCTCTGGTGACATACAATTTTGTGCACCAAGACCAAGTCCTATGTATGTAATGTAATGTAATGTAGTGTACTGTAATGTAATGTAATGTAATGCAATGTACTGCAATGTAATGTAATGTACTGTACTGTAATGTACTCTAATGAAATGTACAGTACTGTAATATACTGTAATGTAATGTAATGTAAGTATGTATTTACTGATGACTTACGACATTAAGAAATGTGTGTTTTTAACCTTAAAAAGTGCTTAAGTCCAATAACAACCCCAGTGACTTAGGACTTGGTGCACACAAATCACCTGGTAACAACACCAGTGACTTAGGACTTGGTGCACAAAGTCCTATGTCATCAGGTGGGCTTAAGTCCTAAGTCATGGGTACCTTGTAACCTAGTATATATATATACATACATATCGTTATATCGCAGTATTTATAAATATATATATATATACGTATATGTACGTATATATATATATACATATATATATATACGTATATATATATATATATGATTATATATGCATTTTTTATGTATAGATATATATATATACAATACAGAAAACAACCATCATAAGAAAAACTCTAAACCCCCCAACTACCTGGCATGGCTCAAATATTTCAGGCTGAAGCCTTACGTCTCAAGACGCCTTCCCCAGAACCCAAGCCTAAGCGACGGCGGAAGGAAGGCGAGGCATCATCGCCATGGGATCATTGGGATACCCATGGTGTTTCCCTAGGACAATGGATCTACAAATAGGGGGGGGTTCTGGAGGGTAATCAGTGTTGGAAAATGAATGTAGGATCATCATGGAATAATCATGGTAATCATGGAATAACATCGTGAAATGTTGCGTACGAGCACTGGTATGATCATACTGGGTATAGTCATGAATCATCAGCGTGGCAAATATCAGTTGATGCGGATAATCACCCGGATGTCTCTGAGTGGTTTCCCACATTAGGGTTCGCGGAATGAACAACCAGTTGGATTTACCAGCTGATTTGATGTGAACAGCAGGGTGAACTGACTCAAACCCATGTGATGTACACAATTTTGCGGATGTGTCAGAAATACTAGCCCACACCAAAGGGACCGTGGGTAGTTGGTGGTTTTCAACATGTTCAACCGATTTAGGTTGATCCAATGACTGATATTATTGGAGGAGATGAGACAACTAACCAGATACCAGTTTAATCAATGCCCATTTTTGCAGTGAAACTGAATGCCACCCAATGCCACCCGTATGCGGAGGCGAAGTGGCGGAGGTGAAGAAGAAGGCGAGAACTGGGCTGGAGAATGTCCAGCAATTCGCCCAATGTCACTGGGAAAGTGATCCGCAAATGGTACATGTTGTAAGCAACGTCAAGCAGCCATCAGTGGTTCAGATGAGAATTGCTTCATTTGACTTCTACTACCGTAACAAAATGGCCTTCGGTGTTTTGATTTTGGAATGTTTTGGACTAATTTCAACGACTTGGAAATCCACATGGCACTTTCAAAAAGTTATCGCAGGACAAGAAGAAAAAGAAGAAGCACAAAGAAGGCAGCGACTACAGAGTAGCGGCACCGCTGATTTGCATAGCAAGTGGATCAGATCCAGCATTGCTCAACTGTGCGGCAATGCCGGTGGCCAGGCTCAGATGAAAGGCAGCAATTGGGAAGATGGTCAGATAGCAGGGGTAGAACGGTAGAACCTAGTGCAGTTGTGTACTGGTCTACACATTGGATTGGTGGGCTAAAAGGGTTTGACGCCGCGTGGGAGGGAATGGTTCCTTGAACCTACTTTATTGTTTGCATCCTTATCATGAACTGAAAGTGGTTTCGAGTCAGAAAAGGAAAAGTAAGTCACTTTTAAGCCATTGGAAGTTTCTTTCATCCCAAGTTCAACTTGCTCAGCCACCGAGCAGTGGACAATTGATCCTTGCCATGCCTGGTTATCGTCCGATTATACCCTTTGAAAATCTCCATTTGGTTGACTTGAAACCTCAAGTTATGGGTCTGAGAATAGGGTACCAGAAGTTTTATGGCTTATCGATGTTTACCCTGTGTGTCCCTCTTAAAATTGCCATTTGATGGGCATAGCCGGCATAGCCCATGTTACGTTCATCCATTTTCGACACACCCATATGTGGCTAGCGAGGCCCAGAAAGAAGGGCCGAGAGGCGACAAGCGGATCTCAGCCGGCCATGCCACGTGACTCCAACGGTCGAACTCCAGTGATGAACAGGTAGTACGAAAGATGAAAACATGTGTGATACAGAAAGATGTGATAAGTTGTATAAGTTTCTCCTCATCCCAATTTGAAGAGTTTCTCAAGTTCATTTGATTACCGTAGTTTCGGTTCATCCATGTTCATCCAATAGGAAGAATGCATGGTGTTGTTTCAACCTACAGATCCACAGGCCGAGACACAGCGTAAAAGCTAAATTTGTCCAATCTCCCAAACTCCTTAAGAAATACCATGGACGTGTGTGTGTGTATATATATAATTATATATATATATAATTATATTAAATTACATTAATATGTACATATATTTCTCCTCAATTATGACGGTTTATCGATGACACAGATGGATAGGTAGATAGATACTGATACTGATACTGATAGATAGATACTGATATATGATATTATCTGACATTATATGTGTATGTATGTGTATATACATATTATGCATCTTACATGATATGTGTTAATTTATACCAGTAGTTGTGTTCAGCACCTCTGAGGCCTTGGCCCTATGGCTATCCTGGATGGATGGCCATGCCCCCCATGGCCTCCATGGCTTCGATGTACGCTGCACCCATGGCCCACATGGCCATGGCATCCATGGCATCCATGGCGCCCCGAAGCGGGGGACAACGGTCCAATATCTTCACACCTCCAGGACTGACATTGGGATATTGGTGAATCATGAGTTTCATCAGAGGATGAATTCAAAATTGGGGTTAACAATGGTCATTAATTGTTAATATTGTTAATATTGTGGTTGGGGTCGATTTTCCAGAAGCTGTTTAGACAGGACGTGATTTTTGCAGGCACGCCGTGAAAGCAGATCCATCCCCTTAGTGTTGCTGTTGCTGGCTGAATACAGAAGCCAGGCCCTTCGATGGTGCCGGAGGCTGCACCTATGATCCCAACGCTGCATAGTGTTTTGACAGGCCTGGCCGCTGGCATTGACCGATCATTGACCTCACCCTGAGCATGCTGAATATATCTGAATATCATGGAACGGCAGTTTGAGACACGAGATGTCATCAGCTGTTCATAGGAGATTTGAGAATTTTGGGGGCGGATGAACGGGGATGAACATCCATAACTACCAGCTGTTTTGAAAACCAGGGCACCAGGGTTTTGACCCGTAGCCATTTGGGACCCAATGTCGAATATTTTCTCTGAGGCGAGGTGCAAATGCTGACACCCAAAGGGGCATTGCTTCGTCTCAGTGACCAGTCTCCAGTGCGTGCCTCGTTAAAGAATAGCTTGTGCTGGGCAACTATGGACGTGTCTGAATCTAGGGTATTCCTAAACCCTCCTAGTTTATCATCATTGTCCCTATTAAACAGCAATAAAAATGGGGTATCCATGGGTATCCCCCATTTTAAGACAGACCCATATAGTTGTTTCCCAGAAAAAAGGGCGGGGGTAGCCAAAACCATCCTAAACCCATGGGTTTCAATACTGGATGATTTGGGGGTACCCATACCCATACATACCCCTACTTTCGGAATCCCACTCCCGGGATCATGTACAGTCAGAGCATTAAGTCACATCGATTTTGCTGTTTTCAGTCAATATTAGGTTCTATAAGTTCTATTATTCATAAGAAGATCCTCCTATCCAGGTCTCTCTTTCTTTTAAATGGCTGTGAAGTGCGATGGCTCCAAATTACTTCAAGCCCCGGAGTTGGATGGTCACAGAAAGCTCGGTCGGAACATGTCGGAACTGTTTCAAGTGGTTCTGCAGCCAGTGATATGACGCGACGATTGTGTTGGAAACAAATTCTTCCAAATCCCCAAAGGGGCAGGGCAGCAAGGAAGGGAAGCACAACGGTTGTAAAGTCGACTGCTTCACCCATGGCATACCTATCTGCAAAACAAAGCCTCTACTGCCCAGCAAAATGTCTTGGGTACCAAGTACCAAGGTACTAAACCATGCCCTGATCAACTGAGGCTACCTCGATGGGTTACTGCGACGTCGTCCTGACGAGCCAGCCAAGAGCGTAGGTTCCAAGTGCTTTGTGAAGGTGGGGCCAATGGGCCAGTCATGAAGACCCAACATTGCCAGCTACATTGATCGCCACGGAGGTACAGTATTGGCCACTGGCTTTGCCTGGATTTTGGACATTGCAACTGATTGTGATTGTAGACCAACACATGTCAAGATGATTCAAGAAAGTTTCAAGAAAGTTTCAAGATGCCATGATTCATCCTGGCCATGGCACTAGCAGATCTTTTTTTCGCTGGCCCTGCGCAGGTGGTCCGCATCGAGGCTGGGATGGTCATCGTGGATACCAAGGACGTGGATCAGGAAGTGGGTAAAGACCTGGATCCTGAGCATGAGAAAGCGGAAGTGGAGGACTGCGGAACCATGGGGGAACCATGGGGGAACCATGGGGGAACCAAGATGGGGGAACCAAGATGGGGACCACCCCCCGGAAATTGGATCATTGGAATTAATTGGAATTAATTGGACAGTAAGACAGTTATGTGACTATGGCCATGTATGGCCTATTTTCAGACAAATCCATCGATCACCACAGGCACATGGTTAGTCATCGCCACAGGCAGCTGCACAACCAGCTGCAAGTTGAGAAGGGTCGTTGGAGAACAAAACAAAAGATTGGAACTGGAGCAGTAATGTGTTTTCATAGTTTCATGGCCACTAAGTTATTAATGTTCCCAAATTAACCATTAAGGTATTCTTGCAGTTGCGTGGCAGCCAGTTGGCCGGATGGGGTCACTTTGGGCATCAATCCATGCATTTCTTACGGATGATCTCCAACTCTGACCTCAAAGAACCACACTCACTAACCTAAACAGTTATTTTATGTTAGAGTTAATTTTGTTAGTTGATGTTGAGGTCCTTTAAACATATTTCAACCGTCCCACCCAAATCATGGTACAACGCCAGGAGTGGGTGGACGTTCCCATGGCCTTTGTGGGCCGAGTCATTGGCAAAAAGGGTGAGCAGATCCGCAAGATCTGCGACGAGTCCGGTGCCGTCCGGGACACAGAAATTCCCTGCTTTCCGATGTGTTTTTGCTATGGAATGCCATGGACAAATGGCCAAACATGGCCATGTTCACATCCAAATTTTGGAAATGCGATTTTGAGGGGAAATTCTAGTGGTCAGCTATGAGATTGTTTGGGCTATGTTTTCAAATTAAGAGTATATTATTATGGCTAAAGTGGACTGTGGTGGCTATATACGTCCATTCATACTACACAATTAGCATCAATTAGCATTTGTGTATATTTTTGTATGAAATAGTTCACAACGGCACTATCACTATGGTGGCTGCACAATTTGTGGAAACAGGCAGCTTGCAGGTCGAAACTGAACACCTTTGAAATTGGGCGGGTGAAAACGGCATCAAAGGCAACATGTTTTGTTCATTTATGAGATGCGAAAGCGGGGGTATCAACTTAGACCCACGCTCATATACAAGTTTACAAGAAGAACCCCTCAGAGACAAAAGATCAATTTGTAAAGATGCTGACTGCTAGTGGCCGGAATGCCCTTCTGAATTCCTGCGGATTTGTCAGCCTTGCAGGTGCAAAACCACAAAGATCCCTAAAGGTGAATTGTGGTTCCCAAACCCGAGATGATTTCCCACACCTTCAACAATTGTAGGAAAACAAAGAAAATGCAAGACCCAATAGTGGAATTTAAAAATAAGAATACATAAAAATACGTTGGATATGACCACGATGAATCCATGAATCCCAGGATTGTTGGTTCCGCCAAGGATTTGCGCTTCGACGAGGCAGTCCGTGAACTTGAGCTCGGGAGCAACACCAAGAGGAAGACCACAGGTGCGAGGGAAAAACGATGGTTTGGGGATAACCCAAAAAAGGGGTGTTATGGGGATAACCCCAAAAAATGTTGCAAAATGAGGATCAAAAAAAAGTTGCTGGACCAGGGTTTGGAATGCTTTGGGGTCAAAGTTGTCGCAACTTGGGCAGATTTGTGTCCAGGATGGTGGATCGTTAGATTCACTTTGGGCCTTCCATGGTTTCATCATCCTCTAAACTTTAGGGGGAAATGTGTACCTCAACTTGAAACAAGGACTTACGTACAAAGTAATTGGGTAAGCCCCAAAACATCATTGGAAGATGAGGATAACACAACCCAAAGTGGAGAAGAAATCAGTTAAGATATATGAAAATGTTATTATTCCCATTAAAAATGCCGCACTGAGTAGCTGATAGCCTGCTAGCTGATGGGATTCTTTAGATGAGTGTCAAAGACTGGAGACATCCGAATGCCACGTATCTTCCGGATCATGTCCTGTTCCTATCCAACTGGACCGGTTGAGGGACAATGTCCCTGACAGGTGGGGTTGGTGATGACATGCGGAAGTTCTTGGAAGCCGCGCAAGAGGATGCGGAAGGTCATGAGGACCGAGCAAGAAATGGAGATTTGAAGCACCGGCGACGCTGCTTCGGGCCTGGTTGGTGATGAAGCAACTGGGGCAGATCAGCAATTTTGACCGCAAAGGCTAGCCTCTCTGGTTTTTTTTTGGTCTTCGCTTACCCATTTGTGTCAACATCGGTATGGGTCAAAAGCAAAAAGGATGTGGATAATTATCACACAGGATCTGACAGGATCTCATAGATCAGATCCCATACCCAGCCACTGTTTATGGCCCTGGATACTTTTTTTGAGGAGCCCGAGGAGCAGCCTGAAGGTGATGATTTGCGGGCCTTTCTGCGGGAAGCACAGGACGCTCCAACGGCTTGGGGGGTTTTGCAGGGATGATCAACTACGTGCACTGTCCATCAACTTGATGGGTCGGTAAGATTTGAATATGTTGCAAGAAATGGAATATGTATGAATATGTACATAGATTTTACATATAGTACTAACCACCTCAAAAATGTTTTTTTTTGTAGAGTATCTAAACTTGGCCGGTTCAGCAGTTTGGGACCCGCAACTGCCTGGGAGACTTTTTTGTGTCAGGCTGACGCACCCGTGATGCATCCGCCCATGGAGGAAGATGAAGATGAGGTGAGCGGTAGGGACTAGCAGATTTAATCGAAGGAAGTTTAGAAGTCAAACTTACGAAAATATGGACAGATGGAAAAGCAGAGGTGGGAAGAATCAGAGAAGAGAAGAGAAGAAGAAAGAAGATCAGAGAAGAGAAAGAGTCAGAAGAAAGAAGATGCCGGTGCGCGAAAAGGTAGAAAAGTCGCGAAACACTGTGCTTTTCCAGTGATTTGTGGTTCCAGAGGGTCGAAGAGTAGGCTCGCTAAAGTGGCGGGTGCGGAGCCATCTGGGCAGTGGATGGATAGATGGATAGATGGATGGATAGATAGATAAATAGATGGATGGATGGATAGATAGATAGACAGAGAGATAGACAACTATAACTACACTAATTACGCTACACTACAACTACAACCACCACTACACTACAACTTCAACTTCAACTTTAGCCTCCACTTCAACTACACTACAGCTACAACTACCACTACCACCACAGCTACAACTGCAACTACAACTTCAATTTCAACTACAACTTCAACTACACTAACATTACAACTACCACAATATTACACTACAACTACCATTACCACCACGACTACAAGTGTAACTACAACTACAACTACACTACAACTACACTACAACTACACTACAACCACAACTACAACCACAACTACAACCACCACTAAACTACACTACTCTACACTACAACCACAACTACAACTACAACTACAAACAGCACTGCACCACACCACACTACATTCAGCAGTTGTGGGTGAGGTGGCCATCGCAACCATTCCAAAAAGCACAACTCCAACCACCTTTCGGTCCATTAGTGGTTTCGCTCTGCCATCCATGCATCACAACAACCCACCTCTCCTATAGGTTTCCTATTTTTGAAATTTCCGCCACCGCGTTGTGCGGCACTGCTGGTATGAATATGTACATAAAGCGTGATTGGTGATTTAAAATAACATCTTAGTATCTCCCAAAACTTCTTTGAATAGCTTGGGAAGATGATCTCTGTTGGTCCGCTGTTCAGCTAACACATCTTCCTGAGATTGGTGTTTGCATGCTTCAAATGTTTTTAGGCGAAAATGCACCAAACATATAGCAGCTAGCATGTTTGAGTTGATGAGACTGTGTGCTTGCCAGCTGCCCTTGGATGACAGTTTCTGTTTCAACTTTGGAAACCCGACAAGACCACCCTGACGTGTTTTTCTACATAGTTCATCTCGGATAAATTTGATCAGACATACCAGACCCAGCAAGTACATTAATATGTTGTATGTGTGTTACACCTGCACCAGCTATGCACAAATGATCATCTAAAAACATGTGTTAATATCTACCAATATGTCACGGTATAGTCATGGTTAATATACCCATATATTATGTATATAATCCATATCATATTAGCCATATATCATGGCATATCATGGCAGAATCATGATTATATTTCATAGACCTTGATTACATCATATTATATCATAGACCTCCAAGCCTACAATCATATAATTTTGATACATATGTTATCCCTATAATCATAATTACTGTTGTAATAGGATATCCCAATATTACTGTTGATTACCTATGATTATATATAATAGGGATTAATAGGGATAGACTAATTGCAATATACTGTCAGTCATGACAGGTCCAGGAAGCTGCTGGCGACCTGGCGGCCTTCCTCAAGGAAGCCAAGGCTGCCGGAGAGGCCGCCGAGGACACGCCCTTGGCGCCGCGGGCCAGGCGGGGCCAGGGGCCCTTCGGGTGGGATGAAGATGGGAAACTGTGGGAAATTGAAATATGTTTATGTTTGTTTTTACTTTTTTTCAATGAATGTTTGATGATTTTTGGAGATTTTTGTATGAATCTGATGATTTTTGATGGTTGTTATACGATGTTTGATGATTGTTATATGATTTGATTAGGATTATGATCGTCCCTTAAATAAATTCAGTGATGAAGTTTTCCTGGAATTGTTTCTAAGATAGAAACTTTGGCAAACTGGATGAAACTATAGAGAGTTTGTTTGACCCTTTCTGGCAGTTTGCAAGCATTCATGCGTTTGGAGATGCAAGAGCACGTCCTTGGTGAATTATCAAGCCAATGATGGGATGTTAGGCTAACTTCCACTTGACTTTCTGGGATAAGTGCATGATCACCGCATCCCGGCAGTCATCCATTTAGCCAGAGGACCTTCGTGCCAGCGGTGGAGTTCATCGCTAACAGCTTGGAGAACTGGGATGAGAAACTTGGTCTTCGGTCATGGTCCCATGGTTGTTGGTTCCCGTTGGAGGGTCAAAAGTCAAGATGACAGAAAATGACCAAACCCAATTTTTTTGGGAGGCTGGCAGATTATTTTGACCCATACTGTACCCATAGGATTCCATAGGTATGAGTCAATTCTCCTAGGTAAGGACATGCCCTGATTAGTACTAAAACAGACCTGAATACTGTAGTTGATTCAGCATCTTCACCCACCCGTGGGCGTTGGCTTTGCTAAAGCAGCTAAGCCTGCTCAAAGCTTGAGCAGACAGTTTGCACAGGCCCAGATGATGTCAACTTGTGTACACAGCAGCACTAAAAAGCAGTGGCTTTTGATCCTGCTGCATGTTTAAAAGGAGTTGGTACTTCTCATATGATGCGCAGGCTGGCAACCAAGAATGCCTTTTTCCCTCAAACTGATTTGCACGGTCGGAAATTCGGGTTCGATATGTAATGTTGACCTACGATTTGTAAACCACCCCTGAATAAAGCTAACCAAACCCCCAAACTAAATAGTAAACTACCCCTAAATAAAGCTAATTTTTTTTGGCCCTTAACCCAGATTTGCCCAGATGGGGCTGAAAAAAAGTTTTATTTGAGGTGGCTTTCATGTACTGATTCATATTGCCAGCTCATCATATCTTACCTTGATAACTTCAAATTTTC
>Ga0126342_10014722_pt1 | contig 13782 bp, 8 predicted proteins | sample Cyp1metagenome_FD_92528 | JGI IMG/M metagenome (GOLD analysis project Ga0126342, IMG submission 92528) | Coral microbial communities from Lord Howe Island, Old Settlement Bay, Australia - Cyphastrea 1 metagenome | ecosystem: Host-associated > Invertebrates > Cnidaria > Coral ...
CTTCGTTTCGCGTGGCAGGCGTGGCACTTGGTCACATCCACCTTCGTTTTGCGTGGCAGGCGTGGCACTTTTGGCACTGGGCTGGCTCTGGTGGCGCGCTTGGGCCGGTTTTAGTCGCCGGTGACGCCGCGGCACTTTGAATGGCAGGCGTGGCACTTGGTGACATCCACCTTCGTTTCGCGTGGCAGGTGTGGCGCTTGGTCACATCCACCTTCGTTTTGCGTGGCAGGCGTGGCACTTGTGGCACTGGGCTGGCTCTGGTGGCGCGCTTGGGCCGGTTTTAGTCGCCGGTGACGCCGCGGCACTTTGCGTGGCAAGCGTGGCACTTGGTGACATCCACCTTCGTTTCGCGTGGCAGGCGTGGTACTTGGTCACATCCACCTTCGTTTTGTGTGGCAGGCGTGGCACGTATGGCACTGGGCTGGCTCTGGTGGCGCGCTTGGGCCGGTTTTAGTCGCCGGTGACGCCGCGGCACTTTGCGTGGCAGGCGTGGCACTTGGTGACGTCCACCTTCGTTTTGCGTGGCAGGCGTGGCACTTATGGCGCTGGGCTGGCTCTGGTGTCACCCGAGACTCTTTCACGCACCATCTTTGTCACACACCATCTTTCACACACCATCTTTCACACACCACATTGTCACCCACCATCTTTGACACACGACTTTGTCACACATCATCTTTCACACACAACTTTGTCACACACCATCTTTCACACACCATCTTTCACACACCATCTTTGTCACACACCAACTTTGTCTCACACCATCTTTCACCACACCATCCTTCACACACCACTTTGTCACACACCATCTTTCACCACACCATCTTTCACACACAACTTTGTCACACACACAACTTTGTCACACACATCTTTCACACACCATCTTTGTCCAATACCATCTTAGACACACCACTTTGTCACACACCATCTTTCACACACCATCGTTCACACCCAACTTTCACACACCACTTTGTCACACACCATCTTTCACACACCACTTTGTCACACACCATCTTTCACACACAACTTTGTCACTCACCATCTTTCGCACACGACTTTGTCACACACCATCTTTGACACACGACTTTGTCACACACATCTTTGTCACACACCATCTTTGTCACACACCATCTTTCACACACATCTTTGTCACACACCGTCTTTCACACACCATCTTTCACACTCATCTTTGTCACACACCATCTTTTCTTTGTCACACACCATCTTTCTTTGTCACACACCATCTTTCTTTGTCACACACCATCTTTCACATACAACTTTGTCACCCACAGCTTTGTTTTACTTCTTGATCCTCCACCACCCACTTTGTCTTTCCTTCCTTCCCCGACCCCGCTACAACATGTGGCGCTTATTGTTGGAAGAAGTTGCCTTGTGGGGTTGTCCGGTCCTTTAATTAGTTTTTTTACTTGCAACTTGCAAATGTGCTTCGCACCACAACGGCGGGCAATTTTTCATCTCTCATCTGGCCAGATTGCTCCGCACCCGCTGCTTTAGCGAGCCTACTTTTCGACCCTCCGCAGCCACAATATCATCGGAAAAACATAGTGAATCGCGACTTTTCTACCTTTTTGTGCATCTTCTTTCTTCTGACCCTTTCTCTCTCTGATCTTCTATCCTCTGCTCTTCTCCTCTCTGACTCTTCCCACCTCTGCTTTTCCATCTGTCCATATTGTCGGAAGTTTGACTTCTAAACTTCCTTCGGTTATATCCCCCCGATTTCCTTGCAAATGGCTAGCTGCTGTTGGGTCTTGGCGCCCCCCAAACGTCCCCAGGGGTACCAGAGTTTGTTGGCAGCTGCTTGGTCAATCCTCCTTGCCCTTGGGTGAACCCCCAAAATGCTGGTTACATCCGCATGCATTGTCAGAACTGAGCCCTTCTATCATGTTTTGGTTTCATGGCCCCTTTTCTTCTTGCTGAGATGACAAGTTTAATGACCTGTTTTTGCTTTTGGCCAGTTTCATACCTTATGTTTGTAGCTTAAGTCAGTCACGGCCCTACTTTTTCATGGTGAAATCAGTGAAATCCCAATTTTCTGCGCAAAATGACCAGGGTCCCTGGTTTTTTGCAGCGGATTTCCAGGTGGCGCTGGCGCAACATCAGCAGCTCCAAGTGCTTCCGCCCTTGGCACCGGCCTTCCAAGAGCCCAGCCAAGCACTGGAGGCGTGCCATTTTAGGGTTTCCCAAACTGGGTGTACCCCAATAGCTGGATGGTTTATTTCCTGGAAAGTGGTGAATATTCTAATCTGATCCAATAATAATATATATACTAGTTGAATCCGACTAGTATTGTGAAGAGTCAATATCCGATAATCCAATAGTGAATTTTCAAATATTATTGTTATAATAGTTTTCCAAATAATGCATCGTTGTAAAATCCAATTGCCCATTAGAAGGATGATTATCACTAATCCTAAGAACACCAATCAGTACCAACTAATATGATTGGTATAATCAACTGATAATTGATGATAAGTATGACAATTGGGTTCTAGTAACCATATTAGTAATACTGATGGCAATTGGATTTACAATGGTTGTAATACTAGTTGTATAATTTTGGATGGTTAGACAATTGGATTTTACCAATGATATGCATGGATTTAGCTGTTGATAATTTATTTTGTTTGGTTAAATATTATACCAGTTATAATATAATATTGAATATGTTTTGGATTTACTACCAAATATTTGACCACTTACCACAGTAGTTACCAACTGTTTGTGTTTTGTTTGTTTTTCACCATATTTATCAACTAGTCCTGAATCATGAAAGTAAGAATTTTACCAAAAGTCATCATTGACCATTAACCAGTAATTATTAGTTAACAAAACCCACTAAGCGATTATCAACAATATTGCATTGTTTTATAGCGAATTGAGCTGTGGATAGTTTTGATACTGTTGACAATCAATGACAATCGCTAGTGAAATCCATTGATGTCAACCCAGTAATACTGGTTAATGGATTATTCAACCGTGATTTACAGTAGCGTCAATGAATAATTTTAATGCACTATGAGTTAGTGAATTATCTGATATTGCTCGATGGCTTATCCAATCCTTATTGGTGAATTGAACCATTTATAGGTTATTATCTTGTGGAATTGGCTGATAACCCAATTGTCTAAGTAGTCGAATTGACCTTTCTATTCTGGGAGGATTCTACCCGTTGCTTTATGATTTGTTCCTTGCAAGTACATGTGTTATTGAAAAATCAAGGACGGGAGTAGTCACAAGTTAGGGGTGAAAAAAGATGCATGTAGTGACCATCGGGAAGTACCACCATCTCAGCATGCCGCAACGTTTCGAAATTTCAATTCTAGGCTGTACCATGACCATACCTCACCTTTGATCCATTGAGGTCTCACCGCAATCCATCGTAATCGTCCCATTATAAGCCCCAAACTCCAGTGATTTCGCCAAAAAGTGTTGCTAATATCATGGCCAAAAATCATCAAAAAATGGATCATGATATGAAGAAAACTGGTTTTTAACATATTAAAACGCAGAAAAACTTGAAGTTCCCATGTTTCACCAAGAGTTTCACCACTCCAGGAGCACTTCTTGGGCGATGGTCTGTGTCCAGGCTGCGGCGCCAACGAGGGCGGCGCCGCTCGGTGGTGTTTCAGCGGTTGAGAAATCCTGGGAAGTTCAACGGAGGTTTTAGGGGAAACTTCTGGGAAATCTATGTTTAGATGATGTTTTGGGACGGGAATTTTGGGGAGTTATATGGCTCAGATGGGAAGCAGTTGTGGACTGAACCATCCTCGGTGAAATTTACCATGAGCACGATTTGCACCAAGGATTTGACTAGTGAAATAGGAATAATGATACTGGAAAACAACGGCTTATTAAATGAAACACATAGACATGCACATGTGATACATATGTATATAACAATATGTTTTTTACATACGGTGTAAAATATGGATAGTGTATTACATATATATTTATATATATACACATGTGTGTGTGGATATGTAGATGTAGGATATGGATATAGATGTAGACTGGGTTAGGTTTCAACGAAATATGTATGATTTCCCATGTATGCATACGATTGTATGATTTTAGACCGTCTATGTATGTTTTTGTTTTTTAAAACGTTGATTCATTTTAGCAGGGAAATAGTCATATCTGTATCTCCATGTCATGGTGAACCACCTAGTTCAAGCTTTCAAGTTCCTTTCTCCAACATTTTGTTTGGACCGAATCCTAGTAGTCACAGTTGTTATGGTTGAATTGAAGCCCATGTCTGACTTCTCCCCAAAATTGTTTGGATCCATGTGGAGATTGTTGAAATCCCATCCATGGTAATATTGAGGATGATTGTTACCCTCCAGTAAGCTAACATAGCCATAGCTATTGAAACCCATTTATAGATGGTTTTTCCATGTAAGGATGGCTATGATGTTCCGTATATTTTCCATATATTTCTACGGAACATCCCATGGTAAACACCACGGTATTTCACTACCATTCTGCAGAGGATCCCATGGGATCGCTGGATGTCCACCTCAGGACTTGATCTTGGACGAAGAGCGGAAATGCGTCAGGCGCATGGCCGGATTTCACGCATGTCTGGATGATAATTTACCCATATATATATATATGTGTGTGTATGTTATAATATCTATATATGTATGGGTTTCTTTTTATGGTAGGTCAACCACCAACCAGATGATAATTGGGACAATGATGACTGGTTGGTGGTTTGGAACATGAATTTTATGTTCCATAGTATATGGGATAATCCTTCCTATTGACTTTCATATTTTTCAAGGTGGTTAAAACCACCAACCAGATGACATCATGGTTCAATGGAAAAGCCATGTGTAGGAATTTCACCCTTTCCGAAAGCATGAGTTTAAAGCAGCTCGCTTTTCTGCGTGGGACAAACTTGAGATTTCCGTGGAAAAATCGATTGTGGTCCATTCCTACTTTTGTGCACAGGACCGCGATACTATATCACAGGGATTTGGGTGTGTGCCTTTGCATTTATTGATTTCAAGTCTACTCTGGCTTGTCGATCATTCTTTTCCTTCACATCGGAGCATTTCAAAATCATCTGCTGATTTTACGTCAAAAGTGGCCAGGCTGATCTCCCGCTGCTGTGTCCACGTGTTGCAGTGACGAACTTCATCGGACCGCCTGAGAGATGCTGAAAGTGTCTGAAAGCAGAAGCGATTCCAATTCCACATGATCCCACCTTTTTGGAGCGTTTGCTGTGAAAAATACATGTCCTTTTTGGCTGAGCCACGTGGGCTCATTTTCAGGTAGTGCTGGAACCGATAGGATGAAAGAGTGATGTTTTGATCGGAGTCCAAAGTAATCCATGCTCCCCAAAATTTGTGAATCCATCCATGCATATATGTCAGCTTTGTTCGTTCAAAATTACCCCGAATGGTTTGGTGTTTGTGATGGTGTAGTCCATGTTTTAGGCATGCTTTCGTGATTTTTATTTGTTCCCATATATTCGGGATGTCCCAAACATGGATTCTTATTCTTTCTCCACCAAATATCTCCAGTACATATCCCGATTATATATATATATTCCCTTGGGGTCGATTTTATGCCCATCAAATCCCTTTCGATTGATGGTTATATAAGTAGTATCCCAATTCAACCAACCAATCATCAATAAATCTCCATCAGTTATCACCAATCCCTATGTATGTTGCTGAAAACCCACTAAACTCCATGTTGGGATATATGATTATCTGATGAAATCTGATGAAATCTGATGAAATATATCAAGCTGATATCCCCATCCCATGATCGACGGCGACGGAAAACCATCTCCCCATTGTGGATCTCGCTGCGCGCGCGAAACGCCATGGTCGTTGATTGTGCCGTGGTTCCAGGCACTGCCCGGGTGAATGATCTGAATGGCAAAAATCAAGTGGGGATTCACAAAAACGAAGCATGGTTTGCATGAATACCACGAGGACTTCATGGGATGGAAGCGAAGTTATCGAACGGGCCCAACTTTTTTCAGCAGGCACTGCTGGGAATAAGCAACAATATGGTGTGGTCCAATGAATAGCTTGGTTTGCAATGAGATGATGGTTGAATTTTGTGAGATTAAAAGACCCGCTGATCAAGATCTGATTTTTCAATATAAAATTACCGGATGCATTCCAAATTTGTGGTGATAATGTGAACATAATGAAAAACGATGAGATGACAAGGGGTATACCGTACGTTTAAAGACTTGCCAAATGTTGAAAATAAAGAAACTAAGATGTTGTGGAAACGCTTGGGTGTGGTCTACAGTCACCCAAAAAAACGGCATTAAGAAACGATAGTTTGTCTATGGCTGGAATGTCGGAAAATCATAAAAAAACAACAGCGAATAGGGACTGGAGCATCATTCAATACAAAACATGGAACCCTATTAAACATCATTATCCCATCATTATCCCATCATTATCCCAAGGCTTGTTGGCGCCAAGTATTTTGCGGCAGTCAACTTGTCTGTATCCAGACAGACGACTCCACATGGGAGTCATGTAGATTCACCTCGATTTCTCGTGGTTCAAATCGTGGTTTCATGAAGCCTTGCACTTTAAAAAGCATCAATGCGGGGTTGGGCAAATCATTTTTTTTTATGTGGGGATGTTCAATTGCCAGGTTTGACTACTGATATAACTGGGTATCTGATTGGTAGTTGCCCCGGTTGCCCCGGTTCCAGGTGGCATGCCGGACTTGCTGCTGGCTCGACGACTGGAACTCCAAAAAGCCGATGGCTTTTGCTTGTGGCCCGGCCGCGGTGATATGTGGTTCCATAAATGGGGGACCCCAGCTGGTTTATTTCACGGAAAATTCTATGAAAATGGATGATAACTAAGGGTAGCCCCATGACTTTGGAAACCTCCATATGTGAATGTTGAGACATACCAGAGACACCATCCTATATTCCAGCAAGGCTGTTCGGGCATTTCAGAGCAGTGATGCAGGGCCAATCATGGAACGGATTTTGCATCGAGACATGACTGGTATGTTTTGTTTGTCTCAGTAGTCTGCAGAGGCAGGTTTGTTCGATTGGTGATTTGATCAACCAAAGCTCTTCATGTTCCCGCAGTTCTTCATTTCCTCTTTGCAATGAATCATGACCGGTGAAGTACGCAATTTTCTTGCCAACATTTCATGCCCGAGCGCCGTTGGGCCGGTTGGCTGCGAATGTTGTTCGCCACTCCCCCAGCACCTGTGGCTTTTGGATAGCGCAGCCTAAGATGGCCTTTGATCGGATGCTTCATGAAAGGTCTCAAGAGATGCATTTCTCTGTGCTCCCAGTCTGAAATTAGGAAATCTCGATGTTTGAGATTCCAGTTTTAACGCATGGGTTCAGGTTGAACAGTTCATCAGCCACATCTTCATGACGCTCAATAGGAGAATCTAGACGCCTGATGTCGCCCAAGCATAACATCAAGTGAAGCAGCAAGTGTTCGAGTAAACAAATCAATGATATTCAAAAAGCTTTCATAATGCTCCCCAACAATGACATACACCCTGAAAATAACCAATATTTAGTGGAGAGTAATCTTCTACACCCCGAAAAATGGCAGGGTCTATGTTTATTTGGGGGGGGTACATGTTTTTATGGGAGTATGACCACTACTATCAGAGAGAGAGAGGAATTTTCGAAACATCTTTGCCATGGTCAAAACATGTGATAGACTTTCTGGCCATCCCTTACCCTCCGGTAAACTAACATAGCTACGGGAAATCACCATTTTTAGATGGATAAATAAACTATAGATGGCCATGGCTTCAACAGCAAACTGATTGTACGTTTGCCAGAGTTAAATCACATTGATGAACACTATAGCTATATGGTATACCAATGTGATTGACCTATAGTATTATGTATATATCACTATGTTTATATATCACTATAGTTAAATCACATGTAGGATATACCTCGATTTATACCGTCCATTGACGCCCAGGATTGCCGCTTGAGTGAAGCAGCTCCTCGCGCAATGCAGGCCGAGGCTTTCGACTACTTTGGACCGGATGGATATGTACCGGATGTCCATATGTCCATATCCATACAGATGTACAGACCTACTTTAGATATATACATGGCAAGATGTAGGTGTATATATATATATGTGTGTGTGCCTGTGGTCATATCTTGTTTTGCGTGAAAAAGGGTCCCTTGTTCATCAGAGGCCAGCAGCTTCCTTGTGTCTCCTGCCATCGAGCTGCTCTAGGCCGAGCAAACGGCCTTGCTGGCCTTGCTGGCCTTGCTGGCCTTGGTCGAAAACGGCTGATGGATGTGTCTGATAACCAGGGGATACTCCCAAAAATGGATTTAATGGTGAAAATGATGAACCGATGGATTTAGGTCTAGACGATTTTCAGAACCCTTATGGGACCCTAAATCGTCATTTTGCGTTACTTGCGGTGCTTTTTGGCATCAAAGTCTCTCACCATTGTTGGAGCATGTAAGATGTTTCGATTTCACATGATTTCACAGACAGTCTCAGTTGGAATTGTGTCAAGTTGTTCCCCAAAGTTCTCTTGCTCCCAGGCGAAGCCATATACTCGCTTGTCGCTTGTGGGCTAGTGGGGCCTACTGGGCCTGCAGTTGAGTCACCCTGGCTTCATAGAGTTTCTCCTGTTGAAAGCTGCTGCAAACCTGCAATGTTTACCGATGTTCACCCTGACATTTCTGCGAGGTGATTTCACGTGTTCAAGTTTTTCGCTCTTCAGAGATTATCACTTAAGCTGTTTCAGACTGCCTCAGCATCTTTGCCAACCCACTGCGCACCGGTTTCCACGATGGTACACTAAGGATCTCGCTCTCAGTGGCCGCCTTGATGTCACACGGTGCATAGAGCGAAGGTATCTGTGAGATAGTTCAATGTCGCTCCATGACCCAGCACCATGAACAACCACGTGAACAACCACGTGAATAGCCAGGACTAGCCATGAATAGGAGCCCAAGCTCCTCAGTGATGCACCGGGAAACGCAGTGTGATGCCAATAGCACCTTTGACCTATCGTTGTGTGCAAGTCACACCTATCGTCTATGTGCCCATCCTGCCTGCACTCTACTGGACCAACATGACAAGTGTGTGCTGTTCATCGAGGCAAAGCATCGTCCATGTGCTGTTCGCATGGTTGTATCCCCCGCATGGCCCGAGCATGCTATGTGTCTTACGCGTGGCCCGATAGATACGGCCGACATCGAACCAGTCGAACCAGAGAGGCGATGAAGCAAGACACGGCCCTGGCCGACCCAAGGGGGTCACTCTTGGATCCTGGGTATTTCCGTGCCTGCTTAGGTCCGAAGGACAGGAACCGATGATGTTGAATGTTGAGTGAAGTAATGACTATAGCACTTCAGACGTCTTTAGACAAAGCGAAAAGTAGCAGTCGTTTGCAAGAAGCAATGATTGTAAAAGATCTCAGCAATAGGACTCGCCGACCAGCTTGGAACATCGCTTTGGGGCGCTGTGCCCTTGCATCAGTATTTTTTGATGAAGGTGAGATTGTATTATGGCAACTTGTCGCCGAAAGTCAAAAAACATCCGTAGGGAAAGAAGAACCCAATCCGCTGTGTGTCCAAGTAGCCCAGAAATCGTTGGTGGTACCAGCTATTCATTTGTTCCAGTCCCCAAAAGGATGAACTGATCACGCAATAGGCTTCAGTATGCCTAGATTCCTGTTTGCCAAACATAGTAATCCCATCCACTTGGTTTGCCGTTTATTCTCCAGTGTGGCTTTTTTGGAAGTTAGACGAATTACAATTAGCTTATCGTTCTCGCCGCATCTTTCAAAAGGCCTCCTAGCGGATGGTTGAGGGCCGGTTGACCACTGACACTGGATGACCAGCACTTGAAACTTAGCGTTTCACTGCGCCCCACTTGTGACAAAGCTCAAGGTATCATTTGGTCAGTTCAAGCAACTTGGCCATCCATTTAACTCAGTTCTTGAAGATGCAATTGAGCTGCTTGTTGTCTCGAAGCCGCCAAGTCATGCCAAGTCCGGAAGGCCAGGTGAGACACTGCAAACCACACCCGAGTTTGGTGAAGTCGAGTTTGGTGAACCTAAAATTGACTTGTCATTTGATGCCGCCCACTGTGATGGAGAGAGAAAGCACCGGTGTCTTGTGAAAGACAACGCATGAACATGCTTGATGGGTATCATGCTTGGGTATCAAACATCGAAGTTGGGCGAATCTGTGCTTGAAGCAGCTTAATTTTTTTGCCGGCGGCAACGGCATGACCCAAGACTTTGGATCCAAATCGCCTTCAGAGACTGCATTGGTCAAGCACAGATGCGCCCAGCGCGTCCGGTGCATCCACTCCCGACGACGTGGCGGCGCCGTGGCGGTTGCAGAGTTTGCGAAGTTGGGCTGGTTGAGAAGATGCGCAGTGCAGCAGGTCGCAAAGGTCACAGATGATTGAGGAATTTGAAAGTGTCTTCTTGACCTTGTTGGAACAGACCTATATTTCCCAGAGCTTTGCAACGAATGTTCACACATTGGCCGGTACGAAATCCATTACCCGAGACCTTCAAACGTCAAAAAACAAAATCAGCATAGGAGGATTACTTGATATGCCCATTTATAAGGGAGGGATCCCGCCAAATGTCTGCAACAAGCTGCAATCTCAGATTGACGCCATGACCTTGCTCATCTTGGATGATGTAGCGTTAGCCCAGAGACCTTGAGGAGTTCAAGTTATTCTTTTGGCAGGACTTGAACTTGGAGGTGTTGGAACAGACCTATATTTCCCAGAGCTTTGCAAAGAATGTTCACACATTGGCCGGTACGAAATCCATTACCCCGAGGCCTTCAAACGTCAAAAACAAAATCAGCATAGGAGGATGACCTGTTATGCCCATTTATAAGGGAGGAATCCCGCCAAATGTCTGCAACAAGCTGCAATCCCAGATTGATGCCGTGACCTGGCTCATCTTGGATGATGTAGCGTTAGCCCAGAGACCTTGAGGAGTTCAAGTTATTCTTTTGGCAGGACTTGAACTTGGAGGTCGCAGTTCAAAGGGTTCAGGGGTTGGTGCTGTGCGCCGCATAGCATCGCACAGCACTGTGCTACAGGCAGACTATAACACAGCGTTCTTAGGACACCATGGACTTGCGACGGCCAGTTGATACAGGAACGAAGCTCTCCAGAAAGATTTGTCCTCGACATCATCAAAATGATTCCGTGTTTGGAGCTGAAACAGGCAGCAAAGATTTCCAAACAACGATCTCCAGGATGCACTGGCACCTGCTGAACTCTGTGATGGGATTAGGTGACATGAATCCGAGCAGTGGTTGAACTCTCAAAATCACCGAGAAGAGGTTGCTGCGTCAGCGATCTTGGTGTCTAAACTTGTGTGATATGTTGTGATCAAGTAGGCCCAAGGTCAGTTTGATGAGAAGATGAAGTTGGCTATGCTGTCTTTGTTCACCGAGTCCAGCGGGAGGTCGGCCAGGTCGGTAGATGTCAAGGCCCCATGGACACGGCATGCCGGTGCAGTGCATTGCCGGTGACACACCGAGAAGGATGCAGGGGATGCAGGGGTTGATACCAGGTTCCCGGTGGTTCCGGGTATGGGGTGCACAGTATGGCCTAAAACCTTTAATGGCTTTCCACTGATGGGATGAGGCAGGTGCATTGCGTGTACCAAGAGACTTTCAACGGCAGAAAATTCTATCCGGCCAGAAAAAGAACATTTGCTTTGGAATTTCCCGGATTGATGTGACAGTTTTTTGGGGGCTTGGAGATGCATGGGGCCAGTTCACAACTAAGGCTGATTCCACCATCCAACTGGGTCCCAGTTTAGTCGTTGATTTGGACATCATGAGACTGTCCGACATCAGTGCAATGATTTTTGTGCAGCCTGCTCCATGGCCGGTTTCAGGAGGTCACTAGGACGATAGCTGGCCAAATTGGAGTCCCGCTCTGAAGTGTTGAGTTGCAAGATGGGGAAACACGACTTTGCCGAAATCACAGAGAAAGGGATCATCCGGAAAGGACGAATCTTTCGAAGACACAGGTTCTTTAGATGCAGGTTTTGTCCAGGTAGAGTTAAGATGACGCAAGACTCAAGGTCCATCCAACAAGGGTCGATGGTTCAAGTGGGTTTGTCCATAAATAGGCCATGCCGGTATACCGTATACCCTTAAAACATCATAGCTTGAAACACCTTAAGCTATTTAGAAACTATGGGCGGTGAATCATCATTTTTCCTTAAAATGGGGGGCCCCAGTTTCACGCCATAGCTGCCATAGCTCCCTTGCAGGTTCAACTCATGCGAAGAAGAACTTAATGGAGCTCCTCAGCTTCAAGCTGTCAAAGCTGTCGAAGCTTTCAGTGATTCTGCGCGTATGCGTAAAATGATCCGAAGCGTCGAGGAATGAAACCCCGCGCAGTACCTTGGAAACTCCAAATTGAAGCAAGGCCTTCAAGTTGAGGATCAAGCTGGGCCCCAATGGATCCTCTTAGTTTCACTTTGGTTAGAGACAGTTCCTATGGATTTTTTGACGGAAAGGATGTTTGATTTTTTGATTCCAAGATGGTGCAGGTGGCACAGCACTTGGAGCTCTGCTTGAGCTTCGCAAGTCTTTCGAGATTTGGAGCTCGATCTTCGTTCCAACTTGTATTTGCCTGGCGATGTCAAAGTGCTGGGTAAGAAAAAACTTGATAGGGCGCTTTCAGAATTTTCGTTCCGGCAAATGAAAGCAGCTCTGTTGAAGCAGAAGCTTCGGCAATCGAGAGCCCAAGCATCTCACCGGGCTCTAACCTGGCTCTAACCTCCCGTTGAAGCGTGTGGAGATTCTCGTCCCGGTACAGAAGGGTTGGCGCAGGCGCAGTAGGCAGCGTGGTTTTGGCCAACGCACTCTCGGTCAAAGCCAATTGGCCAAAACTCACCACATCAGCACTGCGCAGAGCTGGCACCCGCGATTGATGAGAATCAAATACATGAACATGAATGAGGATTGCATGAATTCCATGCACAAGTGGGCAAGGGTTGACAGCAATGTGGGGTGAGCATGTCATGCCTTGTGATATCATGGCGATGCGGAGAACTCTGTATCTTGGGTTCCGGCATAGTACTGACCCCCAAAATGATGGAAAGCACTGCGACATGCGACTGCCTTGCCCCGTGCAGGATCCCATGTCGTTATTTTGTTGTGCAACACGTGCAGCACACGCAGCGCGGGACCGGAACACGTAGCCATGGCATCGTCCATCGAGGTCCGTTTCCTCGTCCGAGGTCGCGCTACGCGTGACCCGACTGACATGTGTCGAAAGTCTTCCCATGCTGACATTTTGAAAGTCTTTGTTTCATTCCGCTTGCTCAAAAAGGATTAGGCAAAGTTGATTTGCCTTCAAATAGCTTCTCCCAGAATTCGTTTTCAGTATTAAAACAGCCTTGCACTGAGCATTTGACCCCTGGGGATGTCAAATCTATGTTTGCGTCTTGTTTTTGCAGTGTTTCGCACTTGTGCTTGGAAAAGGGTTCCTGTGGACATGGCTGAATTTTTGAGCTTTTGAGCCTGCAAGCAGCACGCCGCTTTTAGATTACAAATTCATTGCCTGCAAATGCCAGACGGCAGCGGAGCTTGTCTGAAATCTCGGAGGCTCTGGGCAGGAAATGGCACTCAAAATGTTCGTGGATGCCCAGAGACCAGCTAATGATGGTGTCTCACGGTGCCCAATGCAACCAGGTGACGATCTTCCGCAAGTTCCATCCATTGACGGCTCCATCCGCTGATGCCCAAACAAGGCACACCAA
>Ga0126342_10014723_pt1 | contig 13781 bp, 7 predicted proteins | sample Cyp1metagenome_FD_92528 | JGI IMG/M metagenome (GOLD analysis project Ga0126342, IMG submission 92528) | Coral microbial communities from Lord Howe Island, Old Settlement Bay, Australia - Cyphastrea 1 metagenome | ecosystem: Host-associated > Invertebrates > Cnidaria > Coral ...
TGTAGAAGGTGGATGACTTGGGCCCCTGAAATCAGCCCGGTCCCCCACAGTGAAACAACCACCTCCCGTCATAGCCTCGGGAGGTGCCTCACGGCTCAGCACCCTCCTGGAAACTCCTCTGCAGTCAGGAGGGGCACTCACTTCTTCTCCTTTCCTTTGCCCTTCTTGCCCGGATCCTCTTTGCGCTCTTCCTTCTTCCACGTCTCGCGGTCCCCCTTTTGCCACTTGTTCTTCCCTTTTGCCTCGCCTTTGCCCTGACTGGTACTCTGCGATCTCCACCTCGCTCGAGCGTCCGCATAGTCTTCCTTCTGAGCCTGCTGCAGCTCGGTCCGTGCCACAAGGCCCTCGGCTTCCGATGGGGGAATCTCGAGCCTTTGGGCGATGGCCCAGTGAGTGCCCTGGGTAATGGCCTCCTGGGCCTTTAGCCTTTGAGCTATCGCATCGGCTGCCGATGCAATACGGCCTTTCAACATCATGTCGAGCGCAGTGCTGAGGTTGAGCATCTCTCGAGATTGGGGGCCGCTTGCCCGTTTGGATAGCACACTGCGGTAGTAAAGAAGTGCTACCGGTTTCAGGATCCCTTCCTCCTGGTCTTCGCCTGCTGCGGTCAGGAGGGACCGTTTCATCGACGCCAGCGACTCCATCGCCAGCGCACCTGGATACCTCTCGGCGACGCCCCTGATCTTGGTCTCCTCTGCAAACACGGTGGTCAGCCCCTTGACCTCCTCCAGGCTGCTGGAGGAGGAACTGCTCGAATTCGACGATCCGCTGGTGCTCTTTGACTTCTTGCTGGACACAAATTTTTGTGCTTTCGAGAGGACCCTTCGCCGGACCCTCTCCCGCGGATCCAGGGCGGTACCGCCAAAGACCTCCTGGGTGGTCTTCTGTCCTGCCAGACCTGGGTGACGCCCGTCTAAGATGTGCTTGTCCTTCTTCTCCTTCTTCTTTTTCTTTTTCTTCTTGTCTCCTCCTGGCATCTCCCCCTGGCGTGGGAGGGCTGGCACCCCCTCCCGGACTTCTCTGTCTGCGTCCTCTACTCGGCCCTCCTGCGCCAGGAGGGCCACCCTCCTCCGAAGGTTGGCATTCTCGTCGTCCTCTTCCTTCTCGAGCCCTAGGTTGCCAGTCCAGGGCTCGTCTCCATCTCGCTTGATCTGGCGCCCCTTTAGCGCGTGGACCTTGTAGTCTCCCACATCTTGGCGACTGCATCCCTCCTGGCACACGTGACACCGGAAGACCTGATTCGGCTGAGCTGTATGTGTTCTCAGGAGGGCTTCGCTGTCTGTACCCTTTGCTTTTACTACCAAGGTGGTCTCCCCATACTCCATCTCCATCTTGATCACCTCGCATGCCAGCTTGACTCGAGCACCAAAGTAGTACCCCTCGGTCACAGCCAACAAGCAACCGGGACGAAGGTCTAAAGGAGACACCTGGTGAAGTGGCACCTCCTCCCCTCGCTCCCACGGTGTTCCTCCCACCGCCGGCCTCCTCAACAGCCCTCGTCGCTCCGGGGCCGCCGGCCGCCGCAAGGCCGCCTTCGCTCTGGCCTTGGCTTTGACTTTGGCCTTGGGTGGCATCTCTACCACCTACCTCTTTGGTTGCTGTCTTGAAATCTCCTGGCGCGGAACTCACGCCCGCGTTCTCTTCTCTTCTGTCCCTTGTTGTTTTTCTTCTTTTTCTTTGCTCGCCTCCTCTCTTCTCTTGGGTCCCTTGGTCTCCTGACCAAAGGGGGCCTGTCAGGGCTCCTTGCCGCCTCCGACTGCCTGCTCCTCCGAGAGTCCCCGGGCCTCTCGCCTGCTCCGTGGCGGCCTCCGTCTGGCCTCCTCTCTGACCAAGCACGTGGGGCCTTACGTGCTCGGCTTGTACGTGTGTCGCCCCTGCTTCCCGAATGAATCTTGGGAGCCTCCTCTGATGGTTCACTCCTCCTGGGCCCTCTGGCTGCTGCCTTCCCAGTAGGATACAACTGTAAAGCCCGTGACAAGTAGTGAGGGTCCTGCTGACTACCTGCTGCAGCCGGAAGGATCCTTACCTCTCTTCCTCTCCGTCCTCCTCCTCGATCGCCTTCCTCTTTTGCGGCTTCTGGCGTAGGAGGCTTGTCCTGGTCCTCCTGCTGCTCCTCCTTTACAGGCTTCTCAGGGGCTGGAACGCTGGGCCCAGCTCCTTCAGGAGGATCGTCCGCTACGTGCTCCTCCTCCTCTCCTTCGTCTTCCACGTAACTGTACTCACTGGGCTCCTTCGCCTTGTCCTCTGCGCCACCTGCTGGCTCAACCGACCCGGGGGTTAGGTCCTTTGTTCCCCCCTTACCAGGAGAGCCTGCCCTCGGAGCCGGCCCTCCTGATAGCTGAGAGCTCTCGACGAGGTCCGCGAGCTCTCCTGCGACTCCTCGAAGGAGCCCTGTCACCCGACGCTCCTCCAGCAATGGGACCTGACCCGACTGGAGGATTCCCAAAATCCTGTGGCCTGCTCTGCACGCCCCACAAACCGGACCTGTGAAGACCCGGCAAGAGGAGCACCTCATGAGCTTAAGCCAAAACACTAGGGAGGTAAAACCAAGTACGTGGTTACTCTTTAACCCCGGGGGCGTGGGACCATATGATTTAATCCTGGAGGTGCTGAATCAACTGACGGGTACTCGTATGAGGTGAGTCACCGGTCGCGGGGTATGATGTGCCGCAGTGTTCCAAAATCAAACAAGGGAACCCACGAAAAAGAACACAACAAATTATAAATTGTATGTTGTGTGTTGTGTGCTCTGGTGGCAAAGCCACCAGATCATTGTTGGCGTGTGGCTTCCTCACCTTTACACCCTGGAAAGGACTTAAGGTAGATTCCATAGAGTGGGCTCCACCATGTGCTCCTAAAAACGGATCTCTCACCCACAGGGATATCTTGACCAATCAATCTCTTACAGCCACCTAAGAATCATCAAGGACCAAACATCAAACTCTCACCCAGCCAGTCTCAATCACCTTCACAACATGTCTCAAATTACCGCTGCCGCACTGGCTGGCTGCGGGATGCCTTTTTTGGCGCGTGCAGTGCCTCAAGCTGCCCTCCCCCAGTCCGCCGAGGACTTTTCATTACTGTACATCATCACTGGTTGGTGGTTGCCAGCGATCCAGACATGGAACTGAAGTGAAATCACCATCCACCCGCTCAAGGAGATGGAATCTTTTATAATAGACCACCAACCATATCACCAACAGCCAACCACTAGGGCCACACATCATGAAAGCTGCTTTGGCTGTAGCATCTTTCAAAGGCAAATGCTTGAACAAATTTGAAAAGGACAAGTGTAAGCATGTGTCAGCAGAACACCTTGCAGATCCATGCAGCACAAAGTTGACGGTAGTGGGATATTCTATCTGCCCAGCAATTTGCTTCTAAAAATAAATGCTCTCATGAATACCAGAGCTACAGCCAGGCTTTGGCCCAAATCGCAGGAAATGGCTGTTGGACCCCATGGAAATCCAGTCTCTTGACTCTTTGTTGCTCCTTTTCTTTCAAGTCGTTTGTTGATGTCTAGCGGCGATTGCTGGCGCATTCTTTGGATCTCCTGCTTCGAACAAATTTCAAGACTTTTTGTTTGGCAAAGATTTCAGTCTTCCCAAAGGCACACTTTCGGGGCATCAGGAAGCTTCTCTTTTCGTCCTTGACCTCAGCATAGCCAAGGTAAAAAAAAACGCATCTGACACGGATCTACAGCAGCAATGGATGCATAGGAAGTCACAAGTTGCTTCGACCTTTAAGGTTCCTTAGTGCCCTGCTGCGCGCGGATTCCCCACGCCTCCTGCACCAAGTGTCAGCACCTCACTTCTCATCCTGTTCTTCAAATTCGAGTTGTGCTCGAACCCCTAAGATGATTGAACATGGATAGTTTCCACTATATTAACCATTCAGAATCTTGGGCCCCAAATGACAGCTCTCTCCTTCAAGGCTTCATCGCAGCGCTGCCGCACCGCAGCTTCCAACACTTGCTGCCAACCTTGACATTTCTCGACAGTTTGGCATCTGTTAACAACAGATCAACAGATCAATGTGGGGCCCCCAAACGAAATCGCTAAGTAAGTGAACATAACTCCAATTTCACTATGGTGTATGATACGCAAATAACTATAGTACAGTAACTATTGGATATATATGGATGGATCTTTTTGGAAAGCAGTTACCTTGGAATTGGATCCAGATACATTGAAACCAATTTATAACTGCAGGGCACCACCTTGGATCACAGCATTGAAATAAAACATCATCTGGTTGGTGGTTGACCTACCCCTCTGCAAAATATGAGTTCGTCAGTTGGGATGATGAAATTCCCAACTGAATGGAAAGTCATAAAAGATGTTCCAAACCACCAACCAGTCATCATCAGCAAATGCGAGATGGTACAGTAAATGCTTTTTGGCATTATTCATTTGTATTACATGGCAAATGAACACTGCTATAACTCACAGCACCACACCTCCGGACCCTTCATTTACAGTTTCTAACATGAATCAAATAATATCAGCTGATACAACTGATATAACTTTGTGCTATAGAGCAGGAAAAAAAAGGTACAACTAACATATACTAATAAAACTCAAATATAACATCTCATACACATACCAATTAGTAATTAGTATTGTTGATCTTCGTAAATCTTCTGACCTATTCTTTGTAAATCTTTGTAAAAGCATCTCCACAGATTCCAAAAATCGTAGATCAATTTAAGCATTTGGGAAATAGACATCATTTTCATAGATACCTGCTAATGGTTAAGCATTTAATTGGAATCACCATTATTTTCCCATTTTTTTGGATTAACCATTTAATTTTTAGCAAATCCAATCATTCATAGAACTCAAATGGTGAATCTCGGATACCTGCCGAAAAAAACTTTACTCAGTACATGTTACCATTGACGGCAACAAATTAAAGTACAGTACTAAAGTATCTAACCGTTAGGTTAGCCCAGTCCATATGGATGGATGTAAAAAAAAAAACAAAAAACACATAGGGATCCGCAAGCATCAATGGATGCCATGGATTGATTTAAGGGACATTCTACAGGAAAGCAGGGTCATATAGCCCCAAATTGGTCTGGGCTTCCTGGTTTCCCGTTTTTTTTGATTTTCACGTAAGCAAATTCTGGGATAAAAGTATCAAATGATCATAGAATACAAGTACCCTCTGGTAAACTAACATAGCTATTGAAAATGGCCATCTACAGTGGATTTTCCCATCAAAAATGGTGGATCTTTCCATAGCTATGTTAAATTACCAGAGGGAACGTACTCTTATATAGGTTAAACACCAACAGCTGAACTTGTTGCAACATTGAACAATGATGACTCGTCTGAGTGGAACACAATGGAACACCAACAATGGCAAAAAGTGGAAGCAGATTTAGTGCAGGACATAATATGGCGTGAGGGTATCTCCATTAAATCACAATTAAATCACATCAAAAATCCAATTGAATCACCATTTTTCATGGGTAAATCCACTATAAATGTCATATAGCGTGAGGTTCTCCATGTTTGGACCCGAAATCGGAGCCAACACCATGGCGGACTGTTCTAAGATTCCCACGCAAGCAAGCCACGCGGCTGTTCCCATCCGCAATGTGGCCTGCTGCCTCTCGGACAGCCTGCGCGTTGCCGGGTCGCAAATTGCGGGCCGGAAACCAACCAGATTTAGCGCTGACACGGCAAAAAATGGTGGCTTTAACCATCACAAAAAATGTGTTTTACCATGTTTTACCAACAAACAAATAAATTTCAACATTATAGTAATCAATCCCGTTCAATCACCACTTTTCGTGGAAAATCAAATCTGGAATGAATTATTTTGAATCATTCACTGACCTAAAACTTGCCGCTATTTTGGGATAGTCGGGATAGTTGCCCCTACTAACATCTACTAACCATCATTCAAATGAGTTTGCGACATGAGGTCGTTGCAATTTACCCAGAACAATATATACATGCAATGTGAGGCCCCCCAGTTATAAGTTGGTTTATAAGCCCCAGTAACTAAGTTATAAGTACCATAAACCATAGTTATTGGAGTTATAAACCAACTTAGCTATCTTGTGGGCCTCACATTGTGGTATATATCCCGATTGTCCTTATTGTTGATCGTTAAATTCTCTTAGATCCAATGACATCACAACTGACTAATATCCCAAAAAAAATATCCAATGTTATATCCAACGAAATCCCATGAAAAATTCCATTGAAATGCCATCAAATCCCATGAAAATCCCATGAAAATCCTATCAAAATCCTATTAAGTCCCATTACTGGTTGGTGGTTGACCTACCCCTCTGAAAAATATGAGTTCGTCAGTTGGGATTATTATTTCCAATACATGGAAAAATAACAAATGTTCCAAACCACCAACCAGATTAAATTTCATTGAAATCTCCATCAAATAGCCACCGTCCGCCGCAAAGGCCGCGCCTCTTCCAGCGAGGCGATCTTCTCCGCCGAGGCCTTGCGCGCCTCCTGGGGAGAAGCCGACCCAATGTGGGGCCACCCAAACGAAACCATAGGAAAACCATAGGAAAATTGTGATTTAACCCAAAAAAATATTGGGATTTCCATGGGATTGATTTAGTTGATTTAGATAAGTTGGGGTTCACATAACTCCAATTTCACTAAATGGTTTATGATACGCAAATAACTATAGTTTTGATGGGGTTCAAAAACCAACTTATAACTGGGGGGGCCCACATTGTAGGCCTATACGTAGATACTGTTGGTGGAGAATTCATCTTAGATTGTACCTAGAATCTAGAGGTCCCACTCAGTGGGTTCTATATCTAATACATTTGCTGTAGTATAAGATAAGGTACCTTTAATGTATCTTATAGTTAGGTATAGGTTGATCAACCACTAAAAACTAACAACCACTGGGAATTATATATTATTTGATTCATGATAGGTAAGTCGGTAAACAAAGCCAGGTCTACAACATACTTAACTTTGGGGTCACATTGTACCCGGTAAAGCTACCGGAAAAATGCATAAACATACCAGCATTTGAGGGCTTGAAGATTTGAAGATCAAAGTGAATCCAGGAGTTTTGGGATCTAGTATGTAAGGCCACCTTATGTGTATATAATTACATATACAATATATAGCTATAGATATGTGTATGTTATGTTCTAAAATAAATGCTCAAAACAAATCCATCGTACATCGCTCATTTCAGTGGCCCAGGCGACGGCCACCACCCAGCTGCCTCCAAAGAATGTTTCTCGGCTACTTGCGCTTGCCTCGGTGACGCACATCTGATGGGAGTACCGGCCCATGTTGAACATGGCTAACCTTGGAGATATCATGGGCTTAAATGGGCTTAACCAAAACAACATCAAAGATCACCCTCCGGTGTCATCAAAGATGACTAGGAAATCCCGCATAAATCAGAAGAGTGGGCCTTTTTGCATGGGAAAATCATCGAAAATCATCGATTTTTCAACGGAGGGTACCAGAAATCCCGTCTGCCTATGGTATTTTTCTCATCTCATGGGCCCCCAGAAAATACTGGTACCCTCTGGTTATGACTAACATAGCCATGGTATAGATGGCCCTTAGAAATAGATGGTTTACCGAACTTAAAAATGGTGATTTTCCATGGCTATGTTAGTCATAACCAGATGGTATATCTTGCTTCATATACAATATACTCATGTGGTTTGGTATAGATGCATCATCACCAGACCATGATGCACAACTGCACAACCCTTCTGGCGGCTTTGTTCAAACATCATAACTAGTGCCAGGCAGAAAAAATCAACGTATCTGCTCTTCACCTCCATTTCAGGTCAAATCGGTTCGATGATTTCATTAACATTGGGACCATGGTGAGCAGCTGAGGGGTAAGTAGAACTATATGGACTCTCTACAAAATACTTGAGGAACTATATCAGAATTTGATACAAACCCTGAAAAATAGCATGGGAACTATTTGAGGAATACACCTATACCATTTAGACCAGGAAATCCAGGACAGCAACGGGAGGCCCTAACGCTTCAGCCAACTTCTTTTCGGCAGCTTTGGCCCCTGGGCAGAAGCTAAAGGTTTTTGGGTATGGCTCAATGATTTCTACCGTTCATAGCATCTAAATGCATCAAGAATCTTGCTTATCTTTCCAATGGGGCGAATGGTCCTTATCCGTTTAATGTTTTCTTTGGATATCATGAGTTGTGGAGTTGGCCATAATTCAGTCTAGTCAAGTCCCTGTGTTTATTGACAAAAAGGACATTTATAATGTACAAGGTGGTGCCCCCCAGTTATAAGTTGGTTTATAAGCCCATTAACTATAGATATATCACCTATAAACCATAGTTATTGGAGTTATGTTCACCAACTTAGCTATCTTGGGGGCACCACCTTGTATGTGTATATACGGATGTTATCAATCAAATCATACCAAATCCCAATGCTGGATGTGTCGCATCCGCTGTTTTGACGGTTAGATTCCCAATGGTTGATGTTCCAAGATGCGTAAAATTCCCTTTGTTGATGCTTAAATCCGTGAACGTTTCGATGTGTCCAATCCCAAAGGGTTTGTTTCGGATCAATTTCCACGGTGAACTCCCAGGTTGTTGACCGCCACATTCCCATGCTTTGTTAAGATTAAGATCACCAAGTCTGGAATTACGCAAATTAAGACTTTTGTTTGTTTGATGTGTTTTTGTTTCACATCATGAAGTTGCATGTTTGATCAACTGTCTGTTGATGAGTGTTTAAAATAGTATATGTTGATATTTTCAACTATACTAATGATGTGTGTTTTTTCACATCATCATCACTGTCTGTTTGTTTTACCAACAAAACCCACCAAGTTTGGGTGACCTCAAATCCTTCGCCTCTCAGCCCCCCACGGCTTTCCATCTCGCTGCAGCGATTCTGCAGCTGGAGCCTTTGCTCTTCAAACCTTTGCTTAGAGAAGTCGTTATTGTTCAGGCGTCTTAAGCCAGTGAACATGGAAAACGTGGATTAAATCCGTTAAAGAAATTGGGATTTGCAGAACTTAGTCATTGAAAATGGACATGAAATGAAGATCTGAATCCAAATCAATACACAGGGGGATTATTGACTGGATTCTGGGTCGCCATTCCTAAGAGCACATGCGTAGCTTGGTCCCCTTCATCGTTCCTTCCTGGTGGGTATAGAATGGTATAGAAAGTATGAATGATTACAAGCAATTTACAAAACGTTTGCTGGTTAGTCCGAGAGTCAGTTATAAGACCACGTTCCCAAAGTGTGGAACATGCATATGTAATTAATATACATATATATATATATACTTCTCTATTTTTCATGACTTCAAGCACCTATCCTAATCCTGAACACCACCACTACCAGGGAAGGGAAGAAAGTGCTCACCCATTCTTGAAACAAAATTTAGATATCACTTGAGTCATGAAACATACCTCATTGTCCCATCCGGTTATACTGCTTGGTTAGAATATTCCCATCATGGGTCGTAATAACAAAAAACAAAAAACAACAGGTGGTGTAAGCTACTGTAATGACCAACCAACACTAGCATCATTTAGTTTATCAAATTTTATATTATGATTACTTATTGTTTTTATTAAATATATATATATATATATTGATGTCTGCATTAAGTTCTTTTCCAAGTCAGACCTTTCAACCAAACCCATGTCACCTGCATCTGAGACCGTTTCTGAGCACCAAGCAAGGAACGGGAGACCTGGCGCGTCTGGCATTGCGTTCACACAACTTCCAGGACTTGATCTGAAATGATAAATTTATATATATATATATATAATTATATGGCTTATATATGGTTTATATATGGCTTATATAAATATATATATATATGGCTTCTATATGGCTGACATATGGCTTATATACTTTGTTGCAGTAAACATGCATGTGATTTGCAAGTTTCATGGTAGTCAAAACATATCATAACCATGATTGCAGAGCAATTCTTTGTGCCACGACCATGCCCATCATGACATGTGGCCCTGGAACGAATTTGGAACCCACATGCGGATAGCCAAATGCAGAAACAAATCCCTCTGCACATGCATCCCGAAACAAAGAAGCAACCAGTTGTCTATGTATATGTCAACTAGTTGTTTCGATTAGTGGCTGCACCCCGTTTCACTTTGGGTTCATTTGTCCAACTATAGTAACTATAGCCTATAGCGTGAAAGAAGTGAAACTGAAGGAAGCAATTTCTACTCACGTCAAGTTCTTGTTGTACAAATTCTAGGAACCTAACATGAACAAACACAAATTAAATCCCTAACTGCAACTAATTCATCCACACACTCCATGACTACCCCATCATGCCTCATCATTCAACGTATCATTATGTTGCGGAACATGTTCTAACACTACACATTCAATGCATTTTGCAACGCATTTTGCCCTTGGGAAGGCCTTCGGATGCTTTTGAGGACCAGGATCGACCTGTTCCAACACTTTCAGCATGAGACACGGATTGATTGGTCAGGGTTCATCCAATGGTGGATGGAGAACAGCAAATGATACTGTGGATGGAAGAAATCCTGCATCACCTTGGATGGTTGAATCCCTAAAAATAATGGGATAAACCACCCAGGTGCAGGATTTCTTCCATCCACAGTACCACTAAGAATTTATAAGTTGGTGTGTAAACCCATCCGTTGGCCGTCACCTATCTGGGGGGTCCTACCTCGAAAATGCGCTTCAAAAACCTACCCTCTGGTCATGACTAACATAGCTATTGTAAATGGTGATTTAGTTCGTGGATTTTCCCATTGAAAATGGTGGATCTTTCCATAGCTATGTTAGTTTACCAGAGGGTAATGCCCAAGAAAAACAAGATTTCCATGGCCACCCAAAGACCATCAGTTCATGTCCTGGTCCCTTTGCCAGCAGGAAATATTCGGGTGACTAGCAGCAAGTGGAAAGCCACAGTCAGCTCACTCCCACTACGCACGTAATGTCAACCACGGATTAACAAACCATGGTTTATTAATTAGGGGGTACTCCTCCAATAGTCATTATCTGATACTAAGTCATGGTACCCTCCCAATTAAACAGCCGTTTGGCGTTTATTAATCCAGGGCTGACATGTCGTATGAGATGATATGGGTCAACTCATCCAGTAACGCTTTTGATCCATGACCAGCCAAGCTGGCCTAGCCTAGATTGAAATTGTCGACCATGCATGGATACCATACCAAGAACTGGCGATATCCCAGTCTATCCCATTACATTCCCTCAGTTGTTGATGATAACATATGATAACCAATAACCTGGTTTTGCTTGGTGTATTTTCAATCTTCAGTGCCTGGCCAATCAGTTTTCGCATCATCAATGGCGGTTTTTGTCAGCGCTATTGGCTGAGGAAGCTTTTGGCCACATCTTGGCTGCTGGCTGTGATGGAAAACAATCCAAAATGGACGGGATCTTCAACCACTATAATATCCGCGATTCCGATTCCAAAATGCATATATGAGATAGCAGGCGACAAGGAAGTAAAAAAAGCGCTCAAAACACGTAGCAGGACGTTGAGATATGAGCTGTGCCCTGGCCATAGATGACAAATCTTTAAAATTTGCATCTGGATTTTCCTGCTGGCATTGCAGCACAGCCTGTAGCGGGCATTCAAGGAGTTGCTTTAAACTCGTATCATCCATGTGTGGTATATGTGCGTACACTTCCCTGCTTGTTGGGTGAATAAAGGCACGTAATATTTCAGTGCACCACTAAATGTATACATATACAGATACTGCATATGAATGCATATGAGGCAATTCTACGTTCTATGTTTGTATTTAAACATATACATACATAAATAAATATAAATACATACATAAATACTGCTCGGAAGATCTGGGCAATGAATTGGCACTTTTTCTATTGGAGAATGATGCACCATTGGCGGGCCATGGTGAATTTCCCAATCGAAAGGCGAACATCAACATACAAATTAGTCAGGAACTACGTCTGTCACAAGTGAAAAGTGAAAAACTTGCACGCCACGGACAAGAGCTTGTTGAAATTATTAGGCTCAATGATCTTGCAACATCCCACCTATCAAACATAGCCAAACAACTTTAATACAAAAACACTTTTTAATATCACCTGCCTGCTCTATGTCATAGCTGCGCAATCTCATATCCATCTCCTCACACTTCATTTTGACATCCCGGACCGCCATGATAGCAACGATGTTGCCTTTGAAGGGGTTGCTGGGCGGGTCGGACTGAAAGTTCGCCTCGAAGTAGGTCGCCGCCCAAGGAACCACATCCATCCATCCAGCTTCCCCTTCCACCTCGGCCAGGGAAATTTGAACATCTAGATCCCAGTTGATCAAGTTTTAGGCTTCCCTCCAGCTACTAAAATGCCACCCTCTCCAATGAAACAGCCAAGGGTTTTATAAATTCTAAGTGGACATGGAAAGTTGGAGAGGGCTGGTTCTAGTTGTATCACTGACTATTGGAGGGTTTTTCTCCAATAACCATGACATGTTCATAAGTCATACATGTCCCTCTAGATTTGCACCACCAAATCTTTGGAGGGACCCCAATTACGCCCCACCTTGTGGATATTCGGTGTTGTACGGACGCAGCGAAATCGTCTTTTCAATCGATCACTCAAAGCTTCCCGATCACATTCTGTCAGAGGTCTTGGACCCATCACCTTCAGATCTACATCAGAAGAGCGTAAATGAGTGCCCTTGGCGCGACTTCCAACCCCGGTGAGGTCATTCAAGGCTGCCCGTGAAAAGAACGAGATAAGATAGCGCCAATATGTTGAGGGCAAAACTGGGCAAAACCATGAAATACTGTTCAATTACAGAAAAACATGTTGCAAGATATTTCTTGATACAGCCCGAAACCTTCTGGACGTAGAACTTACCTCCAAGTGCTTCCCTTACTGTGTTGACAACCTTCTGGATGTCCCTGCCTGCCACAGGGTTGCTTATGTTTCATCTACGGCGGAAATCAACCTAAGGGCCTGTTCATCATAGTTTAATCGCAATGTGAACAACAATGAGCATCAAATAGTGATGCTTATCAGCTGCCCCAAAATAAACAACCATGTTATGTAAGCAATATATAGTATGATAAATAAAAAGGTACACGCAATTAATGTTGACCACATGTTTAATATGATGACATGTGATAATATATGTAAATGAACAATATATAGATATATATATATATACACACAAAGTAATGATAGTAATAATATGTAAACACAATAACAACAACACTATTTATATACGTAGCTATTACGGGACATAGTAATGATGATAACATATATACTATTTAATACATCATAGTTGTGTGAATGTAAATTACTAATGTTACATCTATACATACATATTGCAACTTGTAGTATTTTGAAATTGTAACACAAAATTATACATAACATGTTTTCCAACTTGAATCACAATCATAAAATTTCATACACACACATAAAATATATATATATTTCAGACTTCTTAAATCCTTTAGGATGCCATTTTTGGCAAATATTTTTTTAATGATTTATTTATGATTTGAATACGATTTCCATTTATGATTTTTTTATGGGTTCAAATTGTGGCTATGATTTTTTTATGGTTTAATATGTTTTTTAATGGTTTTGGATATTATTTTTTATGATTTTTTTAATGGTTTTTTAGTCCTCAGAATCTGGTTTTCAGCTAAAAACTCGAGAAATTTTCGATTTTTTTATGATTTTGCTAGAGTTTCCTTTTCCCCAAAGCCTTTTCAGCAGAAAAAATGATTTTGGAAGCAAAATCGTAAAAA
>Ga0126342_10014724_pt1:0-10000 | contig 13781 bp, 12 predicted proteins | sample Cyp1metagenome_FD_92528 | JGI IMG/M metagenome (GOLD analysis project Ga0126342, IMG submission 92528) | Coral microbial communities from Lord Howe Island, Old Settlement Bay, Australia - Cyphastrea 1 metagenome | ecosystem: Host-associated > Invertebrates > Cnidaria > Coral ...
ATATATGCATATATACATATATATATATACATATATATATATATACATATATAAATATATACATATATATATACACATACATGTGTATATATATACATACATGTATATATATATATATACATACATGTGTAAATATATATATACATATTTGCATGCATATATATATACATACACGTGTATACATATATATATACATACACTTACATATACGTATATAAATATATATATATACATACATATATATATATACACATATATATATATATATACATATACATATACATAAATATACATATATACATAATGTATTGCATGAACATATGTATGCTACCAGTATATACACACAATATACAATACTATATACACATATGTGTATAGTATATTTGATTATACATCCACTATCATGATAGTAAATGGTTAGTAACCCTGGTGATGAGGGTCTGAGGCTGCAGAGTAGGCTGCCTTCTATAATACCATGTTGTACCTGCCAAAGAAGTGCAGCAGTATACCAAACATGGGCCCCATCCCCAAAGCCAAACCCAGTCGGTCTTGGGGTCCCCACGTACCACAGAAGCGCAAATGCTTTGACCGTGACTGCGCAAATTATCCTGCACCAGGTACTAGAAATTCAGGGGAACTTAACGGCAGAAGCGGCCTTTGCTGGACATCAACATCCATCCCAGCAAAATCTAACGTTTCACGCAAAATGACCATGTATACTTTGATACCCAGCCCAGCAATTTTGAGGTCAATATTGCACAATCAGATTTGATTTTTCTCCAGGTACCTCTGTTTCATTCTGGGAAAGGGATGGAAAGGGATGGAAAGGGGTGGAAAAGGATGAACTCCAAGCTCTGTCAGAACTGAAACTCTCGGCAGACGAAAGCATGAAGGTTAGAAAAAGGAGAAAAAGGAGAATCCAGTTTTCCTCCAGGAATAAAAAAAAGTTGATTCCCAGAAATGAAGGCCTGTTCGATGGTGTGATCCTTCTTGAAACAGTCCCGGAGCTTCCTGCTTAGGATGCACATCCCAGATGGACTAAGCACTGAAAATTCTGGACATCGAAATCCATGTGCAAAACTTGGTACTCCAAAAAACAAGTTGAAAAACGAAAAATGATGTCGATGTACACTTTTGTTGAGTCTGCACTCTGGGCCTCCACCGAGCAACGGTTGGAGTTTGACCCACCCCCAACCCGAACCCGAAAAAGGACGCATTGAGTCACTGGGACCATGATTTCATGGAAATTTCGCAAGAAACACCGCCTAAAAAAAGTTTCACCAAATAAACCAAGTTTGGAAAATGCAAAACTTGTAGGTCAACATTGAGTTGCATTGAAGCCCCAAGTATCGCGCAAAATCCTCATTTCTTTCATACCCATCACAAATCGAGGCGCCGCCGCATGTCGTCCGCATTCAACACGTAGCCTCTCTGGTCCTTGGGGTGATTGGGGATGCGGCCCAAAGGGATCATGGCACATGCCCAGAACCCATCAGAACCCCCCATCCCTGGGCTGCCCTTGCGGCTCTCTCACGGGGCCGCCTGACGGCCGGAAAAGCACAGAGCTCGCAAAAAAAGGAGTTGTAAAGCCCTAAAAAACCCATAAATTACAGTAAGTCCAATAGGAAGTCTATAATTTTGGCTGAGTTATACTGACTGACCTGAAAATATCTCAAAAAATCATCTGGAGAATTGTCTATCCAGTATAAATGATGGAACGACAGACGGTTTTTGAACATTGCTAATTTGTTGGATGAAAACGACCAGCCAGTCTGGCTGGACACTGCAACACAGATCCCAGTTCTGGTACCTCAGACCTAGGGCCAGGGGCCAGATGTTGACATATGTTGACCCAGCCAAAACCCGCATTTGATGATCATGTCCGGAAAATATCCCGGTAAAGAATCTAGAGCGATCAATTTCCGTCCCATTTCAAAGTAGCTCGATAAATAAAAAGATAACTCTCCACCAAGCGCACAAATTCACCCACCAACCAGCACCAAGCTTCCTGCTCGTCATCTAAGGTTTTTTCAAGCAGGATTTTTACCCCAGCCCTACAAATTCCCAGTCCCTGAGCAACAACCCATATGTTATATCAGTTATACTACCATAGAATAGAACTGGGTCCAAAAACGCAGTAGGCTTTCCCATGACCCATGTCCGAAACGCATCTTGGGGTCACCCACGAAGCCCCGGGGTCAGAGTCACGATCCCGATGACCATTGTATATGAAAGAAATGTCCATATACAGCTGAGTAATATTTGCGCCGTGGATCAAAACCATGGTACTCTAGTGACAATCAAAATAGCTGGCAAATGGATGTCCATTCCCAAAAGAATGGTCTCATAGGTTTTGACCCATCCCCGCATGTCATATTCATTGGTTCCAAACAGCAAATGCCGATGAATAACTTATTGCGATTTGCCAACCTGACATGTTGGGCATATTGGGATAGCTACCCCTATCTGAACCATCATTCCATTGACGTCGCGGGGTTCGGTCGTTGTAACCTATCCAGTGGTTGGTTAATCTATCCCGGTTTGTAAAATAGTTTTATATAGAAATAAAAACATATATATATATATATATGTGTATATATCATATATCCCTCAAAAAAAACAATCCGTTCCGTTCCCCCCAGGTCCACTGGGTGCCCCGGGCCCCGGAGTGCCAGCCACCGCTTGCGCCGCCGCCACGGCCGAACGCGGACTGCTGCGCGCCGAGGGGATGAAGGCGGGCACGGCGGGCACGGGGCTGACTGTGCCGCTGGCACTCATCTGCCTGAGATCAGCGACCAAAATGCCATGTGAATCCATGGATTATATGGGGATACCATGGGGATACCATGGGGATGCCATGGGGATACCATGGGGATACCATGGGAATACCATGATTAATAATGGTGATTTTATGGGATTTAATAATTTAATGGGATTTTAAGCCCAAAATACCAATGATTTTGATGGGTATAAATTGGGGGTATCGTTCCATAAATGGGGTGACTTACTGACTTAAAACTGGTAAAAGGCCACAACTGTAGAGGGTTCATCTGGGAGGCATTTACTCTCCAGGGGAAGGGATTATAATTGGGGGATTCGATCCTTTATGTCGGCTTGCAAAAGAACCATTTTATCGGAATGTAGTGGTGATTTTTCATGGGGATGTCAGTGGGATAAGCAACCAAAATGGAGATTATAAACAACCTCCATTTAGGGAATTTGATTATTGATACCCAGGAGGATACCCATTTTAAAAATTGGCAATGAGCCAACGGGGTATTTTCGACGAAAAACCGTTGGATTTTGGAGGAAGCCTATTTTCAGAACTGACTCAAGCTGGTTGGAATTCACTAATTTCTATAAAGAGTGTTCAAAGCAAATTGAAGAATTTGGAGTCTGTTCAAAGTCATCATGAATCTGAAACAGCAAGTTCAATAAGTAAGAACATGTAAGAACACACTGGAAATATGGAAAGACCTTTTGAGAATCTGAATCTAAGCTAAAATATAAAATCAGATCCTTTTCAGATGATCTACCTGGATTAGCAAATCCTTTTGAATCTGGCACCAGTGGACCAAAAACCTTGGTTTAGTATAACTGGATCTATTCTCGGGTCCCAAAGCATTGGGAGTATACAATATATTATATTATCATATATTTCTATCTTTCTAAAATATCTCTGTTATATCATCATAATCCATCATACTACATATTCTGGTTGGTGGTTGAGCCACCCCTCTGAAAAATATGAAAGTCAGTTGGGATGATTCTTCCCAATATATGGAAAAATAAAAGCAATGTTCCAAACCACCCAACCAGTATTATACCCCATGATATCCCCCCATCATATCCCCATGATATCTCCATCGCCATCGCCTCGTGGTCGTTCGCGCCGCAACCTGGGCTGATGGAGACAAAGGGCGCACCCGGTTTACGACGCCGAGAAAAATGAGGAGTTACAGGAACTGTCAGAAATAGCTATTGAACCATCAAGAAAGCTGGATTTTAACTGTTTTAACTATCCCACAGTTGGATTGAACATGAAGAATATTGGGATTGAACCATCAAACATGTGGATTTTAACGATTTTAACAATCAAAAAAGGTCATTGCGCCATCAGGAGTTGGGGCTATCAAAAATGTCGACTTTGATGGTGATTTCATCTGAAAAAATGTGGGCACAACCAATCTCAGCCAATCTCAGAATGGTGCTGTGTCATGGACATGTATTCCAGGACCAGTAGCCCAGGATAGGAAGGGGCAATCAACATGAACAAACATGTTCAAAGTCACAATGTTTACCAGAGGCTTTTATTCCTGAAAGAAAGGGTCCCTTTTTATTGCCGGATGTGGTTTGGTTCCTGCATAATTCGCCAAAAATGGAGTCAATAATGGCGGAGAAAAAAAACATGTATGTCAAGACTGGGCCAAAAGGGAAGCTTAGCTGGGTTTCTACCTTGCATTTTTTTGGGAGATGGGTATGGGTCAAAACCTGAAAGGGCCACCAAACATGGGTTGATGAATATGCCGACATAGGCCGGTCATTCATCCCAGATTTCAGCACTCTGAATCAAAAAACTATGGATGCCACTGGAGCCTCGTCAAGACCATGTGACCAACATGAGGCATTGCCATCTATATAAATTAGGTGAGTAGTCCTGCTCCCACCAAGCCAGGATCATACGAGCGGGACGTTGACCATGGTTCCCCGGTCCTGTGGCATTGACCCATGGCAAAATACGAAAAATCAAAGCCCTGGCACCCCGGTGAACACCCAAATAGTTGGCTGTAAGTTCATCCCACTATGGTGCCATCGCTTTTGGTGCCCAAATCCTCAGAAAATCTAGGCCATATGTCCTTATCTTGAAGCGGTTGCCTACCCAATGCGACCCAGCTACGTCCAGCTCTTCCTTTGGTTGGATTGTCCTCAGTCCAAGTGGGGGTGTTTGGGTACATGGCAATCAACTGCAAAGGGGGATCTGAGGCAACGCCTAGGGGTTTGAAGAGAAGTGAAATACGAAGAATAAGGAGCAGGCTATATAGCTTGCAAAGAGTGGTATAACCACCGAAAGCACAGATTTTCTCCATCCAAAAACGGGGGTAAAGCACAGATGTGCAGTGCACCGGTGGACACACAGATATGCCTGGCATACCCAAGTTTTAATCCATAGGCACCAGTGGACACACAAAAGGCTAGTCATGATTTTCTACCATGGGATTCTATGCTTGGACCCATCCGCCATCGCCAAGGCCATGAACTCAAGGTCAATTACAGGGCGTGACCACCGGTTTTTTTGAAGTCGATTGGGGTCACAAAAAAAGTGGGATGATTGCCTCCTACAGCATCTAATCAATAAACATCTTTTGCATATGACCAAAAGGCATGGATTACGTGTATAAATAGAGAGAGAAGCATCATGATTCTGTCTCAACTCGCTGCAGATATTTCATCACTGTCTAAAGGTTCCACCGAAGATCACACGTAGGGATATATGGCAGTGTGTCAAAACCTTGTACCCCTGGTGAACATCAAAATAGCTGGTAAATGGATGTTCATCCCACTAAAAATGGTATTAATAGGTATTGATCCATAGCCATATATATACATGGAAAAAAAAGAAGTTGCACCCTGACAACGGCCAGGACTTCTTGGAACTCAATGTTGCCAAGGGGCGGGGATGACCTCAAACTCTCCTGCTGACGAAAGCCTGGCACCGAAACAGCCACAAGAAGGGAAACTAGGCGTCAGTGAATAAGAAACAGCTGGAGGAGGGAGGCAACAGAAATTGGACACAACATAGGGGTGAGTGAATATCGGAGGCAAGTGGAGGCAGAAACATGGGAAGGCTGCGCCCGTAGAAAATAATTCGGAATGAAGTAGGAAGACAAGGCAAAGATCAAGACAATGGAAATCGTCCCGTCCCCGGGCAGCGAAAAGAAGGCAGACCTGTAAAGAGGAAGTGGAGCCAAGAACAGACAAGCAAATTCCCCGTCCCGAGTTGCTGAGGAGACAGGGGACAAAATGGGAGGGCACAGCCAGCACAGTTGTTGTGATTGTGGGAGTGTTCTTCAAAAGCCCCAACCGCCTTTCATCTACAACGTCAAAACCACTATCCGCAGCAGAGTGGAAACGTCACACGTACAAATAAATCTAAGAACAGGTCGGCGAAATATCTAATCGCAGAACACCACCCAAAAGCTGCATCGCACCAACTTCCAGTAAAACCTTTCTGCAACCTGGGCTCTGAAGGACTTCCACAACTAGCTGCGCCCGGATATTGAAGTGGAAAGCAAGAAGAAACAAGCGGGATAACAGGCAGAACCTCGGTCCCAAGGCAGCCACAAATTCGCAACGCATGGGAGACAAATGGGAGAGGAGACAACAGCTGGGAGACAAGGGCAATCGTCTGTCCCGAGGCAGCCACAAGCAGGGAGACATGAAGAAGGAATTATGGAGACAAGTCGAGAGGACAAATGAGAGGCAAGGGAAACCGTTCTTTAAATAAGGGAAACAAGGAGAAAATATGTGGGAGACAAGCAGGACACAAGTCGGACACAAAGGATACACAAATGGAAACGAAATCATCTGTCCTAAGGCCAATGTGAAGAAGCAGGACAAGTGTAGACAAGTCAGAAGTGAATGTGAGACAAAAAAAATCCGAAGGCAGCCACAGGAAGAGGGACACAAATTGTGTGAAGCAGGGAGACAATGAGACAAGTGGGAAACAAATGGGACCAGTGGGAACAAGGAAAATCCTCCATCCCATGGCCCCCGCAGCAAGGGATGAAAGGAAGATGAAGCAGCACAAAGGAACGCACTCCCAGAGACAAACTGAAAATCCTTCGAGCACTCCCCTCTTCCATCCGAGTGCCTAAGAACGGCTGCCGCAGCGAATCGACAGTCACCTTGCTGCCCGGTTCTCCAAAATGGATCAAAATGGGACATCCGGAAAAAAAGTACGGGCACAACCTGTTTGGCATCTGTTGGCCTATCAGCCCACAGCAATTGACCCAAACAAAATTGCATCCATTGAGATGCCAAAAATTTCAAAATTCGATCCCCTAAAAATGGGTTGGGGTCGGAGTCAGCAACTAATTGACTCAGCAACTAAAAGGGGCTGAGTCGGCAACCAAAGCCGGTCTGAGTCGGCAACCAAAAGCGCTGAGTCGGCAACTATGAGTCCGCAACTAAGAAAAGGCTGAGTCGGTAACCAAAAAATGGGCTCTGTCGGCAACTGAGAAAGGGCTTAGGCGGCAACTAAGAGAGGACTGAGTGGGCATCTATGTTTCTTTATTTATGTGTTTCTTTCTTTTTTTTGTTCTTTCTTTTTTTGTTTGTTCTTTCTTTTTTTTCTTTCTTTCTTTATTTCCTTCTTTTTTTCTTTCTTTCTTTCTTTCTTTCTTTCTTTCTTTATTTCTTTCTTTCTTTCTTTCTTTATTTCTTTCTTTCTTTCTTTCTTTTTTTCTTTCTTTTCTTTCTTTCTTTCTTTCTTTCCTTTTCTTTCTTTCTTTCTTTCTTTCCTTTTCTTTCTTTCTTTCCTTTTCTTTCTTTTTCGTTTATTTTCTTTTCTTTTCTTTCTTTCTTTATTTTTTCTTTCTTTCTTTCTTTCTTTCTTTCTTTCTTTCTTTCCTTTTCTTTCTTTTTCTTTTCTTTTCTTTTCTTGTCTTGTCTTTTCTTTTCTTTTCTTGTCTTGTCTTTTCTTTTCTTTTCTGTCTTTCTTTCTTTCTTTCTTTCTTTCCTTTTCTTTCTTTTTCTTTTCTTTTCTTTTCTTGTCTTGTCTTTTCTTTTCTTTTATTTTCTGTCTTTCTTTCTTTCTTTCTTTCCTTTTCTGTCTTTCTTTCTTTCTTTCTTTCTGTCTTTCTTTCTTTCCTTTTCTGTCTTTCTTTCTTTCTTTCTTTCTTTCTTTCTTTCTTTCTTTCTCGTCCTCAAAGGCCCACCACCGCATGCGCTGCGCGGAACAGACCTGCATCTCACAAGCGCGCGTGGCGCTCCCAAGTTTGCTCCGTGTGACGCTTGCTCTGCATGGCATGTTTTTAGGAGGTGCTTTGCCTGGCGACCTTTGCGGGAGCCACAACCTGTCCAGGGTGCGTGCTCTGCACCTGAAAATGGCTGCGGACTTGGGCCCAGACATACAACAAGTAGCACAAATTCCTTCCGCCCAGTGCTAACAGTCCATTTTAGTTCTGCTGTGGTTGCCACACAGGTACAACGGAAAAAAGAAAACTTTCGGGGTAAACGCTTCCTGCGCTATGATGACAGCTTGCCGTTGCAGCGCTCTGTCCACAGGACAAAACCTTTATTCACTCGGCAAGTTTAAACTTAGGCCCTGCAAGATAATCGGGGGCCGGCATAAAATGGCTGCGACCTTGAACCCAGGCATGCAAAGACGTCTGGCGGCCTATTGTTGCCATGGCGCGTGCTGCCTGCAATCTTTGGGGCCTAGCTGCTTACTTGGTTCTTTTGCCGCTCCCTGTACTTGTTTCTTTCAAATCAGAAATCCGGGGCTCTGTGCTGCCAGTGCAGCAGTTAGCTGTCTGCGAGCCACACCTATTTCGCTGGTACAAAATGCTCTGGCTTGATCACCCCGCCCAACAAGTAATCTGTATCCCGCTTCACGCGCGACAGCGCGACATACGCCGCAGCCGGGCTGCCTTCACGATCAGGCCAGAAGGTGACATGTGGCAATTCTGCACCTTGGAACTTGTGCACCGTGTCGGCATAACCTGGCTTCAAGGGGTAATACGTCACTTTGCCGCATGGGAGCTCTGCATCTGTGATCGGGTAAATGCACAACACTTGGTTGGTGACTGTTTCCACCACCACGGCCCCAGTCTTTCTGTCATAACTCTGAATCACGGCGCTCATACCATTCACATAATCCAAGTGTTTGGCTAAGTTTCGGGTCAGGCGCGCGCGAAAACCGTCGTAGAGATCCAACGCCAATGCCGCCGGCACGTGCCCTTCCCACAGATTGCCGTGCGGGTCATAGTTGTCTGGATTGCTGTCGTACGCGGCGGGGATGGTGCCCAGCTTGTGCGCCCCGGGCTGCTCAAACAAGACTTCCATGGCCAAGTGGTTCACTAACGCGGCCCCGCGGCGCGTGCAAGTAATGACCGTCGTTTTCTGTTCTGTTTTCGCCGGCAGAGCTCCCTTAGAAAGGCATCGCCGTCGGCTCCCATGGGCCGATTTTTCCGCAGATATCCGAGCTTCTTCAGTAATGGATCTCCGTCGGTCTGGCGCCACACTTTGTGAAGCTGGATCTTGTACACTGACTTCCATTTGGGGTGCGCCGTGACAAGTTCTTTGGTGTGGCCTGGAGGTGGCAGCTGCCACTCATCTCCTGCAAGCACGACGCATGGAATCTTTCCAGCTGCCAGCCACATCTCATGAAGCCGCGCGAAATGTTCGGCGAAGAGCTGCGGTGCTTCGTCTATGACGATCAAGTCGTAACCCATCATGATGCCCAGAGCTTCCACCAGCGGCTTATGAAAAAGAAACGCCCCATGACAAGTGTCCAAGTCTACGTCTGGGTGCCTTTGTTTCACCCTTGCTCTTTGAGCTCCTGTTGGCATGGCCAATAAGACTCGGGCACCAAGGGCTTGCGCTCGGCGAACGCATCTGTCCAGGACTGCCGTCTTACCCGTGCCAGGCTCACCCAACACTGCAACCATGGAGCCATGCTCCTCAACCAGACCCTGCAAACGGGCAACTTCTTCCTCATTCGCTTCTCGAGCAATTGCCAGTGCCTGATCCACCCGTTGGTTGACATTGTCTATAACTCGTTTCTGTTCCGGCGTGAGCTGTATGCCGTCTTCGGTGTCAAAGTATGACTGCATCACATCGGCTACAGGTTGGTCTTGCGCCACCAATGCACCCGTCAAATGCTGCTGAATGAAAAAATCTTGCGCTCGGATCATTTGCACCACGGTTTCGGTGAGCGCTGCCCCGACCGCCCTCAATGCCAGATGCTCTCTGATTGCCTCCTCGCTGCGCCACATTT
>Ga0126342_10014725_pt1 | contig 13780 bp, 11 predicted proteins | sample Cyp1metagenome_FD_92528 | JGI IMG/M metagenome (GOLD analysis project Ga0126342, IMG submission 92528) | Coral microbial communities from Lord Howe Island, Old Settlement Bay, Australia - Cyphastrea 1 metagenome | ecosystem: Host-associated > Invertebrates > Cnidaria > Coral ...
CCCAAAGGCTCTGGAGGATTAAAAGGATTAAAAGGATTAAATCATTTAATTCTTTAAATCCTCTCAATTTTCCAAAAAGCTTTAAACATTATCAGAATTAACCGGAACAAAATGGTACCTAAACGTCTCTCGATCATATATATATATATGTTTATATTTATATGTATATATAATTTTCCTCATAAACTCCTACTGTTGGTGGTTTCAACCCCCCAGATCACCCAATTCCCTGTGCCATCGCGACACGTTTTATCTCGTTTCAGGATCCAAATTATCCAAATTGAGGCAAGTTGAGCACCAAATACAATTCAACATGGGAGTAAACTCCAGCATTGTAATATGGAAAATCACCATGTTTAATGGACAAATCCAGTATAAATGGCAATTTTCAATAACTATGTCAGCCATTACCAGAGGGTAATAAGTACGGTATGGTGTTCTATCGCTTAAAAATCATCTTCTATCCATCCCGCTGATTCACCCAATCGAAGAAAACCCAATCGTTTGTGGCTTATGATCTGCTGACTTTTTGCATGCTCTGTATCTCACTTGTTCCGGTGAAGGCGAACATGAATAACGTGAAGCAAATAAATCAAACAAATCCACATGTTTTTTATTGGGGTATACCCTCTGGTAAACTAACATAGCTATTGAAAATGGCAATTTTATAGTGGATTTTCCCATTAAACATGGTGGATCTTTCCATCGTTTTTTGTATGTTTACCAGAGGGTATCAGTTTCTTATTCCCAGTGGTTCTGATACTTTGCAGGCCAAAAGACCGCCACGCAGTCCGGTGGATTAGGCGAAGAAACAGCACCAAGAATCGCACACATGTGAAACACCATAAAAAACTGGTGGTTTCTACAACCAAACCATCCCAAAGCCATGACTAAAGTGACTAAAGGTCAAACAACTCATCAAGAAACGGGTGATTTAAACAGATTTAAACGAACATCATCATTTTTGCCCAAAAGCTGCCGCTTTTCCAGCACATTTTACAAGGACTTTCAATTTTTTTCAGCACATCCAAGCCCTCCCCGCTTCCCGGACCTCATCGAGTTCCTTGCAGACAAGATCTGGGATGAGACAACCTTTATTGATATGCTACCTCCAAAATCGAAGTACCTGAATTTTCAACCGATGCCTCTGATCAAAATCGTGGCTTACCGTCCCATTTTTCCGGTTGAAGTCAATCCATTGAAACATGGGGAGGGGATCTCCGAAAGCAATTGGGGAGATAACCTTGTGCATGCTGATGCAAAGGGCCTCCATATACCTAGCTACCTAGCTACCTAGCTACCTAGCTACCTATCTAGCTAGCTAGCTATCTATCTATTTATCTAGCTAGCTCTCTGTCTCTCTGTCTGTCTGTCTATCTATGTATCTATCTACTGTAGTCTAGTCTAGTCTAATCTAATTTACAGTAATCTATTCATCCGTCCAATCTATCCAATCTATCTATATAATCTATCTGATCTATCCATATGTCCTTCTATCCATCTATCGATCCACCTATCCACCTATCCATCCATCCACCTATCCATCCATCCATCCATCCATCCATCCATCCAATCTATATATATACATCATTCGTTGAGCTTGAAACATCTTAGATGGCAAAACCAACAACGACAATAGAGGAAAATGGGATTTTGGGCTGGGTTATCACGTGGCTAGAGTGATGATATCACCTGGAAAAACATGTTTAGGAAGAATTAAGGAGACGGGCAATCATCCGAACCAGAAACTTGCCAACTGTTTCCTGTATATAACACGTGCATGGGATATTTGACTACTCAACTCTTGGGTCGTTTTTGATTTAGGACCTCTACAAATCAGACAGCTACGCGCATGGGCCCCAGTTTGTAAACTACCTTAATTTGCATAAATCTTAGGAAATAAACTCTGTAATAGTTTAATGGTTCAATAACAATTGCAAAGTCTGTAAGCATCCAAAATATCATTTCACCTGTGAGAACAAAATTGGAAAAAGCAGGAGCGGTCAAGCCCCAACCCTGAGAAAAACACACCTTGTTGAGAGCCTGACTTGGGACGCAAATCAGATGCTAAAACTCTGGGGATCAACCCCAATTTTTTCAAGCCCTGAACAACAACTATTGGGCAAAATGAGGTGTTTGGGCGGAGTATTCCCAACCAGAGATTAGTATCAATCTCAAATTCATCGTCCTGTGGTTGATGAATGTGGAGAGTACCAGTGCCGTTCAGCTACACTCTGAATGAACTCAGTTCTGGGGACGCCGCGAAAAGGGATCGAGCAGAGGTTTGAACATTGTGGGTTACAAACATGTTCGAACCAGTCTATGTAGATTGCATCCACCAAAAACACATCATTACCAAGGAGCGACCTGAAGATGGGGACACATACGGGTTATATAATCGGAAAGATGTGACGAATAAAGGGTCGATAATCAAACACATATTTCATAATGACCTTACATCAGCAAAATAACTGTCTTATCTAAGAAAACCGAATGGTTCATTGTTGTTTCACTTAACCAATGGGGACCCCATTGTGTGTGGGAAGGACGGGGGATTATCTGACAACATCTGGCAACGTCTCGCAACTTTCACCGCTGATTCCCCTCACGATGAAAGCAACGGAGTTTTCTCAGAAAACTTGGCTTGAGAAAAGCTTGATATGATGCCCCCTACAGGAAACAATAATATGTACAAATATATATATATATATAGGCATAATATAATTTAATATATGTATATATATATTATGTGTATGCGTATATCTATATAAAAGGATACAATCATATATATATATAGATATAAATATAACTATATAACTACATCCTACAACTAACTTACATCAACGTTGCTGTTTCATGGCACTTTTCTCCACAGGCCACGCTGGCCTTTTTCAAGCTTTCGAAGGTCTCTGGCGCAGCCTTCGATGACATCCTCGGATCCAGTGGCATACCTACCCCTCTGAAAAATATGAGTTCGTCAGTTGGGATGATAACATTCCCAACATATGGAAAAATAAAATTCATGTTCCAAACCACCAACCAGATAATTATTAACCTTAGCTAGGTCATGTAGCCTCCAAATGGATTAAACGATATTAAACGATATGAACAACGTATGGAATCCATTATATTAATCCATTGGATATTAATCGAGCCAAAATCGGCGGATGTTGCGTGCACTGGTCTTGGATTCTTTGGGCCCAGAAACGCCCAAATGATCCAAACATGTGATTTCATGGAGGAAAAATATGTTAAATCAATGTTAAACACTCTACAAGTAAGGTTTTGGGTAATCCTCCTGCATTTTTGGATTTGTTTGACTGATTTCTTCGTCCCCCTTCGGTGGATAATGATTTTGCCGTGGAACTTCTGAATCACCTTCAGCACTGAGAGCATGGCCTGTGCGAAGTTTGCGCAGATTTCGACTTGGCTTGAGGGAAAATCCATGGGAAACCATGGTCTCACTATCCAAGCCGAACAAATGTAATCAAATGTAGGTGGGTCACTCTTGCAATTTCTCCCGGAAATAATATAAATCCGTGAATTCGAAGAGATGCTATCGGAATCCGTGGGGGAAACATGCCAAGCTACTTGATGACGTCCATCCAATGATCTTGCCTATCCCAAAAAATCGAAGAAATTGAAGGACGCGAACCCCCGAAGAATCTGCTCTCAGGCCCAGATTTTAGGTTTGCATCCCGCGAGAGTAAAAAACACAACACGTGTTTGACTAGTGTCACCAAAATGGGGGTACAACTAACGTTACGTTAGATAACAAGTGATGGGCAATTGCCTATTAATATCCATGAATGCATACGATGACAGCAGTCCTTCCTCCCCAACTTGTTCCACGGGGTCTAGCGCCTCAGTTTTGGTTTCCTCATCTGGCTCCTTATCGTCATCTTGCCTTGGCTCTACTGGGCATTGGCAGGTCTGGGGTGATGGCACCCCCTCTAGGTATAAAATCAAAGATAATGTCATCTTGGTCATCTTTGATTTGTCTCTTGCTCATCTTCTGCCTTTTTCATCTTCACTTGGCACGGCGGAAAACACATAAGACGTGCAGATACGTACAGCAGTTTGAGCCAAACATTGAACCAAACATTTGGAACGTTCCATTTATAAACCGCCAATCCCAACGAAACGCCAACGTCACCTTACTGGGCTGCTGAATGGTGATAGATCATCCCTTGAGTCGACCCACAGTATTGAAGGAGAACAACATCAACCAATCATTGAAACTCGAATCTAGCTTTCACTTTTTCCTTAATTTCAATTGATGTTGCAATCTATAATGTAATATATGCATATGTGCAAATATAACTTGATATATATATATATGCATATTTATCAAAAAGAGGCCGCAGCTCAAGGCTCCTCAAATATGACCATGGCACACGACCTCCATTTTAGTTCTGGTAAATCCAGAATTTGCCTAAAATGGTGGATATAATATGATATATAATATATATATATATATATAATGCATCAATGAGGTTTCTCTCGCTGGGTTTTGCCACAAAAAACCTCAACATACCTCAACAAAAATGGTGATTTCACCAGCACAGAGACCTGGTCCCGATTCCAAGATGCTTGTCCTCGCGTTTGTGACGCTCCTGTTGCTGTCACCGGGGCCAACAGACGCCGTAGCATTTTACCTCTTGACACCGTGGAGGGGTTGGATGCCCCCCACAAAATGGCGATGGCACCAGGGATATTTCAGTCAAAATGGGCCAGCAAGCACTGTGCTTTTTCTCAAACTTGATCTAACTATGTGAATCATGATGCACCTAGGTTTTTTTAGTCTTTCTTTTTTTGGAATAATATAAGGCCACAACAACAACAACAACAGCAACAACAACAACAACAACAACAACTGGGGAGATAGTTTTTTTGGAAACGCACAAGTCTCCCCCCGACCCATCCCCATCTCTGAGGCCCATAAAACTTGGCAGATCCATCTATTGGACAGATTGTCTAACCCATTCTATCCATTGTCAAAATGCTTGATATAGTGGGTTAGTTGCACACACACATATGTATATATGTGTATATATATATATGCGTATATATATATACGCGTATATATATATATATATATACGCGTATATATATAGATATATTGTCACAGGTATATATATATATATAATATATACACATAATCATATATCATCATATATTCCAGCTTATTCCTAATGGAAAATGCAGTTTATGCCCCGGCCGCGTCCTCATCTTTTCGCTTGTCCTGTTCCGCCTGACGCTCTTTCTGTCTTTCTGCTCTCCTGAGGTCAGACCCAGCGAGAGATTCAGGGCTATCCGTCCGCATTGGAAAACGTGCCTTCAAGCACGTCCTTTTGGTGGTTAAATATGGTTAAATATGGTCAAATATGGTTGCAGTAAACATGGTTATGGTTGAATCATGTTATCATATTGAACTCCTACATTCTGTTGATAAGATTCTGTTAAATATGGATACAGTAAATTTGGTTAAATCCTGTTATCATGTTGAACTCATACATTCTGTTAATAAGATTCTGTTTAATATGGTTGAATATGGTAAAATATGGTTATAGTAAATATGGTTAAATATGGTCAAATATGGTTACATATGGTTGCAGTGAATATGGTTAAATATGGTCAAATATGGTTGCAGTGACTATGGTTAAATATGGTTACAGTAAATATGGTTAAATATGGTTAAATACGGTTACAGCGAATATGGTCAAATATGGTCAAATGTGGTTAAATATGTTTAAATATGGTAAAATATTGTTAAATATGGTTGCAATAAATATGGTTACAGTAAATATGGTTAAATCATGTTATCATGTTGAACTCCGACATCCTGTTGATAAAACCGAACTTTGGAGAATTCACTGGCCGACCCCATCTTTGTCCTGTCGGCTTCCATCTTGCTCCTCTCCTGCGGTGATTGCATACATTCTGCTTGGTTTTAATGATGCCAAACCGAAAAGGGGGAACCATAGGAACCGGTTGGAACCGGCGGGGATCTGGAAAGGCATGTTTTGCGGCAGCAATTCCCCAATCTGATTTAAGACCATCCAGGCAATGAATGCGGGATTCACCCACCTTCACACTAGGTGCCTAACTGGAAACATCATGAAACATCCAGGGTATCCACTGTTCTATCTGGATGGTCAACGATTTAAAACCCCAAATCTGGCTGGTTCCAGCTTCCTCATTGACTTGACCATGGCTAAACATGTCCCATTTGCAGATGATATGCCCATTAAATATGCTCGTTTTCAATGGCTATGTCGGCCATGTTGAACTATGTTTATCTTATTTATTTATTTTGTATCTATTTGAATAGTGTGCCTGAAGATAGCATACCTGGCTGTTAAACATCACTACATGGAATAACTGGAATATCTTCAATCTGGATGTGTCCAAGAATGTGGCAGCCTCAAAATCTCATTGCCTGTCAATACTTTCCCAACTTTGATTGCCATAACTTTGGCATTTGGCACATCCACATACATCCACCATTTTGGATCACGACCAAATTGTTGGTTAGATACAATATATTCAATATCCAGTCATATCGTCTTACATCTAATTGTATCCCATAAAATGCTTAGTTTTATACCCCCATAACTTTTGTTGGTTCAAAACAATTCATTTGGGACAAATTCATATTTATCATGCTTTACCTTGCCCCCTTGCATTGCCAGCCTTTGATACCCTGCAAACAAGTAGATTTTTCGCCGGTCAGGCCAACATCTCCCCATTCACAGCCAAAAATACATTCTACTCAACTACCCATCACCAGTTAGCTTGCCACCATTTTTGATAGTATTTTCACTATTTTTTGCTACTACCAGTGCAAAGAATTGGTGTTTAAATCATGCTAAATTTACGTTTAATGCCTCCAATTAGCTATATAATTCCGATATTACCAACATACACATGGGTAACACCATGGTAAAACCATGGTAAAACCCAAGGTTTTACACATCATGTCCTCAGGTTCTTCCGATCCTTTCCAGACCCCTTTTGGACGGCCCTTCACCTCGTCTTCGCGCCGGCGCTTTTCCTCGCGGCGGCGCTGGAGCTCTTCTTCCCTTCGCCTGTCCCGGTGATACGACAGCGGTTGAAGTGTGTTCAACACCAAAGGTCGTCTTAGCAAAGGTAACATTAACAAAAACACAAACATATATACATAATTAAATAAATAAAAACAAATCAAAAAGTATATATATATATAATTGTATATATAAATATATATATATATATACATACATACTGGATTATATTGGGCTTCTATCAATTTCAAAGTCTTTCCGAAGAAGTCTTTCCTGAAAATTAAAGATGTGTATTTTCAACATGGGTCCACAATCCCGTGGATAGAAGTAACACGGAACAATGGCGAAAACAGTGGGAAAAACACATTGGGGATATGAAGCAACAACACTTGCTACCATGGGGTGATCTGAACATATGGATATATGGTACCTCCACATCCCTTAGTTTATCATCATACGAATAATTCAGTAGCAATCTTTAGGGTATACCCTCTGGTAATTTAACATAGCTATTGAACATGGCCATTTATAGTTGATTTTCCCATTAAAAATGGTGATTTTCCATAGCTATGTTAGTTTACCAGAGGGTACATGCCATGCCTATGGCATTTCCAAACACACAACCGTAACTCGCCCAACTCGGCGGACTGTGGATGACATGCCATGCCTCATTTCATCTTCCTTCCGTCTTTTCTCCTGACAGTTCTGTTTGCATCGACGATGCGATGGCGTCGCCAACGTCATCGAGGCGTTTGAAAGACCGTAGGAATAGATTTTAGACATAGATGCAAGCAACCCTGAACATGCAAATTATAAATATATAATAATATATACCCATATATGTGTATAAAATAGTATATAATTAATGACATATCATAATGCATATGTTTGTGATAGTGCCTGCACACACGAGCACACACAGACAGACATAGACCTAGAAACTTAGGCGTGCGGTAGAAGTGATGCATACAAATATGTGGATATGCCACATGGCTTGATCATGTGGTGAAGCAGAATGCGCTCGGGCTTAGGGCATGGTACTGACTATGTAGCGACAATTTGTACTGATTATTTTGAAAGCAGCACCCCATCTTTCGTTGTGTCCTCTTCCCCGGCTTTCTGCATAAGCTTGGCTTAGCTTGAAACCACCACGAGTTTGGAAAAGTTTGGGAGGGAAAAGGAGATGACATTCGAAGCATAGACTGTAACAAATGGATTTACCTATTGGTGATTTTCGCAAACTGAACTGTTGAATTACCCAAGGGTAACGTTGGTGAAGCAAGATTTGATTTCATCCCCCAATTTACAATTTTAATGGCTGCTTTAGTTAGACCAACATCATCCAACATATTCCAACCAGTAATTATGGCTGGTTAATTCTTGGTTTACTAGCAGTATTCCAATTTTCATCTGGTTGGTGGTTTCAACCCCTCTGAAAAATATTAGTAATGTTATAATTCCCAATACATATATGGAAAGTCATAAAATTCATGTTCCAAACCACCAACCAGCCAATTTTCTTCCGGTTGGGGAGACCGGGAGACCTCCGAATTTTACATCACATCGCCTCCTCGGGACTGAGTTTGGCCCGCTTTTCCGAGTGCCTTAGGGAGACGGCACGTTTCAGCCCGGATTTCGTTTTTTTTTGGGGGGGGAGAAGGGATTACGAAAAAGCTCTGAAAATTACCATCTGTTCTGAAAATTTTGACTAGTATCAATTTTGAAACCAAACTTGAATCAATTTTGACCCTTGCCTCAAACAGAAAGCCCCGAGGGCCAACAGGTCTTCATGATTTAAAATCTTCGAATGTGAAGAAACATCAGTACACACAATACCATGTGCGTCAGACATTAAATGGATTTTGCACATCACATGTATATATACATAGTATCTCCCTCTCTCTTTCTTTCTCTCCTCCATCTCAGGGAGATCAGCAGTCAATGTACACATATAAATACATAATAATAATAATCTAGAAATATCTAGAATCTATCTATCTATCTGTCTGTCTATCGATCTATCGATCGATCGATCTATCTATCTATCTATCTATGCATTGACAATAATAATAAATAAATAAATAACTAAATAAATAAATATAAATAAATATAAATAAATATAAATAAATATAAATAAATAAATATAAATATATATATATATATAATGTTGATCATTTGATTCTCGTAGGCACTTTTGATCACTTTTGCATACTTTTGCAGATATATCATGATATATCCCCTTCACAGACCCCAACCAAACAGCTTTGGAGTGTGATCTGGCAACGTCCTGGCCAAGAGGCTCCCGCTCCTCTTCTTGTCCATCCTGGTGTGGGAGCAGCGGTGGGATTTCCTTGTTGAAAACGTATGAACTGGTGGCCAGTCACATGTTGGAACCAGTTGGGTTATGTAAACGTAAGAGTTGACATCTCACAATCTGACATCATCATACACAATTAAAGAAACCCGAAAGCAAGATGACTCCTTTTACATCATTTTACCAATCGTTGGAGTGACAATCCACAAGTTCCCGCGGGTAAAAACTGAGTCACTGGGATTTTCTGGGAATCACTCCTATACTTGGAGCATCCATGGTATGGTATGGTGTAGGGAGCAAAAACTTGAAGAAAAAAGGCTCGATCAACGGTCCTGACCTGCAACCTTTGGTTCACCATGTTCAATGTTGACATCACATTTGAATACATTTGATTGAATGGCTTTAAGCCATGGAAAAAAGATGAAAAAATGACCAAAATCCTCCCGTTGAGACGGATTTTTGCATCTATGGAGTCGGCTCCTCTTGGCGCTCAGGTTTTCTCTCCTCGCTGTCATCTTTGCGCTTCTCGTTCTTCTCCTCCTCGTCGCTCTCCTTCTCGTCCTTCCGGGAGATCCCAGAATCCAGGCCAAAGAGCATGAATAGTCTGCGCAGTGAGCTAAAACTAACACACCAATATATGTGCTCAACATATTTCAACAATATAAATATAAATAAATATGTATATATATATATATATATACATAGCCACTTGCCTACATGTCAAGAAACATAGAATAGAAACGAGCCACATATCGAAGTCCTTTTCAGGCTTTTTCTCTTCCTTGCGTCCTTCATCTTCACTGGGGGCACGTTGCCTTTTGGGCTCATCATCGTCATCGCTCTTCTCTCGAGACTTCTCTCGTGACTTCTCTCGTGACTTCTCTCGAGACTTCTCTCGAGACTTCTCGCGAGATTTCTCTCGCTTCTTCCGGCGATCGTCATCGCGACGCCGACGGTCGTCTTCCTGGAAAAGAATGAAGGCAGAATGAAGGCAGAACAAAAACAAACAGTGAATTTCCAGCACATAATTTTGGACCAATTGGAAACCCCGCTCCTCCCGGCGTCGATCATCTCCCCTCCCCCTTCGGTCATCGTCGCGCCGCCGATCATCATCCCGCCGCCGGTCGTCCCGGCGTCGATCGCCGCGGTCCCGGTCGTCCCGCCGATCATCGCGGCGATCGTCGCGGCGATCATCGCGCCGATCATCGCGGCGGTCGCGGTCGCGGCGGTCCCGGTCCCGCCGGTCATCGCGGTCCTTGTCGCGGTCACCGTCGCGGTCCCGGTCGCGGTCCCCGTCCCGGTCCCGGCGACCACGGCGGGGAGAGTCATCTTGTCGGCGACCACCTCTTCGATCATCCTGTGCAATGGGAATTATTGGGAAAAACATCACATGATTTCATGGTACTGATTTGACAGGATGTTGCCACAATATTCCCAAATGATGTGATAGCATCCGTCCTGTACTCAGTACGAGTGGTCCCAACTGTATCCAGGGGGGGTCCCTCTCCAGATTTTGTAGACATAAAACTGTACAAATCCTAGAAAACTGGAGGATCCCCTGATTCCATGTCGGGAGGGTTGAGGGGCCCCCCAAGCCACTGTTCCGGCCTCTTTGCGACCACCTCAGGCGGCGATGGCTAGGTGGCCCGGTGGAGTTATATAGGGCTTTCTCAACAGGACCAAGGGTTAATCTGGCTTTATCATGGTGAATAATGGTGAATGATGATGATCAATAGAGGTCAACAATGGTGAATGATGATTAATCATTACTGGTTAATCATGGTTAATAACGCTTAATATATCATATATCTGAATAGTGGTTCCTGGCTATCAACAGTTGGCGGGTTCCCAAAATAATGGTTCCCCAAGTTATCATCCAGGTGCTCGGTCATCCCGGATGACCTGGGCCATCCTGGGCCCCAGCTGGGTTGCCCCACGTCGCTCCTCTCGGTCGCCCCTGTCCCTGTCACCCTCCTCCTCTCGGTCCTTTCGGCGAGACTTCTTGGGCCTCGATGCAGGGCCCAAGAATTGGGTGCCACCAATGAGATTGGTGAAGGGAAAAAAACACAGCCATGCGTAGTGAGCCATCATTACTCCCAAATCTTGGTGCCACATGATGTCACAATTTATGGCTAAGTTGGTTTAGTTCACCAGATTATATAACTGTTGGGTTCATGGTGATAGCGATGTTCGGGGGTACCACCTTGCGTAATCATTTTGTAGGGCATTCTCAGGAAGGGATTCATATACACCTTTAGAGCTCAAATGTATCCTCACATGTCACATATCGTTTTTTTTTTTGATTTCTTTGGGGAAGTGCAGCTTCATTCGCCATGCATGGACGATCTGGGTAGCAATCGGCCTGCAGAAATTTGGTTGGACCGGACTGGGGATCTGTTCATGTTGTGTTCCTACATACTTGGGTGGCTTATGGTTGGGGGACGAGGTACCGGTATGTACAACATCATCAATATCTTGATGATTCTTGATGATTCTTCACGTTTCTTGATGGCTTTCTCCATGACGCCAATGTCAGTCGAATCGAGGGTGCTTCATTTTTTTTTTGGGCCATCCATGGCTGGCAGCCTCAAAGCCACAGATTTGGACAACCTGCGTTTTTTGGGCCAGATGGGGGGGAAAACATGTCAAAACTAGATCAACCAAAAGCAACAAGAACTGATATTCTTGAAGGATATTCGCCATAAAGGGGGGGGGTCAAAACCTCACGTACACCGAAGAAACTCAACCTGTTGATCATAATTCATTCATCTCCTAATTTTTGGCTGATGAAAATCCACTTTCTTCTTGGTGAAACCTGAAACCCCCTGACCCCCAGCTCCATTTTGAAGGGGGTCATTCCCAGCCATGAGCTTGACAAGCGACTCCTCCTCATCCTGCTGATGGAAGGAATGGGTCTGCTGTTAGCTACGGGTATTTCAAGTTTAAACTTGGAGAACACTTTTCCAACATGTCAGAAATGTCAGTAAGAAAAACTTGATTCTATTTTGCAGGTTCTAAACCTTGTTCAGTCCATTTTGGTGGCTTGGACATGTTTTGACAAGCCTTTAACATGTCTTAAGCTAGTCTTTGATGGTTTCTTCACCCGCTTTGCTTATCAGGCACTCCTCAAGCTGGATGACTGGTGCTGAAAGCAACCAAAATCGCTCATATGATTGCTGGTTGAGACACCCCTTGAAAAACATGCGGCCGTCAGCTGGAATGATCACCCCTGTTGCTGAAACACATCATTTTTCACAAAGCTCGGACGCGTTTGAGTGTTCAAAATTCAGTCGCAATCAAACAGAAAACTGCTGAGGCTTGAACATCAAAAAATGCATCAAACCGCCTTTGGACGCTTCAACCGCTTCCACGGGCGTCCTCTGAACGCTCCTCTCGCTGGCGCCGGGAACCACGACCCTTCTCCTCCTGAAGCGGGCTGTGCATCTTTCTATTAAACAGCACCTAAAATGAGATGGGATGCCATGAACTTTTTAATGGATGACTTGAATGTGTCTATTATCAAAAAACAATTGCCCGTTTTTTGAACAAACTGGACTAAACCACGCGTGCCATGAGTCATGACATATCATGGAAGTAAAAGGGGATGGAAGAATGGCACCTAGATATGTTTGTTGGCTTGCCATCCATCTAACAACAATATTCTTATTATTAAATTATCATGATGATTATTATTAGATCCACAAACCCAATAGTGAATCTAGTGAAAAAAACAACTTAACTATGGGGCACCACCTTGCAGGAATAGTGCAAACACGTATATTTGATTGTAAACCTCTATTTTGGCGTGCCCTAATTTAGGGACACACCCATAAATCCAGAAATGCCATTCATATTGGCTCAGAGCAGGCTTGGATGTTTGTCGGCAGCTATGGCAAAAATTGATGCCCTGCTACCTCGTCCCCAACATTCCCCGAAAATTCATCCATCGAGCCATCACATCTGTCCTTGCGTGGTGGTGGGCTAGTGCTATCTTTTCGCTCACGCCTCTCCTGATAGCACGAAACTGCAAACCGTGCATCCGTGTGGGAACAAGTCAGCTATTGGGTCCCAAACGGCCCGCGCCTTCAATTTTTTGCTGAAACGCGCAAGTCACTGAAACCCTTTGTCCCAGTGTTTCAATTGGTGGAACAATATGCAACAATAATCATGCCCAACATCTGTTGGTTGGAGCGTAAAATCGTACAATTAGGAAGCATGTATTGAATCAAGTTATTTATATATAATGTGCATACAAACATACAGAGTTTCAAGATAATCATATATATATATATATATATTAGCAATTTTCACGTTTTCCCCTGTGGATCCTGTGGGAACTCCTATTCCTGGAAGCCTTGCGCTCCACTGAAAATCAAACAGCCACATCGTTTTTCTGTGTTGGGCGCCTTCAAGGTACAGG
>Ga0126342_10014726_pt1 | contig 13780 bp, 14 predicted proteins | sample Cyp1metagenome_FD_92528 | JGI IMG/M metagenome (GOLD analysis project Ga0126342, IMG submission 92528) | Coral microbial communities from Lord Howe Island, Old Settlement Bay, Australia - Cyphastrea 1 metagenome | ecosystem: Host-associated > Invertebrates > Cnidaria > Coral ...
AGGGTGGAGTAGGGTGGAGTAGGGTGGAGTAGGGTGGAGTAGGGTGGAGTAGGGTGGAGTAGGGTGGAGTAGGGTGGAGTAGGGAGTAGGGTGGAGGTAGAGGTAGAGGTAGAGGTAGAGGTAGAGGTAGGGGTAGGGGTAGAGGTAGAGGTAGAGGTAGAGGTAGGGGTAGGGGTAGGGGTAGGGGCAGAGGTAGAGGTAGAGGTAGAGCAGAGCAGAGCAGAGTCCAGGAGAGTAAGGCAGGGAAGAGTAGAGCAGCGAAGTTGCGATTCTGATTGTGTTTTGCAAGTCTTTGTTGGCAGATTGCATTGGAACTGCTACATCAAGGATGCGATTTGAATGTTAGGATTTGCACGAAACATTGTGTTTTTTTCCGGTAAACGGAGGCTCTATTGCGGAGACAAGTTGGCTCGCGTGCGCAACGGGTTCGGGCGTCGCCGCTTTAGCGTGGAATCATGCTCGATCTGCGCGCGCGCTGTCTCCAAGTGGCTTTTTCTGTTCTTTGTTGATGCTGTGCTAGTGTCTTTTGCAGCTGAGATTCGTAAATCGTACTGTAGTGGCTGCATCAAGGTTGCCACTGGTGCTTTAGCAGCAATTTTTTCCATTTTGGCGCTGATGATTTTCCTTTAAAATTTCCTTTTAAAAAGTGCTTCAACATCGTGATTTTTCCGCTTGGGCGTCGATCCGGTTTTGGAGCTGCAATTTGTGTAGCCGTTGTGCATGCTGTGTGTAAAAGCTTGCTCTGTGTAAAAGCTTGCTGTGCGTAAAAGCTTGCTCCGTGTAAAAGTTTGCTGCGTGTAAAAGCTTCTCCGTGTAAAAGTTTGCTGCGGGTAAAAGCTTCTCCGTGTAAAAGTTTGCTGCGTGTAAAAGCTTCTCTGTGTAAAAGCTTCCTGTGTGTAAAAGCTTGCTGTGCGTAAAAGCTTCTCCGTGTAAAAGTTTGCTGCGTGTAAAAGCTTCTCTGTGTAAAAGCTTCCTGTGTGTAAAAGCTTCTCTGTGTAAAAGCTTCTGTGTCTGTGTGTAAAAGTTTCCCTGTGTAAAAGCATCTCTGTAAAAAGAGGTGAGAAGAGGTCAGAAGAGTTGGCAAGAGTTGAGAAGAGTTGACAAGAGGTGACAAGAGTTGAGATGAGCTGAGAAAGAGGTGAGATCAGTTGAGCGGAGGTGAGACGCGGTGGGAAGAGTTGAGGAGAGGTGGCACGGGGTGAGAAGAGTTGAGATGAGTTGAGAAGGGCTGAGAAGAGGTGGGCAGAGGCGAGAGTCGTTGAGAAGAGTTGGGGAAGAGGCCGGGAAGAGGTGAAAAGAGTTGAGAGGTGGGAAGAGATGAAAAACTTTGAGAGCTGTTGAAAAGAGTTGTGAAAAATTGAGAAGAGCTGAGATGGTCTGAGAAGAGCTGCGAAGAGCTGAGAAGTGGTGGTCACAGTTGAAAAGGGGTGAGGCAAGATGAGGACGAATTCACAGAACAGAGTTGAGAAAATGTGAGGCTTCACTCCAGTTCCTATAGGCAAACCTTGTCTTTGGACCCTATAGCGTCACAGTCCTTAAACCTGGAAACTTCCGCCACCCGCCTTGCGCGGGTTCTACTTATATATTGTATGCATATAATGTACATTTGAAAACAGTCTCATTCTCATCATGACTGACTCATCATGGGTACATTTGACGCTGACGCGGAGAAGAGGTGCAGCCATTTTACGAGATATCCCCACAAGCCCTTGAAGTTACCCAACATGTCGAACTCCCAGAAAGATGTTGCACTGCGGAACTACCTGCAGACAACCACCTGGAACCACCGGCAACCATCGTGTGAAAAGGTACTGAGACGGCCATTGCCATTGGAATCGGCTGCAGAGAAGGTTGCTTTCAAGAAAGACTTCCGAACATCCTGGGGGCGTCGAGGGTGAACGTATCAACTTGGACATGGTCTGCTTGTGTAGTAACAACCCAGGGTGACAGTCACGATAGTCAAGGAGACCATATACAAGGTATGCAAGTAGGACTGATCTGTCAACTAGCATCTCTTGCTTTGCATGCTGCATGCTACAGTAGTTCTTTGCATGCTACTTGCTTATAGCTGGACAAATCATTTTTCTTTCAAATCAGTCTTTGAAATCAAACCCACATTGAAACCGTTGACGCTGTCCTGGCCAATGGTCGGCATGTTGGCCGCTAAGGCTGAAAGCAGACCACCACCCGCAATCGGAGTCTCCACCTGAGCAGGAAATGCACCGTGCACGGAGATCACATGGCACGTTTGCACAGGCCAACTTGGGTAATCCGCACCTTGCGGACAGCCTCCGGTGCCATGTTCAACAACATGATGTTGGCATGTGACCTGCCGCTGTGCAATATGCAGTGTGGACCGTGAAATGCAGCAATTTGTCATTGGAAGGGTGAGGTTCCAATGTATTTTCAATCAAATACAGGCAGACTGAATGACAACCTTTTGGTCATTCAAATGGTTCTACCTTTTGTGAATTCTTGTCATCTGGCCCCTTCATCTCCACCTTTTGAGGCCGAAGTAGCGCTTCAAATGGTTCTCATGCCTTCAATGCGGAGCCGCCCACGGTGTCGCACTGGACCCAAGCTCTTCATTTTTGGGGCTCTGAAAGGATCAGGATTGGATCTTGAAACCAACAGTTCCAGCTTGCTAGTAAACTTGTCCAAATGTTTTCGTGCACTTGAAATAACTTTTTAGTATGTGTCCAGGGTTTGAGACTCAATGACCATGGTGGTGAAAACATCTGATTGATCTTCAGAGCTTCGGCAACGGATTTCTCCGACGAGCCACAAGTATACTCCAGTCTCGGTGAAGCCAACCCGAGCGAAGCCAACTCTGACGTGTCCACGCGTTCTTCCCCTCAACACCAGCTACAGTGAGTGCTGCTTTTTGGCAACTTCTTGTCTTTTTTACACGGTTGCTTGGACAGACTATGCTCAGGATGCAATTCATGAAATCAATCCCACACCACCTGCATTATCTTCGCTCCAAGATCAGCCAAGATTCCGAGTGTACGTTCGCTCTTGATCCAAAAAGATCTTCAAGGCACCCTGCTCGCTATCTCAGTGCCATGAGCTCATCAGTCAGCACAACAAATCATCTTCGGGTTTGGAGGATCCAAAAGTGATTCGATTTGTTAGGAATTAGTTCCTTCGATGTCCGTATCGATTGTTCCTATGTCAGCTCTGGGACTTGGCCGCTAAGTGCCGCGCCAGACATTTTTCTCCAAGTGTCGCAGTCTTCTGCCTGTGTCAGAAGGGACTTGAAGCTAAAGCCAATGATACAGTGGTATTGCAGTTATCCAGTAGGAATGAGACAAGTATCGGCTCCCACGCTCTATCTTCATTGGGAATCAATGCAGTCTCAATGAGGTCAGAGGATTCTGTAAGTGTCATTAATCCTTTTTGTTTTCTTTGTATACACAGAGTCTCATCTAGTATCAGATTTAAATAGTAGTGCATACCATATATCATATAATATATCTAGATACATATTCACACAAACTAGTAACTAGATGTAACTAGTATGTATAATATAATATATATATAACGTAGGTCAATTCATATGATATCCCATTCAAACTCTCCAAAGCATTCAGTGGCATTCAGGCTCCTGGATCATGACCCCATCGAAGTCCGCCAGATCCAGGCGCCGGACGCCCGGCACGAGAATCACCGATTCCATCGATTCCATGGGAGCGCTCCCGGAATGCGCCTCGACGAAGCTTTGAAAAAAAGGTAGCGGCACTCTCTGAGCCGAAAAGTGGCAAGCTTGGTGCGTCAGTCTTCAAATCTTCAAAGCAGCTCTTAACATCTACATACATCTACAGTGTCTACAGTATTTCAATGTACTTCATATGGATCAGCTCAAAAAGTTACAGGGATGTTCTTCAGATATCTTCAGATATCTTCAGATCACCTGAAGTCATAAAAATGACAGCCTCTCAAGTCTCAAAGTTTCTGTACAAAAGCCCAAGTGTTCCCAGCTGCGATACAACTCTCAAAAGGACCAAACTTGGGTCCCGACTTTGCTCAGACACAGCTTCCTCCCGGACCTTCAGGGCTGACAGATTGAAGCATACGGCATACATTATACAATATCATACAATTTATACATTTGGGCCTGTGACCTTCTGCACATGGAAATGACGCTACTGTGGAAAAATAATGAAAAATATGCAAAAGTGCTGTCCAATGAGAGATAGCCATGACAGCATGCACACTTCACAAAATGCGGTTTGCTTCAAGTCTCTATAGGCACTATCCACAAAGGTGAACAGTCAGGCTGCTGTCAGGATTCAAACCTAGCCCACCTCAAGGGGTGTTCGGCTCAACGACATCATCTGCAATGCTCTTGCGTCATCTCCAAGGACTGACGCTGCAGTTGGCTGCATTGGCTCTGGCGCTGGCGCGTCGTTTGCCTTCACATTGAAACAGGTCTCTTCAAGAGACAGCACGCAAAACCCAAATGGTGGAGATTGAATTTTTCCCTCGACCAATCTCTAGCAATGGCAAGAACTCACTTTTCTGTGGGAAACTAAAGAAAGCAGAAAGTTGAAAATACCCCAGCCTCATGCGGCTGTCGGCTCATCACCGCTGTCATCTCCTGCAACGCTTTCGCATCATCTTCGTCAAAGGCTGGCACTGCAGTCGCTGACTGACTCATTGGCACTGCAGTCGCAGGCGCTGGTACTGACGCACCATTTGCCTTCGGAGGAAGTGAAGGCAAAAATCTCACAAGTTTCAAAACCTGCTCAGAAGCAAAAGAAGGAGACGAAAAGGGATCCACGACTTGCGTAATTAGAAAGTCGGGAAGACTTGCAACAATTGCTGGCTCCCCAGGCACGGTGTGAGCACCCAGTCCCCAGCCCCTTGTCCTACCCCAACGTGGAATGTTTCTAGTTTGTACTGACTTCTTGAGAACCAAAACACCGCTTCGGCTCAGGCCTCAAACGGTTTTCTGTTCATCACTGCCATCATTTCCTGCAACGCTTTTGCGTCATCTTCCTCAAGGACTGACGCTGCATGCGCGGATTCTGTGGGCACTGGAGGCACTGGTGGGACTGGTGGTACTGGTGCTGGTGCCTGTGCCGGTGCAGTCGCTCCATTTGCCTTCAAACAAAATGGAAACAGCCAAAGTTCTCAAAGATCTCAAGTCAAAAGACCACGTCACCAGGGTTAGAAGTAAGCAACTGAGAGCACCTCAAGTTGGGAACAACCCACCTCAACTCGATAAACGAAAGATTTCCTCAACAAAGACTTTTCCTTTGGGATCCTTTCCAGCAGAATTGAATATATGGAATGGAATCAATCCACACATTGCCTTCCCTCCAGCCTCATGCGGCTTTCGGTTCATCACCAACAGCATCTCCTGCAATGCTTTCGCGTCCTCTTCTTCAAGTTCTGACGCTGCAATGGCTGGTTGACCCATTGCCACTGCTGGCGTCGGCGCTGGCGCTGGTGCTGCTACTGGTTCTGATGCACCATTTACCTTCGGATGAAATGAGAACGGGACAAAGATCAAAGGAATCTTAAGGCTGGAAGATGCTGCAACTTCATATGTGTGAAAAAGGAATCAAATCAAATCACTGAAGAAGTCAATTGGTAGAAACGGACTATGTCAAAAGGGCTTCTCAGACAAAGGAACTAGCACATGGAATTGGCCCACTCGATACCTTTAGTGTCTTTAGCTACAGCATTGACTTGCCTCGGCCATCATCTCCCGCAACGCTTTTGCATCTTCATCCTCAAGTTCTGCTGCAATCGCGGGTTCTTCGGTCGGCTCTGTAGGCACTGGCAGCACAGGTGCTGCTGCTGCTGCTGCCGCGCCATTTTCCTTTCACCAAAAGAAAAATAATTTCGCAGGACAAGTGGACCAGAGAATAAGGAAATGAAAAAAAAAATGTTCACCAGCAAGTCAGCTGGAGAAACAAGAGCTATGCTGAAAAGGGAAACTGATCTGAAATTGTTTGGAATGGTCCTTTGCGACAAAATAGGCTGTGGCGCTGCCCCTGCCTCGCCAGGTTTTCGGTTCATCACAGCCAGCATCTCCTGCAACGCTTTTGCATCATTTTCCTCAAGCGCTGCAGCTGTTTTTTGTTGCCATTGGTGCGCCACAGCGGCATTGCCTTCCTAAGCACAGCAGAAATTCCCACGGCACAGAGCTTCAGAAACTCGGCACAGCTCAGCCAAGATCTGCCAAGTTGCGACGGTCTCATTTGGTGCCCCTGGTGGCCCTTGGATCTGGTTCATCATGGCCTCAAAAGCCCTCAAATCCTCCGCCTCCTGCATCGCACTGCGATACTTTTGTGGATCCATGGGAACCCTTGCAGCAGTTAACTTGCTGTCCAGCTCATCACAGCTGACCAGACTGTGAAATGGGTGCTGTCGGTTTCAAGATCAGTGGATTTTGATCCATGCTTTGATTGAAGGAAGAACCTGTCTTCTAGTGACTCGAGTGCAGTTTCATATCCCAGTTGACTCAGTTGGCCTCTTCAGCAGATTTCTGAAAACCGGTGTGAAACTTCTCCACTTCTTGCTTCATCCTCACCTCATGGCTTCAAGCAATCCAGAAAACGATCTAAAATCACAGCAAGGTCATATTGAGCCCCACGCCTCTTGAGTTATGCGCATCATTTCGTTCTGCGACACGACGTTCCGAACAATTTTCCTGGCAGCCACTGTTTTGATGCACATCACACTTCATGAATTGAAAGCTTGGAACTTCTGCTTTCTCGAGACTCTTAAGATAAAGATAGCTGTCACAATGTCACAATGATTCCTTAGCTCCCTAAAAATGCAAAAATGGTAAGAGACCCATAGATTGCCATAGATGCGATGAAGTGGATGATGCCCAGCCGGTGAGATCGCCTCAGCTTCAGCATAAAGGCCTCATTCTGGCAATAGCGTTCCGCCGCCGAGGGCCCTTCATTCCTCAGGATCTTTCAGAGCCGCCAAGACTGAAACAAACAGCGAAACGCTGCTTGTTACCTGCTACATCATGATTGCTATTTTGCTGAAACAAAAACCAAATCCAACAAAAACCAGTATGCGGCGTTCTCAAAAGAATTTCAGATGGCTGCCCATCCGCAACCAAAAATCCAGTCTGTTCACTGGATTTCACAAACATTCCACAGTGTGACCACGCCGAATGCTCCCCGTGAACCAAGAGACTTCAGGTCCTCCACCATTGTTCGAATGTCTAAATCCCACTCCACAGCCTCGGAAGGGGAACTTGGCCATAAAACCAACCGCTTTTTCCAAAGCCGACAGGTGAAAAGAGCGCTGTGTCATGCCAAGTATCCCAAAGCAACACAGGGTTTGGGTGAGGCAGTGGAACCAGCTGTTCCAAAGTCGGCACCAGGGTCGCCTCAGTGCATGATGCGGTAAACAGTGACTGAAACAAGATCCACACTTCCGAAAGGACTTGGAACCGCAGAATTAGCCAAATACGATCCATAGTGACGCTGAAACAAGCATCATCTATAACCACCCCTCTCAGGAAGCATTCCACCGCAGCTGATGGTTGCTGTCAAGAAACTGAAAACGTGACCTTAGAACCAAGTGAATGAGCAACATCCAGATGATGGTTCGCTTTTCCAGCAGTTCTTGACACGATTTGATAGAAATTCTAATAATTTTGATCATTTCAGAATTTCAGTTAGTTAAAATTCACCGGTTGTGAAATCGGTCCAAACTGCAAAGAAGCAGCTCCTTGGCGCCAATAGAGAAATGCTCTCCACAATTTGTACAGTAGCAGCAATGCAATCAGCATCAGCTGCAAAGCAATAGAAACGATCATCAAATCATGGCCTTAGCAGGGGCTGCATGCAGCGTCGCAGCATGGCTTGTCAATAGCCTCATCACACACCATGAGCCCTCTGGCACCAACAATACCTACAGTACCTACGGATCAGCCAATTCCTCAGGCACATCGGCGCAACTTCGCAGAACCCCAACATCATCCCAAGCAGCAAAGAGGGACAAAGAGTGACATGGATTCCATGGACTCGCCCAACTCCAACAAATGCAAGCGAATCCTTGGATAGCTGGATAAGGTTGGCAGCCAAAAATGTGCGCTGTAAATTCAAACATGTGGCCAGCAAGAGCAAGAGTAACTTGGTTCAACCAGTGTATGGTTGCAATGAGCTTTGCCAAAAAGAATCCACCTGAAACCTTATTTGATCTCTTGATGCATATAGACTCTAGGTAAAAGAGCAATCAAAATAATATGCTGATATGCTATCCTGCTGCTCTCCACTGCTACCTTCTATCGATCAAGCATCGGAAGGTACATGGTTCCAGCTAGCGGAACCAATTTGAAAAAATAGTCTCGCTTGAGTGCTGTTGGCAGCACAAGGATAAGCAATGAATAATTGTCTCTAACAGCCCACACTATGCAAATGAAAACAAATGAAGCAGTGATGAGAGGAACGGAAAATCACTCAAGGATTCTTGTGAGTTTTCTTTGCTTCAAAGTTGTTGAAACTGAGAATTTGCTGGATGTCTAGTATGAAACAGCATAATCAAACCCATGACATCATGTACAAACGTGCATTCGAAATGGCAATCAAACACCACGGATGGTCTTCATCTCAAGGGTATCTCCGAAGCTATATCAATACAGTCTCATAAATTTGATACGTTGGATAGAATTATATAACTAGAGTGAAAGTATGGCACAGCAGGTTTTGGCATCTTCCTCCATCTAGTCCCGTTTCAAGTGCCATGATCTTTTGGCGCCACCCTTTGGCCGCCTTCCTTAAGTTTGGAGCACCAAAAACAGACTAAACTTTTCTCCAGCAGCATCCTTCCCCTGCCCTACACGTGTGAAAACACCTGCCAAACTAGGATGCAATCACTGGAGCTCACCCAATGGAGCCGGCTTGTCTACTGCGTCAGTGACGAGTCTTGTGTTATGTGCTCAAGCAACTGCCTTGCACAAGTACAATTTTCGCTGGACCCAGCCCGGGAGATAGCTACAAGCTGCCGAATGTTGGATTTTCGTTCGGCTGCATCTTGCTGCACAAGGGCTTGTGACACATGACTGCTGTAGGACAGCAGCATTCCCAAGATGCACTCTTGGAGAATTTTGTCCCTTTCATCCTGCAGACTTCTGAAAAGAAGTGGCAAAACGCCCGCTTGTAGCGCCATGTGGCGAATGGCTGGTGGCATGGTCACACGTTCAAGGCAAAAGAGAATGGTCTGACGTTGGCACTTGTCCCGTCGGAGAAGGTCTATCAACTTGGGAACACATCCGTGCTCACAAGCTTCAATTGGATAGGTTTCCTGTCGGGACATCATCAATGCCCACAAGGCCGAAGCAGCAGCTTCTTTCAAGTCATCACTAGTGTGGCCCAGGAGTTGCACCAGTACAGGGATTGCTGCCTTCAGCCGATCTGCACTACTTTCAGCAAGCCAATGAATGGCTTCCAGAGCTGCAAGTTTGTTGTCATAACATCCTGACTGAGCTATGGAAATCACTGCCGGCACTGCATCAGTGCCAGAAAGTTCCAATGGATCACAGCCCAAATCACATGCGTGGCTGATGGCTTCAAGCGCACACCTCTGTACGCTCGTGGATGGATGCTGAACAAGCCGCGCCAACAAATCGCCAACTCCGACCTCCCTCAGCAGACCGTCCACTTCGTCGCTGTAGCCTCTCTCTCTGGAAACCATCTCCAGAACAGCTGATGCTGTTGACATAGACCCCCAAGGTGCTGTAGCGACCAAACCCGAAGCCAATAAACGCACAATGTATCCTCGGTTCTCCAGATCAACCCATTTGACGGACGACAGCACAGCAGCAACAGCCCATGCAGCCCGGCATCGGTCCTCTTCGGCCCAAGCACGAAACCGATCTGCACACCCCACTATGGCAGCCCGTGCTGCGACATGAGGGCTTCGCAACCTCTCCCCCAAGTGTTCCAGTTTGGAGCTGACGGTTTCCCAGTTTTTCTTCCATTTCAGCATACAACCAGTGCGCCAAAGCATGGAACACCTGGGCCATTGCATGGCATGGAACTGACTGTTGGCACCTGCCAAAACTGTGAGCTCTACCACCGACAGCGGAGATATATCGAAGGAGGCCACGAGGACGGAAAAAATATCCTCTGTCCACAATGACTTTGTGGTAAGGCCACCATGTTTTGGGGTTTCAGCCGTCATCCGCATCGTTTGTCTCTGAATCGTTCCTACATAAACAGCTAAACAGTAGGCCTAGCATAGTCCTGCACAAGTGATTTTTTTATCGGCACTTGCTTCAAAACCAGATCTCTAAAGAATATGGTTTGTCTTCAAGGGTTGGTCGGAGTCCATTGTTCAACAAATCTAAAATTCCACTTGGGACTAAACATGTCACTATGTACCACTCATGCCAACAACCCTAAAAAAGTGTGGACCGTTTGCTTGTTCCATTTCCGCAAATTGCACTTCACATTGAAACTGAGCCAATCTTTCGCAAAATACCACCCTAATCAACATTGCCATCAAATCTGGTTGCGGTCACCACTATTTAAATGGTTACAGAACCGGCAAATGGCAGAATTTTGCCATCTTGTCCAAACAGTGCCTCTTGTTGAAGGTAAATGATCACACTCTCAGTTTGCAATTGATTTGCACGGCAAATGATAATCTCACAAAAAAAAATTCCCCGAACGCATCGCTTGTTCAAAATTAACAACGTCCATTGCACAAAATGAAATGTTTCTGTTGGGTTTGCAAATGTGTGGGTTTGATTCAATTTCATGATGTTTTGGGCAAGTACGAATGGTTATCGTATTTTCAAAGAATTCGCACGTTGCCACATCAGCAAAGAAAAGTTCGGGCATCGTAAATCAAAAGCAAACGAAAAAAGGACGCAAAACATGATTTCGGTTCGGAACAAGCAAACATATATTGTCTTCAAAATGTGACTGGATTTCATTGTTGTGGTATTTTGTGTTGTGTTGTTTTTTCGACCCAGACATGGATTGGTGCGTTGCATTTTTCAATGACAAAATGGATTGGTGACCAGTTTGAATTTACGTATTTCACAGTACTGGTGCAACACCATTCGCTACCGTTTTCATGGAACAACATTGTCCGATGCGTTGGCTGGCCAATTCGGCCACCACGTCTGGACCCTGTGACATGCATCCAACAAGTGATGACAATTTCACTTAGCACAGACAATTTTGGCCCCATTTCAAGTTTGCTGAATCTGTTTCATGAAGTCTGTTATTCCCACAATGTTTTCATTTGTTTTGCTGTTACGGAAGCTGACCTCACGATTGCAGTTCAAGGTGGGCATTCATTACAGTATAAATTATATCCCACACAAGTGGATACAAAAAGAAAACGCAAACCAAACAGCGAGCTAATAAACGCATATCGCAAAAATAAATATTTACCAGGAATATATATATATATATATGTATGTATGTATGTATATACCAGTAGTACCGCACAAGGCGGTGGCGGAAATTTCAAAAATAGGAAACCTATAGGATAGGTTGGTTGTTGTGAATCAGGGATGGCAGAGCAAAGCCACTGATGGACTGAAAGGTGTTTCATCTCTCTTTTTTTCTCTTTTTTTCCCTCTGTTTCTCTATTTTTCTCTGATTATCTACCTACCTACCTACCTACCTACCTACCTCCCTACCTACCTACCTACCTACCCTACCCTACCTACCTACCTACCCTACCCTACCTACCTACCTACCTACCTACCTACCTACCTACTGATCTATCTGTTTATCTATCTACCTATCTATCTATCTATCTGTCTGTCTGTCTGCCTGTCTATCTATCTCCCTATCTATCTATCTATCTATCTATCTCTCTATCTATCTACCTACCTACCTACCTATCTAGCTGTCTAGTTTTCTAGCTATTTGTCTATCTATCTATCTATCTATCTACCTACCTATCTATCTATCTATCTATCTAACTATTTATCTATCAATCCGTCTACCTATGTATTTATCTATTCATCTATCTATCTATCTATCTAACTATTTATCTATCAATCCGTCTACCTATGTATTTATCTATTCATCTATCTATCTATCTATCTATCTATTTATCTATCTAACTATCTATCTATCTATCTATCCATCTATCTAACCTTCTACATATCTATCTATCAATCTATCTATCTGTCTATGTATCTATGTATCTATCTATTTATCTGTACGGTAACTACATTTAAATATACGGACTTTTAAATATACGAAAAGGTATTTTAGACTACCTCCGGGAAGGTTTTCCTTGGCCCGCCCGGCCATTTAAACATACGGAATCCAATTCATTTAAACATACGGTAGCTACATTTAAATATACGAATTGGTATTTCATACTACCTCCGGGGCCTCGCGGTCTTTGTATCTAACTATCTGTCTATGTGTCTGTGTATCTGTCTGTCTACCTATCTATTTATCTATCCATCTATCTATCTATCTACCTATCTATCGATCGATCTATCTATCTATCCATCCATCTATCTATCTATCTATCGAACTATTTATCTATCAATCCGTCTACCTATGTATTTATCTATTCATCTATCTATCAATCTATCTATCTATTTATCTATCTAACTATCTATCTATCTATCCATCTATCTATCTAACCTTCTACATATCTATCTATCTATCTATCTATCTATCGATCGATCGATCGATCTATCTATCTATCTATCGATCGATGGATCGATCGATCGATCTATCGACTATCGATCTATCGAATTTATCTCTCTATCTATCTATCTATCGATCGATCCATGTATCTATCTAACTATCTATCTATCTATCTATCCATCCATCCATCCATCTATCTATCTCTGTCTGTCTGTCTGTCTGTCTGTGTGTCTATCTGTCTATCTGCCAGATTGAAAACGAAGCTCTTCTGCGAGACTTCCTCATTTTTCGAACTTAACAACACCAAAAACAAAACAATTCTGCGACACTTCTTTTATTTTTCAACCTAAGAACGTCCAAAACCGCAGCAAATCTGCGAGACTTCCTCAATGTTTGAACTTAACAACGTCAAAAACAAAGCAATTCTGCGAGACTTCCTCCAAAAATGGAAAGTTGAGTGCAGCGCTGATAGCCTCGTACCAATGCGTTTTGCGATTTTTTCATTCCACCTGTGTAAAGTACTGCGCCTGCCACGAAAAATTGATGCCAGGTCATACGAAGTGCTGCACCTGTCACGCAAAATCATCTCAGCAAACCTGAAGATTTGATACTCCAAAATGCAACCCCTCTCAGGAAATGAGCGCCCTGACCTCCGAACATCTCTGATGAACATGTCTTCTGTACTGCACCTGCCACGCGAAATGCATCTTTGAAGATCCTCTTCAAATGCCCCACGCCTGCCATCGTTTCTGGAAATGCTGCAAAACCTTCACGTTTTGCTCACTTTTGACAAGGTGCACAATCCTTTGCGCCTGCCACGCAAAACGACATCTGAACCTCCAAAAGTGGCGCGAACATGTAGTGCTTTGTACATTTTCACTTCGAAATGTGCTTCGCGCCACAACGGCATGCACTTTTTCGACATCTCAACTTCCAAAAGTGGTCCGGACCCCGTGTGCTTTGTACATTTTGACTTCGAAATGTGCTTCGCGCCACAACGGCATGCACTTTTTCGACATCGCAACTTCCAAAAAGTGGTCCGAGAATGGTGTGTTTTGTACATTTTGACTTCGAAATGTGCTTCGCGCCACAACGGCGTGCACTTTTTCGACATCTCAACTTCCAAAAGTGCTCCGAGACCCAGGTGTTTTGTACCTTTTCACTTCAAA
>Ga0126342_10014727_pt1 | contig 13779 bp, 12 predicted proteins | sample Cyp1metagenome_FD_92528 | JGI IMG/M metagenome (GOLD analysis project Ga0126342, IMG submission 92528) | Coral microbial communities from Lord Howe Island, Old Settlement Bay, Australia - Cyphastrea 1 metagenome | ecosystem: Host-associated > Invertebrates > Cnidaria > Coral ...
AGCTATATATATAGTTATATAAATAGTTGTAAATATAGTTATATATATAGTTATATTATATATATAGTTATATATATAGTTATATATATAGTTATATATATAGTTATATATATAGTTATATATAGTTATATATATAGTTATATATATAGTTATATATATAGTTATATATATATAGTTATATATATATATATAGTTATATATATAGTTATATATATAGTTATATATATATATAGTTATAAATATATAGTTATATATATAGTTATAAAAATATAGTTATATATATAGTTATATATATAGTTATATAGTGTTACATATATAGCTATATATATATAGTTATAGATAGTTATATATATAGAGTTGTATGTATAGTTATATTATATATCAACTCCCCGTTTTTCCCTTGTGCTTTTGCCACCAACCACGCTCAAACTACTCGCTACACTGCGGCCAAGACACCCGCAGAGCTCGGAGCTTTCGGGGGAGTGCTTTTGTTAACAGCCTCTCAGACAAATTGATGGGGCGTTCACCAATAGATTCAGCTGCTGAAAATGGCGGTTGACCTACGACAAAAAATGGTGACTTAAGCAGAGTCAAATGATTATCCTCTGGGAAGGAAAAAATAGCTATGGAACATGGCAATGCTTTTAAAATGTAAGGTTTAGTTATCAAAATTGCGATCTTCAAGAACTATGGTAGATTAATTACCAAAGTGTAATGACACTTGGAAAAAGTATGGACAAATTGGGATTGAACCCTACAAAAGTAAACATAGCTTTGTAGAGGCAATGGGGATAGAATCCCAAATCTCGGTTGAGCCACATGGCCCGTCCCCTTCGGGCGAAGAATCATGGCTGGTCAGAAAACTAGTGATCACTCCGCAGAAAAGGATCTGGATAAATTGTTGGTTCACGAACTTTTTGTTACCCCAATCCTAACCATCATTCGTGGTGATCAGAATTATCCAGAAGGATGGCTTCTGCAAATCCACACACATATGTATATGTGTATATATATATGCATATGTTTATGTTCATTTATTCCATATAGTTACTCATATATATATATGTATGTATGTATGTATGCATGCATGTATGTATGTATGTATATGTATATGTATATGTCCCGGTATATATCTATTTCATGTATATATCTGTAAAATGACCCAATATGATACATATATTCAACTCTTTCTTCTATATATAATCCCTATTTCCAAAGGTATGGTTATTTCGATGCATTTCACACTCTTTAAACCATTTGAGGCATCCTCCTGCTGGCAAGCACTTTGCCCCGGACGAATGGGTCGAAATCACCAATCCAAGAACCTCGAAACTCGTGCGTCCAGAGCACCAGCTTGGGAGTCCAGTTGGAATACTTTGATGGAGATCAATGAAGAACCATGGTGATTATTTTCTTGTATATGATATATAATTATATGTATATATATTATATATATATGTATAAATATATGTATATATATACATATGTATATGTGTATATATATATATGTACATGTATATATATATATATATACATATATGTATATGTGTATATATATATATGTACATGTATATATATATATATGTATATATATATGTATATATATATATGTATATGTATATATATATATATGTATATATATATGTATATGTATATATATATTATGAGATATGTGAGATATGTGAGATTGTATATATATAATATACTGTATATATTTTTACACATACAATGATACATACATGTATGTATGTATGTATGTATGTATGTATGTATGTATATATGTATGTATATATGTATGTATGTATGTATGTATGTATGTATGTATGTATGTATGTATAATAAACATATTACTTCTTGGGATTACTTGGGAATCACCATGGTGAAATAAACACCAGAAGTTGTGATCTGACCCCCCTGTAATCATGGCGACACATAAACACACGCAGTTTAACTGGAACTGCACCTAGAGTTGTGTGGTCTTTTATCGTTGGTTGCTGTTCTCTCGACCTTTGATGGTCTGTTCACATACCCTTTTTTGACTGCATCCATCCTCAAACGAGAACTCAATTCAGGTTCAATTCTCAAACACACGCAAAACATTTAGCAGATTTGCGCGCAACAACTCATTACATTACTTAGTACTCCGGCACAACTCTGGCCGATAAACTAATTCTTGACTATTTCTCACATTGATCGCACTGCTTGTTTGTCATATCATATTGCATGTTTGTTTCCATACCAATCCCAAAAAACGGGCACCCATTTTTTCATATGTTTCTTCAAAAAACCATTGGATTGGATGGAAACACAATTTTCCCAAAACACACCCACTGGAGATTTTCTCAACCGATTTTACTTCCCCAAAAAAGGCTGCTCCAAACCCATGGACGATTTGAGCCCCAAACCTGGAACAGCACTTGGAACAGCCGCCGGTGGCACGCTGTAACCTAGCCGCCATGGAACATAAAGCATTTGACCTCTAAATATGAAGGTGTGTCCCCGTAATTTTTCCCGGAAAAAACAATTCTGGGGACCTGTGAAAATCCATGAACTATATAATAGTCTTAACAAATCTACAAATTGGATCAAATTGGGGGGTTTTTCTGTTGCCATATTACATTATTGGAGGGCATTGGGTACCCATTGCGAAAATCAGTGGCTTTGTGGGTGACTTTGACTCGATACATTGCCAGGGAAACCGGGTTGATGGGGGGCAAATTATCCCTTAACAATGCAATACTTGTTTGGGGGGTAGGCCTCTAAGGTAGTTTAAGACACACCCTGGTTGGGAGCTGCAGCTTGTTTGCAATTTGGGTACTCTGAAGCTTTTAGATAACCATCATTAGCAATGTCAGACGATATACAAAACAGATCACATATATATATATATATATATATATATATATATATGAGGGAAGTGTATTTCAGATATTTCAGCTTTTCGCAAGTTCTCAAAGCGATTCAATGATTAATGATTGCTTGTCTGTGGTCCTACAATTGCTCAGACAAGAAGATTTATTCATGTCACACTCTTCTGGTAAGAAATACCGAACATTTTGGTACGTGCACGCATGTGCCAAATAGATTATTCTAGAAAAAAAACGCATTTTGATGGTTTCACCTCCTTTAAAAACAAACACCTGTCATGAAGGACCAACCTTTAAATGAACCTTGTGATTTTTGAATAGCCTACATTGAGTGCACCATGATCACAGTTTCTTATCTCTCCCAATTTATGCACTTGTTTCATTGCAGGGGAAAACACATCACCCAAACCCCCAAAAGGGCAGTACTTCGAATTGAATATGGTGTACCCCCATCAAAAATCGTTGGTAAAGAAAAACAGCCTTTAGCAAGCAAACACACAATGCAATGGAACATCCAGCAGCTATATCATCCAGTTATATAAATCATGTTTGCACCGAAAACACACCTTTTCCTAGCCATGTTTGATTGCCAGAGGACATATTCCGGTTTTTGTTGACCGCCAATTTTCTTGGCTTACATAACTTACATATTCCCATGTTTCTGCTTCAAATTTCCCTTTTCTTTGGGAGCTCCAGGAATCCCCCCCAATTTTGCAGGGGAAATCCCCCAATTTTGCTGCCTAAATCCCTTCTGATAATCAAACAGGATGATTAAATCCCTATCATGTGGGTTGAATCTCCATGTTTGTCCCCATCATTTTGGCTGAAAAACAACTTGATCAAACTCCGGTGCAGCCTTGACTGGGCACTGACCATGGAGTCGGTGGAATCGATGGCCACCTGAAGTATATATATGTATAAATATTGGTATACATCGGCAATACACATAGTTCTATACAAATGAAGAGTACAACACAATCAGAATTATGTAGATATATTATATTATATTATTTCCACTAACATACCTTACATAGTGTACAAAGCTGTGTGTATTGTCTATGTATATATTTATAAAGATACATATATATATATATAATATGATTTGTGTTGTTTATACTTACGTGTGTATGTAAATAAATAAATAAATAAATATATATATATATGTATTTTTTTAAACATATATGAGCATATTACATAATATATTAATATGTAGTTATATAATGTTATACATATTATATTATTTCTATGTGTACTGTCTATGTAAGTGCATGTAGAATGTATCCGATGCGAGGGCCTAAAAATTGAGGCCGTGTCGGGGCGAACAAACCCTCCGACTGATAGTACTAATAATGATCATTGATAATGATTAATGGTCAAACATGATGATTAATAGTGATTAATGGCAATTCATGGTTGTGATTCATGATCATGAAAAATGCTTAATGGAGAAACATCATTAATATATTAATGATAATGAATGGTGATCAATGATTAGCCTCTGGTGTCATCAAATATGGCTGAGAAATCCCCAAAGTAAGAGCTTTATAGCTGGGGAAATCATCGAAGCAAATAAGGGAAGTAGAGGTGCCATCATTAGGAGTCCCTATAAATTCCACGGCATGAAAGGCATGGGGAATAACATAATATGTTATATAATACTATAGCAACCATCAAACATGTGGATATAACATGTTAATTTGATGAGCAATCATAGGGATTTCATGGGATTTCATTGTGTATATCTGAAAATGGGGGGTATATCTCCAAGTGGTGATTTTACAAACGAAAAATGGTGATCAGATAATGATGGAATATTCATCGGATGTTCTACGGCAAAAAGGAATGGGACATGACAGGATACATATATATATATGTATACATATATACGCGCAACGCCTGGGCTTTGCCCAGGCATTGCAGCGTGGAGGGTCCCCATACCCAATCAAATGATGATGCAACTCTGCATTCCATAGGGAAGATCAACAAAGGTATTTGGGAATATTCAAATCTGACCCCCGTTAAACTCTACATTCAATTGGGAAGATCAACAGAGGTATTAGGGAATATTAAAATCCCACCCCCATTAAATTTCTACATTCATTGAAGATCTTCGATAAGGGTTTAATTCTCCCACCCCCGTTAAACCTCTACATTCATTGAAGATCTTCAAGAAGGGTTTAATTCTCCCACCCCTGTTAAACTTCTACATCCATTGAAGATCTTCAATAAGGGTTGGATGAGGATGATGATGATGATAATGATGATGATGATGATGATGATGATGCTGATGCGTTGCCTGTCGTGGTTGCGGTTCCGGGCAAAGCCCAGGCATTTGCAGTATATATATATGTATAAAGTGGGGATATCATTAGATAGTTTATGGGGGAAAGAAATGGGCTATGATAAGATATAATGAGATATGATGGGATATTTCCTGGGGAAAACACGGGCTATGATAGAATCGTGGAAAAAGACATAAGGTATGATGGAATATACTGTAACAAGATACAATGGAATATACTGAGGACACAATGGGATATTGTAGGGAAAAGACATGAGCTATGGAAGGCGAATATGGGATATAAAGCGGATATAATGGGATAAGAAAATGGATATGATGGGATATAACTGAATATGTTTTCGAAGATTACTTTAACCCAAGTTACGCGTTTTTAATGGTAAACAACATGATCAAGTATGGGAATTGGGGTTATACCGTTCTTGGAGAAAGCCATCATTCAAAACCAACAAACCTTCAGATTTCAACGAGGATCTAGGCAACACACATGGGCATTGCACCAAGACAATACGACATTTACAAAAACAACAAATATTGGGATCTTACCAAAAAACGCGGGATGTCATCGAGACAACTACAGTAGAATGTACACAACCAACAGAAATAGGTGTGATTCGGCCTGAAACACAGGAATAGAACCATCAAGCATCATCCAACCTCGCAAATACAATCGATATACTGTAAGTTATGACTGTAGGATGGGAAATATGGAGATGGTCAGGTCAATTATTGACCAATCCGCCACTAATAATGGTATTCTCCAAAGTTATAACTTAGTAAGTAATAGCCATATTCTTCAACCAAGTATTACATTGGCTGTATTCAAAAAAAATACTATATATTAATGGTATTATAATACAGCCAATGTAATACTTATAATATATCATAATATTAAGAACAACCAAATGATCTAATAATCTAATAATCTAATAATGGTCTCATTCAAAGTTTTGATGCCAGGCTGCGGCGCAACGACCTCCGCTGACCACTCCGTCCTGGCATCCCAATCCGGCACGCTTTGGGTCGGAAATCTGGGGATGATGTGTTCATTTCGGGTGGGGTATTTCATGTTAGGGGTTATCATGAAATAATATGAATATGTTTCTGTTTTTTTTTCTGCCATTTTGCTATATCATCTGTGATCAAATCTATAAGTTTGGTACCTGAAAATGTTTTTTGTCAACCATCGAATCGACAGATTCATCATCATTGTCCGCATAAACCTTGATGGCCTTTGCGAAGAAGACCCAGTTTTCAGCCACACCCACATCTCATATACCTTTCAATCATCGGATTTACAGGAAACCAATGGAGTTACTGTATATACTTGCAAACTAATCGAGTGTGTTTAATATCAGGGGGATGGGATTGCTTGATATTGCTTGATTATCCCCATCAAGAATTCCCACGAAGTCCCAATTACAATCCATGACATCCCTCAGCGTCGTCGCCGTATACTGGTTGGTTGGTAGGATTTCCCATAATGTAATGCGATATTCCGAATAACTATGTTGGCATCACATCATAATCACAATATGTTATGGAAAATATCCATTGTATTTATATAATCATATTTAAGCTATCAGTTGTAATTATTGTGGGAAATCCATGGGACATCCTATAACTCGCTATCCTTTTGCCATTGTATTATGGAAAATCCCATAATTCCAGTAATGTGAATCCAGTATAACGCCCGAACTCATCATCCACCAGCAACCCACCACCGTCAGCGCCCGCACGCGAAGCTGGCGAAATTGGGTTCCGCAAAGGTGGCAGGAGACGCCGGGGGAGACGCCGCGGGAGACGGGGCCTGCAGCCGTGTAGGAGTTGCCTGTACTAAAAATATGGTGATTCTGTAGGTACCTATACAAATAAGTATTATTAAACATTATTAAACTGTGAATGTGAATGAATTGTAGATATTTTAGGAATTGCCCAATATAGTGCCAATCGCAGAAAATCACAGATCTTTAAACTTCTTGTACCTCAAATGACAACATCAGTGACCCAAAACGCTGGGCGCCACACCACCTCCGGAAATGTCGCCCAAACCATGGGACCTTAGAACATTTTCAGCTGGGAAATAAATGGGGAATTCATCAACAATAAATACTGAGGAACTAACGATGAAACAAGGTGATTCAATCATGGGATCTGACATTTTCTGACATGATCTGATCAATCTAGGCAATTCTTTGCAGATCTTGGCCCCGCAAAACTCAGATTCTTTCTTTAGCTTGGGATGAACGAACACCAAGCCAGTAACGGACAGAATCAAGGTTTATCCAATGGCCATTTACAACATGCATTTATTTTGCATCACCGCTGCTCCAAGAAAGCGACTAGCGGCTAACATTTTGGTCCCTTGTGAATATTGAGCCAATAAAACTTCCAGGAATACTGCGGGGCTGCTTGAGTCTGAGGCTGCTTGAGTCTGTCTGAAAATAGGGGAGCTCCAAAATCAATGTTCCATCATTTATCTCAAAGCTTGAGTCACTTTCCGTCATTTTCCATCATTTACCTCAAAACTTGAGTCACTTTCCATCATTTTCCAGTTGAATTTTTGGCCATTTTAGGCAATCCTCCATGACGTGCGGCCGTTTGAGTGGCGTTTTCAACGGCCTCAGGGCACTGCTGGCTGGAGCGGTCTCAAAAGCAGCGAAGTCTGGATTGAAGGCGTCCTAGCGGCGGCGAAATGGAAACCTGGTCTGACTTGATTATAATGTTGACCTCTTATGATCTAACATGATTTATCTGACCAACAAAAATGCAATATTTATTGGGATCAAATCATTTTTAACTTGGGAGTTCAATGGATTTCAACATGATCTACTGTAACCAACAAAAATAAGGGGACTTACCACCCTATCATGGCCATGGCTGGCAATTGGAAATCCCTACTGACTTTGCAATCGTGGATCGCGGAGATCAAACACGGGCTGGCATTTGGGTGTAACCCTTTGATCTCGATGTAAGTACCTCCACATATGCGTTGACCTGGCAATTACACTTGACTTACTAAATTATTAGTGTAAGTGCAAGTCTTTTGATATCTTTTGCCAGGTAGTTGTGGTATGTTGTTCTAATTTCTCCGTTGGTGATCATCCTGAGCCCTGCCCCTCTGATTGGCGCAACGGACTGCGTCCGAAGCTGCCTAAAAAGAATCAGGTGGTGTTTGATCCTACAGTCGATCACAACCTTGAATAATCTTGCCAAATTATGCTAAATGATTTTGAATAGCCATACGTGCAGGAAGAAAGAAAGAAAGGAAAGAAAGAAAGAAAGGAAAGAAAGGAAAGAAAGGAAAGAAAGGAAAGAAAGAAAGAAAGAAAAGAAAGAAAGAAAGAAAGACAGAAAGAAAGAAAGAAAGAAAGAACATCTACAAGGAAAAAGGGCTCGAGGTTGAACGAGAAGGCAGCGCGATGGGTCAAAAATTGATCACGTCTGGAAAAAAAACATCAAACGGTTTGATTCTGAGATGCTGGTAGCCACTTGCCTAAGAACAATTGTGAACATTGGCTCCAAGCGCCAGCGAAATTATGGTGTGTTTCCGGTTGTTCACACCAACCCCTTTCTCCTCCCGTGGTGGTGGTGAGTTCGTCACTGATTCCTGCGGCCAATTGGCGGCTGGTTAGTGGCGAGAAGAGTAATGTGTAACACAACAAAACGCAAACCAGGGCGTCCATGAGACATATGTCATGAACGAGACCAACTTATCACGTGAGACGATGTAAAAGGATAGGTTCAATGGAGAATCTACAGGAAACCATAGATTTTCCCATTAAATATGGGGCTTTCCTGTAAATTTTCCCTTAAACCAATCCATTGATAGGTGCAATTGTACCGCACTGGAAACTACGGTTGTGACATGGAACCCCCCAATTGAACCCGGTGGCCATCTTCTCAGATGGCGATTCACCCAACCCCCCAGCCAACAAACACGTTGGTCCGTTGGTCTGTTAAGCAACAGCAACCACATTTATAGTCATTTATAAGGGCGAGTCTTAAAGGCCAATTAAACATCAATTTACATCGATTTACCGAAAAAAATACATCAATATCATCTATCAACTACCAAATTTATAAGGGCGAGTCTTAAGCATCACACTTTCCCTGCCTGGGCATTGGGGATAGCCTCAAAACGGCTCGAAGGCGAAGGCTCAAAGGGGTCTCTTTGGGACCACACGACCAGTGGGTCATTGCGGGCAGCTTCAGAACCAATACACATAATATATATATATACATATATATATATATATATTTGTATATGTTTTTATACTGTATACATTTATCTATTGTAAATATTGTGTACGTATATAAATATATATATATTATAGATTATATATTCTATTGTAGATATATGATATGTGTATATGTATATATATATATGTGCATTATTTGTGTGTGTATATATATATACATACATATACATGTATTCATGACCACTTGCCGAACATCATAAACCAGGATTCCCATTTCAGGAGGATTCCATGCCAGTCTTTAATAGGGGCAAAGTGATCCGATGGCTGCGTCCATAACCTTGAGTCCCAACGGCTTTGTCATCTCAAGAAGAGATCAACATTTAAAAACTTTGAGGAATATCTGAGAAACACTTACTGTACGTACGACACTCTTTAGCTCAAACATACATGTTGGGATCTTCTGGATATTTACCTGAGGTGTTTCTTCAAGGAAGTACAGCTGAAATATCCTGCAACTGAAATAGATATCGCATCAAAGGTGGAACCACCATGAACCCTTGTTTGATGGTTCCCTCTCTTAGAATCTCTCCAATTTCAGAAGACCACAGCAAAACTTGTTTGGTGCCATCATATGGAATATCTTCTTCTGAGCACATGAGATCCCCACGATTCCCCACGTGTGCAGTTGGGCCATACCCCCCCCCCAATCTGAGGGCACAGCCATGTCACCATTGGGAGCAGCACCTCGTGACGAGAATCAGGTTTACCCTGCGGCAGCCAAACATGGCTGGAAAATCCCCATCATGGATTGGATTGGAAAATTTTCCCATTAAAAGCTTCATTTATATACCGCTGATTTTCCCAGCTACCCACCGAAAAACTGAACTATCCATGAACTGTTTAGTGCTGTTGCTTTGGTATAACTAAGAACTAAACTGTGATATAGAATTGGTACATAACGGTACATACAACAATTGTGAACAATACTCACAACTCATCAAATGTTTTTTTGGGTTAGCAATTACACTCCAAAGTTGTGGAGAAATGGGAAAGTGCAATCTATGAACAGCTCTTGAGATTGCTCAGCTTAATGACATCCATCTGTTTGATATGAGACACTAACATCACCTATACAGGCTGTCCTGAAGAGAGCCTCCAGCGACATCTACAAACCAATTCTGGACATCAATCCCACACAGTAGAGAAGGGATCAATCACCAATAAGTGTCGCTTGAACAAACATCGTTGCCGGTTCAAAATTCCCATGCTCGCAGCTTGAACGGTCAAACCTTACTTTGGACGTTGAAACTGTTCTGGTTCGAATGCCAATTCAAACACCATTGCAACGGATAATCCACATTTATATACATAATTTAATTGATACTATATATAATAGTGTTTTCAACCAATAAACATTCATAAACATTGCTCTGGGTGATCTCTCCTTTTCTGTTCGTTCACCGTTAACCGCCACAGAAAAAGTCACCGAGGTCCTGACTGGCTGGATCCTGACATGAAATTGGTGGATTTTCCATGTGAAAGTCATGACCGGAGGGTAAAAAGCGAATTTTTTACCATGGGGAGATCCTATTAATAGATAAGTGATGATAAGTGGATGGTAGATGATTGTTCTTGGCCGAGTACTCAGAATCTACTCATCAGCTGGTCGTTGGCCACCCCAACCATCATGGGAAGGTACTTTGGATTCTCCTACATGGCTTTGTCATGCTTTGTCAATAGGGTACTCCCAAGTCCCATGGTTTATCATCATCTTCTCAATTAAAAGGGCTATAGTCAGCTATAGCTGGGAGACTACATGATTTTCAGCTTTTTATCCCAGGATCCCGCTGCGACGCCTGCAGGTCAATAGGCTCCGCGGCCAGAAAGTTTCCACCCATCACCTGCCAAGACTTTGTTTCGTGGAGGAATTCCCAAAGATGATGTGACTTTTTGGCAGAAGGAACAACTTTTCTTTGGCATTTCCTCGCCATCAAACCTGGAGATGCAAGGCAATAGAACACTGGGTTTTATATAGTACTTGACAAATTTGACAACCAAGTGTGAGATGCTACCAATCACAAGTAACATTGTTAACATTGTTGTGGTGCATGGGTGAACAAAAACACATTATCATCTAATTGGTGGTTTCAACCCCCTTGAAAAATATTAGTCAGATTGGATCATCATCCCAACTATTGGGGAAAATAAAAAATGTTCCAAACCACCAACCAGTCATTGATTATATAGTTGCTTTCTGAGTTTCCCCACTCTCTTGCTCCAAGCTGGACACGCCTTGATGAACCCATGGGATTCTGGGCTGGAGATCGATGCGGTAATGTCGGGAGAAGCCTTTCCACTTGTGTTTTTTCCCCAAAAGCCAAACTAATGTGGTAAACTCAACAATAAACATACCATTTTGGGATGGTGTATACGTTTATACAACCTATTTATGATGATTTTGGGGGATATTTTATGATTTTGTTTACCACGTTGGGTCCCAAACGATTACCGTTGTTCTCCCGTGCTCAGATTTTACCACGAACATCTGAGGTCATAGCGACAACCTGGTCACTTTCGCTTTCCTTAGCGCCAGGGCTGTTGTTTTATGGGGATCTGATAGGGACAGAATGGAGAGATCACTGGGATGTATCATGATTTATCTACATATGAAAAAAAATATGTATTTTATATATAAGTTTAGATAATTTTGGATTTATATCAACGCGTTTTTTTTCCTGAAGTTGTTGTCCTTATGGAGATCTGATCGGGGGCATAATGGATGAACGGGGTTATAAAGCTATGGAAACAGCCAAACAATAGCCAGTGTCCATAACTGGGAGTTTAGTATCAGCTGAATATGTTACCAACAATAGCCAGCCACAATATCTTGCCAACAGTCAATTTATATCATACCAATAAGGGGCTTTGTAAAAGGTGTCGGGCTGGTAGAAAACCACAATACGAAATGCATCTTTGGTGGTTTGGGGGGGTGGGTGGGGGGGGCAATAACGTCCGAACCTTTTGCATCCATGTCATGCACAACATGGGGTTTACAGAAACCATCCCCACATCCTTCATAACTTCACTTCCAGGGTTCCAAATACAACCGATGGTCCCCAACAGAATCGATGAAATGGATGATCAACTGATGCTTGCTGGATGACACCACATGACAATCCATCATGCATTGCTCATCTTGCTCTCCGTGTCGGCGGTTGATATCCCCGATTTTTTTAAAAATAGGTCGGGTTATCTTATTGTAGGAACAACAACAAAATGGGATGTTGCAGCAAGCAAAGATGTTGATGATTATGATTATGTAATGGCAAAGGTGGGTCAAGAAAATAACCTATGAACCATTGCACTAATATGAAGTCAGTTCATACCAAACTGATGTGGCTTCATTATAGACTGGCTTTGAAAGATATTTGATGTTGATGTACCAACATGTTATTGATCTTATATGCTTTTGTATGAAGTATAAGCTGTCACGATATAGATATATAAATGTATATATATACACGTGAATTGTGCCTTCAAAAAATTAATTCGTTTTGCTCTTCTAAACTCCAGCAAAACAAAAACCATGTACTGTAAAACACAGGAGATTTGATCATGCACCCCCAAAGACACGCGCGAGCTTCTACCAGCCCGACGCGTTGTAAAAACCCCGAGCCCTTTCAAATGGTTTTTCCACATGTCATCGTTTTTTTTTTCCTATTATCGTTTTTCCAAGCGCTGGCTTCGCACCTTGATCAAAGAATTCACATGAGCGAGGAAAGGGAAAAGGAAAAGGAAGAGTAAAGGAAGGGAAAGGAAAAAGGAAAGGAAAGGGAGAAGAAAGGGAGAGGAAAAGGAAAAAAAGGCAGTGTCTCACACGGATCATTTTTGATGCCAAAAGTTATCGTTTTCGTTACCGTTTTGTTATCGTTCGTGAATCCTATGTATGTTCCTTTTTTTCTGGAAATGGCTGCAGTCAACAAAAAAGGAATGAATGGAGGAAAGAATTTGCAGGGCACTGGGTGGAGCGGGGCTTGGGGAGGTTTTCCCACCTAGCTACATTGAACAGATATTTCTGATTAAATAGCCTTGCAAACGTTCACTGAATCTTATACCGGAACACATTTCAAGACCCCACGTAGTTTGGTTCAAGCACCACCTCTGCTATTGCAATGTAAGTTTGTTTTATGACAAGCAATGGCCAATACAGGGCAGACCCATGCAATTGAGCACTAGCAAATCCTTAGCCTTCGCTTGGGCACTTCTTGTCCTTTGGGGGCTACTTCACCAGCATGTACCTGTGAAAATCAACATGTATGAAACCGTATGTACAACCTGATCTCAGTGGCCACCTGTTTCTTTCGCAATGTTGCCTTGAATTCCTGCGACGAGAACCAGGCCAGTAGCATGC
>Ga0126342_10014728_pt1 | contig 13778 bp, 9 predicted proteins | sample Cyp1metagenome_FD_92528 | JGI IMG/M metagenome (GOLD analysis project Ga0126342, IMG submission 92528) | Coral microbial communities from Lord Howe Island, Old Settlement Bay, Australia - Cyphastrea 1 metagenome | ecosystem: Host-associated > Invertebrates > Cnidaria > Coral ...
ACATTCAACACTTTTCCTCACGACCCTTCTGCGCGCAGGTTGCTCGAAATGATGCATTTTGACTTTGAAACCCAATATACCCTAAAAATCCCAAAACCCCAAGACCTCGTGAAATTCAATACACATTGTATCATGTGCTCAATAAAAAAATCCTCAATAAAGCATTATTATATTATATTATATTAAATTATGTTATTATATTAAATATTATATTATATTATATTATAATATATTATATTACATTATACTATATTATATTATATTATATTATTTTATATTATATTATATTATATTATACTAAATCATATTATGTTATATTATAGTATAATATATTATATATTATATATTATATATTATCTATTATATTATATTATATTATATTATAGTTTTATTGATATATATATATATATATATCCAAACACAAACACCACAATGAAACTTGGTTTATTACTGGTTCATTAAACACCAACATTATAACGTTTCCAAGGGCGAATCAATAAAACATGATATATCGTGGATTGGGATACAAAGTCGGAGGCAATTTCTGACACGAAATTGCCGAAGGAGTACAAGGTGCTGCCCCAGTTTGGCAGGAGAAAATTGGCTTAAAACCCGTTGGAAAACTGCTAGATTTAATCTTACTCCAAAAAAGGGATTTTCCAATCAACATCATGTAAAATTGATTGGCATTTCACCAACAAACAATGGGAAACTAACTAGGTGCTTTTAATGATACTTAGATATCTTAGACAAGTTGGTGAACATAGATGCAAGCGTCACTTGGGTTTATGGTAGAGATATCGAACTACTTCATGGGGGTTATGTTCACCAACTTAGCTAACTGCAACACCACCTTGAAAAGGTGACAGCATTTGTCTTTGCTCTTGATCAGTGGCCGTGCAACAAGAATCGGTTTATAGGAGGTACCTATACCATGTATAATGTCTATGTAAGGGCGGCTATGTAAGGGGATATACCTATGATATGGCTTGAAACATGGTACCTGGTACCTCCAGTGGATCGGGACCTCACTGGGGCCATGGACGAGAAAAAGTTTGCTCTTGGATAATTTTCGAGATCCCAGCAAGGTGAATCTTAGATATCTAGCAACAAAAAAAAACTATTCTTTAGCTGGTGAATGTACATAAATTACCATTGAAATCTCACCAGATTGAAGTACTATTGATTACCCTCTGGTAATTTAACATAGCTAAATGTTCAATGGCTATTGAGTTCGTTAATTTACCTATTACAAACTGTGATGTTCCATATGTTTCTGTATGTTTACCAGAGGGTATCATATCATTAACCATTATTATCAATTATTCACCATCCATTAACCACTATTTTCACCATGATAATCCATCATCCCATGTGGATTTAGATATGGTCTAAACTTCGAATGTGAGGCCCCCCAGTTATAAGTTGGTTTATAAGCCCTATTAACTATAGATATAAGTACCATAAACCGTTATTGAAGTTATAAACCATAGTTATGTTTGTTGGTTTATAACCCCCATTAAGTATAGGTATATCTACCATAAACCCAAGTGAAGTTGGAGTTACAAACCAACTTAGCTATCTTGGGGGCCTCACATTGTAGGTATGGTCTAGTCATCCACTTGGAAAGTCGGCAGCTGGTGTTTTCGCTCGCCCTTTCCGACCAAGGCTGATGTTTCCGATTTTTCCGTAGGGGGCCACCCAGTGACGTGGGTCCCTTCATTTTGTTTAATCAACTTTTAACTATATTTAGTGGGTGTATGATGTAGAGATGGTGAACTAACATGTTATAACTATGATAACTATGGTTTATAATACTTATAGTTGGTGAACAAAAAACCCATGAATACTATAGTTATGTGCGTATAATAAACCATAGTTATTGGAGTTATGTTTATCAACTTAGCGAACTATCGGGCACCATCTTGTAGTTATATCCCTCATAAACTATAGTTTACCAGCCCTCCCTTGCCCCATCCCCCTTTGGGATGCCAAAATGTGTAAAGATCTCCCGGGGCCACTTTTAGACAGCCCGGCAAAAAGAAATAGACACGGTGATGCGCGATATGATAGATAAACCTATGTGTACATATATATATATACACATACACAGTATATACATATCTAATCTAATCATATTCATATATTATATATATAAATATATGAAGGTTTCCAAAAATAGAGGTACCATAAATTCAATTTTGTTTTCGGAATTTCCAATAGCAACCATTCAGCTATTGAAATACCCCCATGACTTTGGAAACTCCTAAATGAACCATTATTAACCATTCTTCACCGTTGTTTACCAGTATTAACTTTTATACTAACAATCTTTAACCTTATTAAAAAAAAAAACAACAGCAACAACATTCATAATCCATATTTGTTCATATACAAGTGATATTCCGCACCATTAACCAACCATGAAAATCCACCATTTCATGTCCAAAAAATCACAGCCGTCTGGACATGTCTACCCTAAACGGTGGATGGTTGAAACATGTTTTTAGCCTTCCCAAAAAATGGGTAAACCCATTTTTTAACCCTAGACAAATCATGAAATATATGGGATCTTTGAAAAAAACAACACCGTTTTCGACTGGTGATTTTGCTGGCCCATCCACAGTATGTTAATATGTAGATACCACCATGCACCATGTATGGTCTATGGATTATCATCATTTTAACATATTTAACAATTCCAATATATTCAAATGGCAAACTATTTCAATCTTTGGTAGTCCACAACAAAATGTCATCTTTTGCTGTTTATGTTTATTTTCCATTTATCAATGGGATTTTCAGGATCCTAAAAAGGAGGTACGTTAGTACCAAATAAGGCCATATTTTCTGGGGATATTCCCTTACATAAGCCTGAAACATAGGCCTTATACATGGTAGGTACCTCCAAACAATCGGTTTCTGTTGCATGGCCATTGATCTGACAATCAGCCACATGGCAATAGAAAATCGTCCATTTCTAGATGATCTTAACATCTATAGATCCCTTTTGACAGGTTTCTGTTGCATGGCCATGGATGAAAAGCAAAAAACTCAACTGGCCATGGATTAGGATGATGTGGCAATGAAGGAAAAATAGGGCCCCTGAATGTGAAACATCTACTTAAAATTTAAGCTGAAAATCGAAAAAAGATTTGCGAAAAAGAACGGGCAAATACCCATGTTTGGAACTGTTGTTGAAAACATAGCCACATTCAATGATTTGCTGGAACCAACAAAACAAAACACGTCTTTTTTTTGATTTTCGATCTTCCATTTCTAGTGGATTTCCCGTTGGGAAAACGCGGCAAAAAATAACTCAGCAAAACAGCAAATGCAAGTTATGGTTGTCACATCAACATAGTTGGCCTTCATGGTTTGGGTTTCGTCATGTGTCATCGATTTTGGCCGGTCAAATGATCAATGGCCACTTCAGGTACCTAAATCGAGGACCCTACCATATATATATAAGTTATGTCAGGCCTATTTTAAAATAGGCTATGTAAGGGGATATACACCCAATTTCTATGGCGAGATATATGGTACGTTTACGTACCTCCATGTATTGGATCCTTTTTTATTCCCATTGACCATAGTTTACCAGGTATCTAAGATTCACCATCCATATATAGCCCATATAACTCGTGATGTTTCCATATATAGCTGGCATACACTAGGCTTATTACATATGATTGCAAACTTAGTAAGTGGGATGCACATCCAAGTATACACATATTGTCATGTAATGGGGACATATATATGATATGGACATGTCTTCACAGCCATTTCGAATTGGGGCCTTTTTAATTCGTGATCTCCACAGTCCATATTCAGGACTTCACCCAAACTGGAGCCTCAATCCGTGATCCTCTGGAGCCTCACCATTTGTAATAGGTAAAGCAACGAACTTTCTATGGCAATTTTCAATAGTTATGTTAGTTTACCAGAGGTTATAACTATGGAAAATCACCATTCAGAATAGGTAAATCAACGAACTTTCTATGCGAACTACCAGAGGGTTTATCAAAATGTTGGTGTATTAATCCCATCCATCAATATCCATCAGCATTTAGTTATATCATGTCTGGTTGGTGGTATACCTACCCCGCTGAAAAATGATGGAGTTCGTCAGTTGAGTTGGGATGATGACATTCCCAACTGAATGGAAAAATAAAAGCCATGTTCCAAGGTCACCAATCAGATGGGAATATTCATGGGAATGTAATGGGAATATCATTTCATAGGAATATTTTACTGGGATATGATGGGATACACGTGGTTATTATCCTCTGGGTAGTTGTTTACCAGAGGATATATATATATATCATGTTATATCCCCATCATCAACAGCTACGAAAATTACCGAACCGAACGCATCAGAACGCCATCGCAGCCCAAGGCACCATAGGGGCCTAAGGTCCTATAGACCACCTGCCGCATGTCCATATTCCAAATGGGCAAAATCGCGTTGCGGCAAATGTACATCGGGTCCACCACGTAGGCCTTGGATGCTGTCTGGATGGATTTTGATGGTGATGTGAACTGACGGGATCTTTTTGAGTAGGTTTACCCGGCCTGGTAAACTATTTTTTTTTCAAATGGCCATAGAAATAGTGGATTTACCCATCAAAAATGGTGATTTTCGATGGCTATGTTAGTTTACCAGAGGGTAACATACTTGAAAAGGAGATGGTCTTTGATTACCGATCGAAATACTGAATTAGATTGAGTCAATGGGGTATGAATTGCGATGAAATTATCATATGACTGATGATGTTCTCCAGTCACCATTCCTACAACGCATATCCAAGTACTGAAACATGAAACATGCTCGAAAAACCAAACTATCAGAAACGATGACTAGAAGGTTCCATTGGCCGTCATATGGTGATGGGTCAAAATTAGGTACCCCAAAATTATGGATGGTTAATACTAAACTAGACTAACATCTGTGGTCCCCTAGGTCTTCCATTTTGACCCGCATCCATATTTTGTGATGAAAGTCTTCGGAAAACCACAAATCGCTCATGATCACCAAGGTGGTTCCCGTTTGGGTGAATTCTTCACACTAAGTTGGAGTTCACATAATTGGGATTTACCAATAAAAATTAGGTAAAATGGGCATTCACCAACAAACAATGGGAAGTTTAGGTGATTCACTGGGAAATTTGCAGGTGATTTATCATACTTCGCTAAGTTGGGGTTCACACAATTACCCTCTGGTAAACTAACATAACTATGGAAAATCAACATGTTTAATGGGAAAATCAACTATTGTTCTATGGCCATTTTCAATAGCTATGTGACAAATTACCAGAGGGTAACTACAAACTTCACATAGGTTTTTTATGGTAAGAATATCGAACTACCGGGGGGAACATCAGGCAATCTTCACGGTCCTTCAGGGGCCCTTTTGGAAAACCACCGCAAGCTAAAAACTGTGGTTCAGAGGCTGTGGAAACGAGGATATCCCGTAGCAAAGAGGTAAGTCTTGGAGGGTAGGTGCAATGCGTGTAAAGAATAAAAATAATGTAATAGAATATATATATATATATTATTATTGTTTATTCTTATTATGATTATATATATAATATTATATATATAATATTATATATATAATATTATATATATAATATTATATATATATATATATAATATTATATATTATATATCTCTATTATAAAGGTTTTATATCTATTTTATATAAGTTTCCATAAATGGGGCTGCCCCATTTCATGATCATAATGGATTGTAATGGAATATGCTGTTAAAATTCATGATTTAGTGGTACCCCTATTTAGGACACCTGTCTCTCTCTCTATATATATATTTATATATAGAATGTACCCAACCATTTACTCTGGCTGAATGAAAATGATTCACGAACCTGAAAATAGCTGAAAAACCTACGGTTTTTTTGGGGGCTAAAAAAATCCGACTGCTAGCGGTCCTAGCCATCTTTCCAATGACGTCACGACCTGAGGTCATTCAAATTCATCCAGAGTTATGGCCTAAAACCGAACTTTTCACGTCGCGGCGCATGATTGCAGTGGAAGGCAGTTTGTGATGTGCTCGTCTGGCTCAAAGCTGCATGGAAAGCCCTGCCTCAAAACGCCGAGTGCCAAAGTGCCAAGAATAGAGGTTTTCGAGCTCTGACAAGATGATCATGGGTTATTGCCATGGATTATAGATGGACTTAGATGATTTGTCTTCATGAAACATACCCGCAACCATGGTGAATCTTAGAAACCTGTCAAAAAAACATGTTCTTAGCTGGTGACTGGTGAATGTACATTTTACCATTGATAGCACAAGATTAAAGTACTAGTCAATATCTAACCAGTCGACCCAGGATGTTCAACGCAGTATCCCCCCAATTTCTGGCGATTTGAATGGGAAGATGATGATGAACCACTGGATGGATTCAGGGGTACCCAATTTTCAGACAAACCCAATTGAGGATTCCTTAAAAGAAAAACAGGTTCAATTTTCAGTTCTTAAAATACAAACTTTAAACAACGTCATTGCAGTCATTAGGGTTGATGTTTTTTGATATATTCTGATAGATGTGATACGTCTATGGTTCATGAGGTTTTGTTGGGCGGCTAGTATCCCCACTTGGTACCTACTCCCCGATTTATTGGCCAAAAATCCCAAATGCTGAGAATCATCTTGAATCCCCATTGTATTGTTCCCAAATGCTCCATGGTGCTGGAATATTTACCTACATTTACCAAAAAAAATGCCCAAATGTATGTAAATATTCCATACATGGAGCATCTGGGGTTTATGGGGGATTGATTTGGTCAAGAATCTTAATGCATATTCCCAGGATGGGTTTCGATAATCCCCAATGAGTTGGGTAGTTAAACTATATTATAATAAACCAAACAACAGTTCTCAAGGATGAAAACAGATGGGGATAGATCAAATCTGTTATATATATATATATATCCATCCAAAAGAGGGGTCATTCGGGTTCCAGGTATATTATATATATATACATAATGTTTGCAGGGAATGAACATTCAGAATTACCAGCTATTTCCAACTCTTGGCTATCAGGGGTTTGACCCATCCCTATATGTTCCCCAAAAAAGGTCGGCCGCTTTATTCCCCATCTTTTCACTGGTTGGTGGTTGATCTCCCCCATTGAAAAATATGAGTTCGTCAGTTGGGATTATTATTCCCAATATATGGAAAGTCATAAAATTCATGTTCCAAACCACCAAGCAGTTCATCAACCAGTTCATCTAGTTCACTACCCATGTGTGGTTATTCATCCAATCTTGAAGAAAAATCCGGCGAATTCCAGAAAATCTGTGCTCAAAACCCATCGATGGTCAACCCCTGCTGACATCAGCTGGTGAAATCCAGGTTTGAATCCCCTAGTGGCAGTGCCACCTGAGCAATGAACAATGCCCCCAGGGCCCAAGCTTGGGCAAAAGTGATCCCAGATAAACCAAGTACCCTCTGGTCATCACATGTTTAGAGTTGTTTTTCCATGAGTTTCCCATTAAAAAAAACACATGTATATAGTTGATACCCTCTGGTAATTCAACATAGCTATTTAAAATGATCCATTTATAGTTGATTTACCTATTAAAGCTGGTTATTTTCCGTAGCAAACTATTAGTTCACCAGAGGGTATTCCCATCAAAAACCATTTAAAACGGCCAAAACGGGGATTCTCAATCGCCGCGTTTGATAACACCGGATGGTATTATAACCAACGACAACAACCAATCAAGAGAGACAGTTCTTATTAGCTCCATACAATGTGGGGCCCCCAAACGATAGCTAAGTTGGTGAACATAACTCCAATAACTTGGGTTTATGGTAGATATACCTATACTTAATGGGGGTTATAAACCAACTTATTACTGGGGGGCACCACCTTGTAGCTCCATAGAAGTGACATGAGTAGCCCGTATCCCCTATAAAACCAACCACCATTTTCAATATGGCGGAATATGAAAAAAAAACATAAAAAAAGGGTTGCAATTTCGACTTAGAGGAACCAACCACCAGAAAATCCCATGATTTTCCAGGCTGTATCAACTTATCAACCATCATATATGACCCTCTAGTAAACGTTTACATAACTATGAGAAATCACCATTTTTTAATTGGTAAATCAACTATAAATGGCACTTTTCAAAAGTTATGTTCGTTTACCAGAGGGTATCAATTGCATCTGACTTTTTAGTGGTCAAAACCCCTTTTTTGTGGTGCTGAAATATCTCAGCCAAATAAAATCACCAATTTGCTTGGGTACCAATTATATAATACCAATTCAACAGAGGTATTCCCTTGAATGTTGGCTGCATGGGCTTTCTCATCATGGTTTCTGAATCCCCAATATATATGTAATATATTACGTAGCATAAGCCACGAACCAAGCATCAACCAATGGAAAAAAAACTGCAACCGCTCAATTCAACCCCAAGAATCGGTGTAATGTTAGTAAAGCAATATTAAATTATTGCCAAACTTACCATAAATGGGTGGTATAAACCATACTGAAATGGTAGGATTTCCCTGGATATCCCGTAAATCAAAGTTCTATCATCATTTTCCCACTTGCACAACTTGAACGACGAGTTGTGCAACGATTAAATCCCACCATCACATATGGGGAGAGTCACCGTTTTTAAATGGATGGTAACAAAAAACATATCATTTGTTTTCAGCTGCTTTGTAACACATTCGAACCATATGATCCACTATCAATCCAGCTTTTCGTTAGCCTAGTTATAATTAACCGAAAAGAACAAAACCCCGTCAGAAATCAAGTCACATGTTGTAAATCCCATGCAAATTTGTATCCTATGTTTCATGGGTAAATCCCCATTTTTTTCTTCGACTTCGAGGCGTGGTTCGTCATTTCATGGAAAATCCAACACCTCAGCGATGCTCACTACTGGCCCATCCTTCTTGCTCATTTGCAGTGAAGGAGGGCCGTTCCCATCACCTGTCGCTTTTCCTCACCTCCCCATGGCTGGCTGCCTTCAACTTGTCTGCTGTCAACAAAGCCTCACCCTGGTTGGTTAAGAATGCGATTCCCACTGGAATTGGATTGTATATGATAATCCCAATGACTATCAAAAGAAATAAAGTGTATCGGTTAAGAACCCAAAAAATGTCAACCAAACATCGTTTATCAGCTATATCCCTATGTTTGATGTTTGCAAGCAAAAAAAATCCCTGTAGATACAAATCATCATCAATCCACAGGGTGCTAAGCACCAACCAACCAGCCCTTGTCAACTATATTCCCATAATTGTGTAGTGAGTAACCATTCTGAAGTGGTACTAAACCCTTGTAAATCCCAGACGAAAAATCATGGTATGTTTTCCCAAAAAACAAATCATAGATGCCTATCAGCCACCAGAAATCCTTTTTTTATCTTTTAATAAATCACAACAAACCCAAATAAATCCCCACAGTTATGGCCGTTTATGAGTTATAACTGGTTATAAATGGGGTTATACACTCTATAAATGGGGCTATAAGTACTTATAACTGGTAAAGGGCCATAACTGCATAAACCATGTCCAATCTTAGATACCCTACAAAGGAAAAGTCTTGGCTGGTGAAAGTAGATATGCATGTTTATTGCAAAAGAAGAACAAATTAGCCCTTACCCATCCAGTTGGTTGACCTAGAAATCCTTCAAGGCTTTTCAATATCTCTAAATCCCCACCGAAACCAATATATATATATATATGCTAGCCCCCCCGAGATCTACCTTTGGCGGGGGTACCATATATCTAATATAATATATATATATATATATATTATAATATATATATATATATACATTGCCAATATTAGATACCTTGCAAAAAACACAATCTTTGCTGGTTAGTAAATATTCCCATTAATACCAAAAGACTAGTTAGGATTAAAGTATCCATGTAAGATTGACCTAGTATATATATATATATGTAAATTCCCCATCAACCTTTGGCATATTTTCAGGTGAACAAACTCCCACTTTTAAAAACCCGAGCAAGTTGCAGGCCATGGTGTTCCCTTGCTGGACATCCTGATGGGTCACCGGGATGGTCACGCACTTCTCCAGGCAATCCTGGGTGCCTGGAAACCGGAACATTTTAGAGATATTCACCATGTTTATTATACCCATATGCTCCATGGTGCTGGTATATTTACCTACATAACTGGGTGATTTTGTTCGGGTAAATGTTGGTAAATATTCCAGCACCATGGAGCATATGGGATACGCAAATACCTATGGTTACTATAGTATTCATGTGGTTTATAAAACCAACCAACGTCACTAACAGTATTCATGCAATGTGGGGCCCCCAAACGATAGCTAAGTTGGTGAACATAACTCCAACAACTGTGGTTTATTATACTTATAACTACAGTTAATGGGGTTTATAAACCAACAAACATCACTGGGGGTGCACCACATTGTATGATATGGTAAATAATAGATTAATTATAGATTTCCATGTAAATAATGGATGATTACCATCCCAGAATCTTATGGATCATAGATTTTTCATGTAGATAATAATGATTACCATCCAAAAATCCGTGATATGGATGATATGTAATCGTCTATACTGGTGCACAATGGTTAATGATAGGAACTAAATGTTAATGATGGATACAGGCTGGTGCCCCCAGTTACAACGTGGCTTTTAATCCCCATCAACTTTAGTTCTATCTACCACAAAAAGCATAAATTCAGCCACTTATATGTCAACTTAACAGTTATTTCAATGGAAAGCGTTGTAATTTCGATACCTGTTAGGTTATATATACTGAAATAAAACCATTAAAAAAAAAAACTCTTAGTTGGGCCTGTTGGTGAATCTTAGATACCTGTCAAAACATCTAATTTTCTAGTTGGTGTTTGGTAGCTAAGCTGGTTTAAAACTCTAGGAACTTGGGTTATGTAAATAAATATAAATATAAATATATATATATATGATTATAGAAATTATAATGCATTCTACAATGTGGGACCCTCCAGTGATGTTTGTTGGTAACCAGTGGATAATGGTTAATAATGCCGATTCATGGTACATGGTGACTAATGGTATATGAAGGTGATTAAGCATGGTGAACCTTAGATACCTGAAAAACACAACTAATGTTTAGCTGGTGAATGTACATCATGCACCGTTGAAACCGCAAAATATGTTCAAGTACTAGCTCGTATCTAACCAGTCGGTGGAGGGAAAAATTCGCGGGATTGTCAATTGCCATGTTTGATTGCAGGATATATCCAAATGGTATATATCCTCCGGAGGAAACCAATGGTATCCAAATTGATTGTGACAGCGGACTCCGGACAAACCGATCATTCCATATCATTCCTCCATAGTTAGGTTCATGCTGGTTCATCCCACTTAGTAAATAGATAATAAAGCTGATTATAAGTGGATGAGACCCACTTATCTCACTGAGAAAATCACAATGTGGGGCTCCCGTTTACGCTAGCTAAGTTGGTGAACATAAGTCCAATAACTATGGTTTATTATACTTATAACTACAGTTTATAGGGTTTACAAACCAACTTACATCACTGGGGGGTGGGGGGCAACACATTGCAGGGATATAACCTACTTAATAAGTGGGATGAACCACGAAGTAGATTCACCAGTTCGAGTGGATTTTACATCCCGAAAATAAATCACCGACTCAGAAAATCCAAGACTAGTAACGATACTTAATGATCGTTACATGATGGGGCCCCCGTTCGAGCTCGCGTTCAGTTGAGATATGGTTGTGGCTGAATTCTATGGTTTATGGTAGATAGAACTAAAGTTGATGGGGGTTTATAAACCAACTTATAACTGGGGGGCACCAGCCTGTATCCATCATTAACATTTGTTCCCATTATTAGCCATTGTGCACCAGTAAAGATGATTAACCACTATTAAGGGACGGTATTTGGTGGCGAACTACCCACGATTCCTCAGTACGTTAGTTCACCCTGGTTTTGTCGGTGGGATAAGTAGGGTTCATCCACTGAAACAACTAGGGTGAACGAACCATTTCTTCGGATTCGTGGGTACTTCGCCACCAATCTTAACATTATATTGTGAAAATATAATCTATAATTTTATAACCATCCATTGATGGTTAAACCATAGTGTCAAAATTACTCTTGTTAAACCCACTGTTAATCCCAGTCATTAGCCGCCGGGTGGTTCGCCACCAAAAAGTTGTAAAGACCCCTTGGGCCCTTGGGTCATCCCAGCGTCTTTGAACATAAGCCGATCGAAAGTCAAAGAGTCGTGGTTCGTGGTTTTTCCCATAGATTCATGGGTTACAACATGTTATACCTATGATTTTATGATTTCTATGTGCATGTCTCTCTCTCCGCTTGGGAGATCTAAGCTCGAATATGCACCCCAATCACACTACTTCCATGGGGCTGGGAAAGGTGATCCCAATAGCGGCAAAATGTCAACCAGTTACTAATTCGGATGCTTTTCAACGCAGCAACGAACCTCTTTGGGGACGAGAATCATTGTTGCTTGCTTTCCCAAAAAGAAACACGATAGAATTACTGGCCATTTCAGGGACCTAAATTAGAGGTACCTACCGTTTACAAGGCATATTTTTTAGAACTAAATTTCAATCTTCCTTCCAAGTATGGAATGAAAAATGGTACAGTACTTCCATTTTAGGGTCCTGAACATCTGAATGATATAAATCTCTATGGGTAACCATCCCCTTCTATGAAAATGTACTTCCACCTTTGAGACCATGGCTCACATGTATAAATATATATATATATACCCATTGACTGCCGTTTCTTTCACGACGAGGTGGTTCCCTTAGTACCTAACGAACTAAGCTCACTGACCTATTCTATTATAGCTACAAAACACCACACCTTGTATATTCCCATTTTATCCCTAGTATATCACTTTTTTTCTTGCTTATATCTAAGTTATATTATATCCCATTAAAACCCCATCAACATCACCTTTTTTGCTGCAAAAATATCATTTTTTGTGACTTGAATGGTTGAATCCCATGAAAACACATCAAAAGAACTTGTCTGGTTTGTTCCCATACATGTTTTGGTGCTTAGCTACCTGTCAAAAAATATGTTTAGCTGGTGATTGTATTCATTTTACCATAGCAAAAAAAAACAAGTGCTAATTCGTATCTCTAACCAATCAGTTGACCCATGAAAAAGTGCCAACGTGCAGCATGCGGCCGGGGCACTTTGATAATATCGCCCGATGGGGTTGTTGGGCTCGCGGCAGGTGCCCATGAAGACTTCGCAGTACCTGCGGTCGTGGCACGTGTCTCACCAAAATATAGAAGTACCCTAGATCAGCTGGGTTTAGATCAGAAGACTCTGTGAACCCCCATGCGCATAAATAAACTCAACATAACTTAAAAACGCATTAAAAAACACTTTTTCACATATTTATGCATTTTATCCCATGAAAACAAATTTGTCTATCATTTTTTTTCATTTTATCTCCTTTTTTTATTTGGTTGGGGCACAAATGGGTACAAATAAAAATGGGTGGATTATATATCATCTGAGGGACATGTGATACCAAACGTGTTATTTCTGGTGATTTTTTGAGTTCATTAATCACATCTTTATATTTTTCGGTGTTGTGTGCATGTCTGGTAGGTAACTTTAATAAATCATCTAAAATGTCTCTGTTTATACTTCCATCTTTTCCACCCGTTCCTGATATATAAATAAAGTGTCTTGCCTGTCTTATATAATCCCGGTGGGCTTCTGTATGCATTTGTCAAT
>Ga0126342_10014729_pt1 | contig 13777 bp, 12 predicted proteins | sample Cyp1metagenome_FD_92528 | JGI IMG/M metagenome (GOLD analysis project Ga0126342, IMG submission 92528) | Coral microbial communities from Lord Howe Island, Old Settlement Bay, Australia - Cyphastrea 1 metagenome | ecosystem: Host-associated > Invertebrates > Cnidaria > Coral ...
ATATATATATATATGATATATATATATGATATATATATATATGATATATATATATATATATGATATATATATATATGATATATATATATATATGATATATATATATGGGAATATATTTATAAAGGTGTATATATGGGGAACTGAGAAATATGATTGGTTGACGATTATTACTATTTTCATCTATTTTCTGGAAATATGATGATATGATGGGGATACAATAGGACATACTAAATAATTGGATAAATGATGTGGCGAAGTCAAGTCGCGACGTCATGATAAACGATGGTTTATATCTGGGGAGTCATCCCCAGAGCGAAGGTTCCGAATTGGTGTATCATTATGAATTTATATTCTGGTAAACATACAAAAAACTATGGAAAATCACCATGCTATCAATGGGTAAATCAACTATTTCTATGGCCATTTTCAATAGCTTTTTGACCAGAGGGTACCAGATAAGGTGGGGAGGGGGTATGGGGGAAGGGAATATGGGACGTCAGAAATGTGGATAAAAAGTCAATGAAAAGACGGGGAGAAAAGCAGATGCCAACAATCAACATGGGGATATCCCCTGCAAAAATGATGGATCTTACCAATAATCATGGGAAATTGACCTACAAATCGGGTAACGTACAAAGGTGGGAAATCGACACCGATATGACATAACGGACAGAAACTGGGGATTACGACCTACAGAAATGGATGTTCGATCAGGTCGGAGGAACTGGTAAAGCGACTACTGAATGATGGGATTGACGCCTCAAAAATGAGATGTTGATCCAAGGTTAGAATTAAAGCCGCAGAAACATGACTCAAGCAAGTAACTCACACCGTGAATGATTTAATGCATGATTTTACAGGATTTTACTGGGAATATTAGGGTATCACCAACAACCTTTGCAAACACAAAGTGGGGATATCCTTGGGCAAACCAGCTGATGAATGTTGGTGAAAATGGGTTAAATTTTCGTTTTGGGGTACCTAAGGCTAGCCATGGCAGGAACTGTGAATCAAAGAGGGGAGATATCGCCAACCAGAAAAGGCTGTAAATTTACAGTGATTTCCCATGTTCAAAACAAATATTCGAAACATCCTTGACTGTCCTTAACGACATTTTCCACCTAAAATATCTGTCCAAACAGGCCATCATTCCGGGTGCCGCCTTGGGCGCTCGAAAGAAGTTGCGAATGAACGAGCCACTGATCGGGCCCGGATGCCTAAGACGAGCCCGGCGGAACCCGATCGGGGGTGAATTCAGGTGAAATGGGTTGATCTTGGGCAAGAAATGGAGGAATATCATGACACATCATGAGGGGAATATTGTGAAGTATATTGAATTATGATGACATATTATGATGAAATATAATAGATGAAAATATGTCATATCCCACAAAATGTGACCTGTTGGGAGGGAAGCTAGAGTTGGAAGAGTTGACACTAATTCTTGATTGATAATATACAATATAATATAATATAACATAATATAATTTAATATAACATAATATAATATAACACAATATAATATAATAGCATACAATACGACATAATACACTATAACATAATAAAATGAAATACAGCATAATATAATACAGCATAATATAATACACTATAATATGATATAATATAATACAACATGATATGATATAATATAATATGATATAATATAATATGATATGATATAATATAAATTAGGCTATATTTATACTACATGTATATATATATATATACAAATATATTTCTATCTTCCTAGAATTCACTATCTTTGAAGTGCATCTGGCGTGCCGACCTCACCCTGGATTGCATCGCCTGCTCAGGCCCAATGCCGAGCGCTACTGCAGCGCAGCTTTAGCCTCGGGTTGGATCGGTCCGGAGTCTCGGGCGTTGGGAGCTACCACGGCAGTTGGGGCTGGGTAGAACTTGGGATTGTAACTCCCCTACAAAAATAAAGGCCAAAAAAGAGCTTTTACCTCCAAGTTTACCAGTTTTTCAATTTTTGCAGATTTCAATCAATTTTCGGGTTGTTGCATCTTCACGTGAGATGTGACACATTCTACGATCCTAGACTTTTTGACGAATGATGCTTCAAGATTTGTTGGAATCAGACAGCAGTACAATCGCATTGGTCTCCAAGGTGTGTATCTATTTCAGGTTGCACGACAACAAAACACATAGGGGAAGTTGACCCTTAGACGTGCCGTGCACAACTTGTAAATGTGAGTACGTCTTGTAGGTCATGGAATTCGGACACGCAAAAACGCCTTGCATAAGGCATACGTTGAGTTCCCTTTGCATAAAGGAAACCTGTTCATCCGGATGGAAAAGGATGATCACGTCCATTTCTGGTTTCCAATATTGCTCGCCATCAACTACTTGGGATGATTCCAACTTCCAACAGTTGACCAACAGTTGACCAATATGTGTTGGGTTGAAAACATCAGAGTTGGAAGATTCATCTCTGTCGGTGCAGTAGTGCAATTCCTGAAATCGCCCTGCTCCTACTCACGACATCAGTAAATCTTAGGAGCGGGCATTGGGGCTTCTACCCTCTGGTTATTTAACATAGCTATGGAGAATGGCCCATAGAAATAGATGATTTTCCCAGCTATAAACCTCCATTTATTTTGGGGATTTTCCAGTTCGCTATGTTAGTCATAACCAGATGGTACCCAAAAAGATCTTTCGCCGTCAGAGCGCGTTTTTTGCGGTGAATCTGTGACCTGACAAGATTTCAGTAGCAAAGTGGTGCTAGGTTGAGGGATGAAGCTACGAAAATTTCGCTCCTGATTATTAAGTTTATTTAATCCAAATTTCTTCATTATTCCAAAATTCTTCATTGTTTGGTTGATTACCCTCTGGTAATTGAACAGTTTGCTATTGAACATGGTGATAGAAATCGTGGATGTTCCCATTGATAGCGTGGTGATTTTCCATTTTTTTTTGTAACGTTTACCAGGGTATAACATGGATGAGCTACTCATTCACCTCCAAGTCCGCTGAATTCATGCCAAAAAGCCGCACTGCGCGACGCACTGCTGGGAGACGTGGAATATGTTTTGCCTAACATCCAACAAGTGTCTACCATGGAAATGCCATGTTGAGACAGTCAAGAGATGTCAAGAGAACGTTTTTTTTTTTGTCTCTCCACTCTTCAGAGGCTTTCAATTGTTTTCAACATATAGGGGGTTGTTATATAAAAATCACCATTTCTCCACATTTGTTCAGAAACATCCTAGACATTCAGCTAAAATTCACCAGCTTGCAACGGTTGCGGTTGCGTTGCGGAGTCTCTGTGGAGCCATCGACGCTAGACGTGTCGCAATGGGCGGAGGCGCTTCGAAAGTGTCTGGACCCAAACTGTCGAACCTGTTGACAGGTCAGAGCAAGGCAGACAGGCGGGGTCAACATGATTTCCACCCAGATCTGGGATTTCCACCCAGAGAATCCCATAGATGGTATTCCAATCATAGTATATAATTACTTATCCCAATCATATCATATTTACGGTATACCCAGTAGTAGTATTTTATCCATCGAAAGATTTGGGACTTTGAAGCCATAATCATAAATAATAACAGTGGCTACCTGGTGGATCAGCTGGCAGGGAGTTGGACGGGCCTAGCATTGGCCGACCTCACTGTAGATGATCAATAAATAGATTAAAACAATCACCATTATATATATATATAGATTAGATTAGATTAGATTAGATTAGATTAGATAGATAGACAGACAGACAGACAGATAGATATTATACATGGTCCTTAGTAGGGGAACTTCTTTTTATGGAATGGCTGGAATTCTGAATTGGGAAACTCTGAACTAAAATCAGTCTAGCTGGAGGTCACGACTGTGTCGTTTGAATTTTATGGCTTTGTTTGTGGTCACATCTATCCTGGAAAGGTTGCATCTATTTGTACAGCATAGCTGGAATGATCTGGGCTTACTAGAAATATTTGGAAATATCACATAGATTCACAAATGATCTGGGTTTCATACAGAAATATCTGGAAATATCACATGTATGAAATCTCATGATTTCCTTCAGTTTCATACTGTTTCATACCGGTGATTTTTCTCATGAAATCTCGAGAAAAAATCCTGCAATCCTTCCGCCTTTGGCCAAGCCCTGCGTGCCAGGGACGACTTTGATCGCGCCTTTGCGAAGTTTCCACCGACACCTTCGCGGACCTGGGGCTTTCAAGTCAAGAACGAGGCCGATGAATCGGGAACCGAAAAATGGTTGATGTGGGAAACCGTAGGCTGGGTGGAAAAAATGGGAGAACTGCTGAGAAAACGATGTTTTAATCACCAAAAAATGGTCTAATGGGATAATGGGATACAAATCTCATCAATATGTTTAATGGGATGAAGGGGATATAAAAATAGGAGATCTAACCAACCACAGGAGATGTGTTTTTTCATGATATTTGGGTTTGTCTGAAAACGGGGTGTACTTTCAAACGGCAATTTTTATAAAAACCATGGTCATGAAGCAATGGAGTTAGGGCCAGTTAGGGGTACCACATTTTCAGACAGACCCAACAGACCAATGTTTTCACTGAGAAGGGGATTCCCATCACCAATCCATTAAGATCATTAAGAGTTCATAGGGATTTATATAACCCATTCGAAGAATCCCCATTTTTGCATGGATAACAATAAACCACATACGATCTTTTGATCAAGGCACATATGTGCTATGGTCAAAGGGTGGATTTTACCAATAAAACTGTGTGAATTTTAATGGGATAACCAACTGGAATCAAGAGTTGGATTAGATTAACTTATATCACTTTCATGTTGGCCTGCTGGCTCTCAACTGTATATCATTTATCTTAGACGACTTGGTCATGGGCGTGGCCCGGGCGCGTGGTACTGTAATACTTGATCCGCAAGGCGGTACCATTTCTAAGCACGTGCGTTTGTGATGGTCACAACTGTTTCATTGCAATGTTTTGCTGTTCGGAAACCTGTTGATCAGCACTTACACAGACACCTGTTTTGGACCCGTCCATGTTGTATTGCTGCTTGGGTCTGGTTTTCGGTTCGTTAGAGACATATTTTGGTGGGTTGAAAACGGGTTGAACATCTACCCATAACCACCCGCATCTTCGTGACTCCCAGACTGCCAGACTTGGCTTTTGCAGAAAAAATCACAGGTAAACACCCTCATCTCTGAGAACATGTGATATATGGTAGAGAAAAACACATCTATCCCAGTTCTAAGCGTTCAAATCCATGGTGTTTTCACAACCCAAAAAGCCCTTTTTTTAGCTGATCCCAAAAGCAAGGCGCTCTATGCCAATGACAGTTGGCTCTCGACCCAGAAGCGCATCCGCATGAGCGACATCAATCGCCTCCTAGGATTGCGACCTTACCCCGGGAAACCTGCAGGCGCTGTGGCGTTTGGGAATCCCCAGTCGAAGCACCATAGGTTTCAAAAACCGAAAGTCATGGGGAATTATCATGTGATGATGTGGGGTTGCCCCCATGACTTAGGAAACAAAAAGGACGCCGCCAAAAATCGATCAAGCAATGGTGACTTAACCATATGAAAAAGCATCAAACATGGTGTTTTTTCATTGGGAACTTATCATGGGAATATGACATATACCATCCGGTGCCATCAAACATGGCAGGCTGGGAAATCCACGAAAAAAAACGGTGGTGTATAGCCTTATAGCTGGCAACATCAACTATGAATGATTTCAGTTGCCACGTTGAGGGGAGTTTCTGGATCGATTTCCAATCTATTGATTGTACACCTTACAACAACCACGCTATAGCCAGCCTTTTTCTGCAGATTTCCCTTCAAGCCAATTCTGAGATGGTGGACTGTCCCTGATGGGTTTCTTTCGCAGACTTGGATAACGTCAACAACGGCAGGTTTTTTCCTCATGTTTTCGATCCTATTTGATGCTCAAAAAACAGCCATATTTTCACCATGTTTCACCTCAAAAAAATCGAAAACCAGTCCCAAATGTCCAAACATATTTCATCACCATATCATTCCATTAATATACCATATATTCCATTACCATAGAATCTATCACCATATCATTCTATGAACATTTCCAAATCTGCCAATATGTCATTCCGTTCAGGTGGCAAGGTCCGTGACCTGGATATCATCAACATGGTCTGGGGCAACCCTCAATGGATCGATCCCGATGAAGATCAGAACTACAACCTGAACTTCACGCGGCAGCAGCACCATGACATGGGACCACAAGGATAAAAAACATGGGGATACATACCCTCTGGTAAACTAACATAGCTATGGAAAATCACCATTTTTAATGGGAAAACTCACTATGTCTATGGCCATTTACAATAGCTATGTTAAATTACCAGAGGGTATGGGCTGCAGATGGGTGAATTCTATCAGAAAAACAAAAAAAATGGGTTGTTGGAAAAGATAGGGGTCATTTGGGTGAAATTATTCATGATGTCACATGTCTGAGCCATGAGTGAAATGATGTCAAATTAGTGAGCGTTAATTCTCACAAAGGTAAGGAAGTGAATCACCCTTTAGATGTTCGGGTGTCGGCATAGATTTTCTGGCATTATCTTTTTTTTTTTACGACTCAAGTATCCCTATTGTTTGAAACTCATCACATGTGCCATGTTCAAACTGAACTAGCTGATGGGAGCCTGGATGGTCATCCTTCTGTTCATCGGAGTTTTATGTAGTTTCTATCATTTTCTACAATATGCCGAGAAACCTATTCATGATGACCAGGCTTCATCTGAGAATTCGGTGCCAGGACTTGTGCTGTCCGCAGTCTCTACCGAAGTTCTGGCAGATGAGAGACACAAGCTCCAGTCTCAACGCCTGAGATGGACTCGCTTCCTGTAATTTCTTTATGTATGTAGTTTATTTTGAGAGTGTTGACATGGGTCAAAATTGAAGACACCTCCATCATTGAAAAGTAGGAAACCCTTGCAGATAGCCATGTCCAAGAGAAGATAAGCTCGCAGCGCTTTCCCGTTGCCTTGATTCACTTGTCAAGATGACCAGTTGATCTACAGTTCGCGGGTAATCTTCACCCTACCCATTGTCTTGATCCGAGAGTCAACCTAGGGCCCAAAGTCAGGCTCTAAGTCTCCCTGGCACTAGCTGAAGTGTGGACCACGCAAAGGTTGTGACCCCGCGATTTTCCATGGAGTTTCTTGCCAGACTGGTGATTTCTGATGGTCTCCTGTGATGAACAGGTCATGAGGATCGCTCACTGCTTCTCAAAGACAAGATCCAAAGAGATCTTCAAGTTGACAAAAGGTTGGTCTTTAACAGCGTGTTTAGGGTCATCTATTCTGCATGGAAAAATCAACCTACCCATAAAAAGATAACTGGGATGGACTGGCCTCAAAAACATCGGGGGAACAACATGGCAATAGTGGAGCTTCTAAGGGTCAGAAGTTCTACCGCCTCTCTTTTTGCGGTGAACTTCCCGTTGCTATTTTTTGGGGGACCTGGTGGTATGCTATGTGGATATCAACAAGGCAATTTCGTTGAATCATAGCCATGGAGACATTCAACCCGCGGGCTTGCCATCGCCCATCTTCAAGTGATGCAAGTGATGTCTGAAAATATGGCCCCAAATTTGGTTTGAAACCTCATTTTCCATATTGAAAAATGGCCATTTGAGGATATCCACCATTGACAAAGCCATACCAGTCACACTTACTTTCGCCCTGCTCCAAGAGCTGCTCATAGAGGACAAGGACATGAGGACGTACAACATCGGATCAGCCAGCTTTATCACACCCAGCTAGTGGAATAGTCGCTGAATTGGATGTCAGTTGTGAGGATTTATGATAAGCATTGAGAAGTGGCAAACAGAATGATGCCAATGCTGTAACTATACCAAGCAACGATGAAAGTTGGCACCCGGGGTTTGGCCACTTTGTTGCCGGATCCACAGATTGCCCCGCAGATTTTCACCACCGCCGTTTTTCCATCACTTCATGGGTCAAAAATCAGAAACCCCAAACTCTGAAATCATTCTCCCCACACGTTTGGAACCACGCTATATTGCAAGCTGAAAAACACACATTAGAACTTTTTTGCTGATCATGGCTGTGGCAGCAACACCCCGGAGCGACTTGGCATAGAATTACATTGCTTGCAACTGTGGCCATTGATGATTAAGATCCGGCCGGACTCTGGACGTTTTGCCTTTAGAGCTTTCCAAAACTGCCTCCAACTGCCTGAGGTAAAACGGTTGAATTTGGACGAAGGGAAAGTCCACAGGACCCCCCAAAATATGTTTGATATGATGTTGTGATGAATTCACATCACCAAATTTTCACCAAACAAAAATGAAAAGGATTTTCCACCAAACCATAAATGGACAGGTCACATTTGAATCCATGTGGTACCTCCACTAAAAATAGGTTTATTAACCAATCTTCCATGAATATTCTATGAATATGCCATGCGTATTCCATCAACATTCAATATTCCATTGATATTCCATTCACATTCCATTATACCACCATTTTTCCACCATTTTCCCACCGTTTTTGTTGATTCTTGCTGTTAATCCATCACTTTCTGGGCTGCCCGGCGCCCCGGCGCAAGGCCTGGTGTCCTCTTTGCCGCAAGCGATCCCGGTGGCTGTGCCGTCCCTGCTGCGTGCCCGGGCGCAGGTATTTTGTGGTTTATGACCCCATGCATATATAAATATGCACCTGACATATTCCATATATATATACTATATATATATATGATATGTATATATATATATATACACATAATTATATACATTATATGTACATAATTATATATATATATATATATATGTACATATATATATACATACATATTTGTATATATATATGAATATGAATGGCTTCACATATCACCATGGTTTTTATCCATAGGGCATAGGGAAACTGGGATTCTTCCTATTCAAATGTGGGTGAACTTTGGTTATGAGATACCGGGAAACGTGCCAATTCCATCTAAGTAGTGCCGCCCAATTTTTGGGAACCACAGTCCATGAACAGATCCAAAAAAATTACCAGCAGGGTTTCTCGGGTGTGTTTACAGAGGGAAGTACCCTCTGGTTATTTAACATAGCCATGGAACATGGCCCATAGAAATAGATGGTTTACCTATTAATAGCATGGTGATTTTCCATGGCTATGTTACATAACCAGAGGGTAATGATCGGTCACGAAATTTACCGTGGTAATCAAACATGGAACGTCCTCGATTTGATGATCCTCCCAGAGATGTAAACATCTCCATAGGGGGATCTCCAGGTAGCCACGATTCCATTGCCAGGGTCACCAGGGACTGATGACAAGGTCATCAATAAGAACAGCCGGCCTGGTAAACAAAAAACGATGGAAAATCACCAATTTTAATTGGGTAAATCATGGCAAATCAATTATTTCTACGACCATTTTTCGATAGCTATGTTAGGTTACCAGAGGGTAGGGATCCGAGCCATCAAAAGCAAGTAGTTCATTAGTGGTGATGGACTTCCATGGCAAGTACCTAGGGCTTGAAAGAAAAGATTTGCAGGCCCGAATCAGGGGCTGTGGCCAGTAGTTCTATATGAAGAACGTGTGGCCAACGGCCCATGGATCTGGTTCAACACATTTTTGCCTCAAGATTGAGCAGCTGTGCACATAGCAAGAAGATCGGGCAAAACGACTCTAGCTGATCTTGATTGGGGATTACACTCCTATTTGCAGGGAACGTCTCAGAAGCTGCATGATTCAAATCCCAAGCTCAACCACCACTCTTGCTGCATATCTCCACTTTTTAAATAAATGCATCTCCATGCAGCTGCTGTTGCACTCTAGCAATCGGTTGTACAAAAAAGGAAATACCACATTTCCAAAAAGAAAAGACGGCAACCTATAAATGAGTACTTTCAGACACGCACACACGCACACACACAGAGTTCCATTGCTTACCTCAGATTTACTAAATTCACATAATATAAATTCATGATCAATTTATATAAGTAGTCCCCATTATTCATAACATTAAATATGTCCCCATTCTATTAATTCATGATAATTCTAGAATTTCCACTTATTGGTTAGATTATCAAGAATAGACTAAAATGATGGAAACTCTTTTCATGATGTCCCCTATTACAGTCATTATTTTGGAATAATGATAATTCATGAATTGATGAATTGACGACCCTCTTGTCATTTTAAACATAACTATGGAAAATCACAACTTTTAGTAGGTAAGTCAACGAACTTTTCATGGGCCATTTTCAATAGCTTTTTGTATGTTTACCAGGCCGGGTACATTAACCAATTGATGTCAGTGTTTCCATTGACGCCGCTCAGGATTCCACTACCCCGGGGGCTTAGGCCTTTCGCATGGATCAGGTCCTGTGAGACGGGAGTTGGGGATGAAGCGACCTAAAAAAAGCAACGAACGATTGGGATTTCACCATGAAACATAGGGGGATGTAACCAACAAGACTTGGGATTTAGCCAGTAACAATCGAATTTCGCCAACAAAATCAGGATTCAACTAACAAAGATGAAGATTCAACGAGCAACAGATTGGAGACCAAAATAAAGAGGGATATTTAGCCAACAAGAGTTTGGATTTAAGCAACTAATAGTCATTTCGTCAAAAGGACATGCTGGGAATTTATCAACAAAAAAGGCTTTGCAACGAACAACATATAGGGATTCAGGTAACGAAAATTGGGACATGCCCTTAACAATGGGTGGTTCAGCCATCTAAAGGCCAGGTCAAACTATCGAGCTACAGAGGGAAACTGATTTCAGCAACAGAGTGCTAGTGACTGCTAGTGTCGCTTGGGAGGTTTTATGTGAATCTTAGGTGGGGTAAACCAAGAACAATAGGGTAACACGGTCCAAAAACCAACAGCAGGCAGGGCAAAACGGGATCGATCTCGATTGAGTGAGTCAGCCAACAACAAGAGTGATATGTCACTAGGGCCGCAGATATACTAAGCTTTCTTATGATCAGGGCTTCGGAATATATGCTCTATCCATTCATGTTTGGCATATAATAATCCCAGAAAATAGAAACATGTTTCCAAGATGGTAGTTCGATGATATTTCCCTCATATTTCAAGGTTTCCGATTTTTCTTTCTATGACTGGGGTTGCATCATACGGTTTAATTCTGCATCATATCGGTTTTGGCTGACCCGCTCGCCCTGAACTCAATGATGGAAATCTACAATCCAAGATATCCATCTCCGATTGCTGGTTACATATCTCATGATATATCCATCGTTGTTGCTTGAACCCATTGAACCCCAATTTCTCTTGGTTTCATTCTATTTCCACCATAGCCAACAGAGCGACTTGGCATCCCAACACCAGGGCACAAACCCTTCAGCGCGCTGGAGCAGCCGCGACCGAGATCCCTCCAGGAATTTGAGGTGCGACGTGGCTGGAAAAGCCAGCATTTGTAGATGATTTTCCCAGCTATAAACCTCCATTTACTGATTTCCAATTGCCACGTTTGATGAAACCGGACGGTAAATGGGACTTGGTCCATTCTGGATGTTACTTTGGGGTCAGTGGTTTTCTGGTCACACCCCCATTCTACGCCTATTATATTGCCATAAATCTTGCCATAGATCCACGATAAATCCGCCAATCTTCAGAATTCAGCCAGAATCCTCTAATTTCCCCACGTTTTTTTTTTTGCTTTCTTCATTATATCCCAGCCATAAAATCCATTAAATTCCTACAATGTGGGGCCCCCCAGTTATAAGTTGGTTTAGATTCGCCCCAGTAACTAGTTCGTTATTTGCGTACCATAAACCATAGTGAAATTGGAGTTATGTTCACCAACTTAGCTATCGAACGGGGGCCCCACTTTGTATATGATTTCCAACGTTTGTTCGTAGGTGGATCCTAGACCATTGGGTCGTGGCGCCTGCTCTGTAGTCTTCGCCCGGCCCCAGGATGTTTCCGTCGGGGGATTGGGATACCAACCAGCCATCAATATTATAATCATTAGATAATATTAGATAATATTAGATAATATTAGATATATGATATATCCTGTGGTTATTTAACATAGCTATGGAAAAACACCATTCTTAATAGGAAAATACAGGTAAATCATCCATAAATGGACCATTTTCCATAGCTATGTTAAATAACCAGAGGGTATATATAATGATACATATATATATACATACATGTATGGAGGTTTACATGGGGGTGACCCAAAATGAATGGTTTGGAATGGAAAAGCCTATCAACATGGATGATTTAAGGGTACCCGTATTTTAGGAATTTGTAATGTATATGTAACTGGGGTAGAATATGGTTATTGCCCACTGACTCACCTGATACTTGATGGTGGGTTTCCCAATATCTAGGTGATGTCAATGGAGGATATCATTTTAGGAGCAAAAGAACTCACTATTTGGGTAAATTTCTGGATACTGTACTTATATAATCGACCAGGGTTTATTGCGTTGACATCGTGGGTCAACAATTTTGACCTGTTTCTTGGATCTCATGTCTTTTGATGGTCGTGGGAAACATGAAATCAACCTGAAAAAAGTGAAGATCCTCGAAATGAAAAATATTTGCCCTGGTAATCTATTCAAGCTGCTGACTGGATTTTTTTTTCCCAATGATAGATTATAATTATACTTATCCTATGAACTATTTTGATTTCCAATTGCTTGGTTTACAGGGGAGGAATCCCCTCCTGGACAACAGTATTCACAGCATCGACTTCTTGAGCGAAATGTGATGCAGGGCATGCAGGGCGCTCGTTCTTTGGGATTCAAAGACATCTGCTATTGATTGGGCTTCAAGTACCCTCTGGTAATTTAACATAGTTTTTGACAATTGCAATGTATATATGGATGAATTACCTATCAAAATGGGTGATTTTCAATATAGCAAACTGTTAAATATCGTCCTTTTACAAGGGTGACAGGGGTGGAGCTACGGCCTAGGTCTGTGGGGTTTGAGAAGTTTGCGTTACATCATCATATTGCCATAGATTGGGGGCTCCATTTTGACCCATAGCAAGCTGTTTCTGGTTCCACCGGGCCGGCGTAAGGCTGGAAGGCATCGAAAAACAGACTACGATGTTGCGATCAAGGTGGCAACTGGTTTAAACCCCATCCTCCTAATATTAAGCACCTCCATTTTATGGTCCCAAACATTGGTGTCAATCTCCTAAACCCTGGTTTCTGGGTGTTTGATATCAGGGGAAGGAATCAGTAATCATCAAAGTTGAACATCCTATATAAACGGGTTTTTAAGTCTGAAAATCATCTATTTTTACGGGACATGTTTCATGGCTATGTTCAATTACCAGAGGGTAGCCAACAAAAAGTTGGAATGGATGGACCAGAACTACGCATCGATGCATGTTTTTTTTTTTTCAGCACACCTGTGGATAATATATATATATATATATATATATATATACGGCAAATGCCTGGGTTTTGCCCGGACCCGCAATGACGACGGGCGACGCATCATCATCATCATCATCATTACGGGGGTGGGAGTTTAGTATTCCCTAATATCTTTGTTGATTTTCCCAATTGCATGTAAAATTTAACGGGGGTGGGAGTTTAATATTCCCTAATATCCTTGTTGATCTTCCCAATTGAATGTAAAGTTTAACGGGGGTGGGAGTTTCATATTCCCTAATATCTTTGTTGATCTTCCCAATTGCATGTAAAGTTTAACGGGGGTGGGAGTTTAATATTCCCTAATATCCTTGTTGATCTTCCCAATTGCATGTAAAGTTTAACGGGGGTGGGAGTTTAATA
>Ga0126342_10014730_pt1 | contig 13777 bp, 13 predicted proteins | sample Cyp1metagenome_FD_92528 | JGI IMG/M metagenome (GOLD analysis project Ga0126342, IMG submission 92528) | Coral microbial communities from Lord Howe Island, Old Settlement Bay, Australia - Cyphastrea 1 metagenome | ecosystem: Host-associated > Invertebrates > Cnidaria > Coral ...
AGTAGTGACGAATGCGTAGCGTAGCATCACATCATGTCTTGCAGTAGTGACGAATGCTATCACACCCCACCCCACCCCACCCCACCCCCATTTGTGGGCCCGGAAAAAGTCCGTCCGCCTAAACATGTCATATCATGTCGTACAATTACAATCCATATTTATATATATATATATATATATGTGTGTATATATATATATCCCTCTCACAATTTTCTTGTCATTTCGCGACTCCTACACGCCACAGCCTACGGCTGTGATGTGGCCCTGGCGGCCCAGCAGCCGAGCCAAGAAGTCTTGCTGCTCTGTATCGATGTCCTCAGGAAGCCAACAGCCACACGTCCGCATCGACAGCATTCGACAGCAGGGCATTCATGAAACTTCAAGCAGGTCACATCTGACACTCTCCTGCCATTCATCCACGAAGAGCATCTGAGCAAAGCTGGCCACCTGACGGTGATGCTTACTGATCCTTAATGAAGCGATCTGGATATTATTTAGGTTTTATACATTGCATATGCACTAATATACAATCATGATCAATCATGTCTATCTGTCTATCGTATATGTAGAGGGTGCTGGTGTGCGCTGGTTTGTTCTTGGACATCTGGTGAAAATATGGGCATTGCCAGTTGTCGTTTGTGTTTGGACCCAGGTCCTTTCCTGGCATGGCCGTGTGGGAAGTTTGGGAACTTGGGTTCTGGCCCATCTGGAGCTGGACTCAGCATCAGCTTGCTGTAGCCTATTGTCATGTCTCAAAGAGTTTCAAATGAATCCGACTTAAAAATGCTCCCTCTCTACCCTCTCTCACAGACATGAAAATGCTCTTGGCCACTCACAAGTAATACAGCGTGAACATCGAAACATTATCGAAACGATTTCAAGACTCGGTGGTGCTGCAGTACATGGTGTGGGGTGAAATGACGTACTGCCACATGCACTGCAACCTCTGCAACATCTGCAACAAGGTGCACCTTTAGCATCCATGTTGCAACATGTTGCAACATGTTGCAATACTTAAGTCACTTGTGAGGCACGTTTCGAGGCCTCGAAGCCGCTTCAATAACCTCACTGATGTCAAGCAAGCGCTGCTTGCGAAGCTCCTCACTGCAAAGCGTGGGGATCAGATTCAGGGTCACTCATTAAAGACTCTAAAAATATGCCAAAGGATTAATTTGTAGATAAGTGAATTACAGGAGCAACATAGAGCAACTGCACAAATGAAAAGAAGTTGAACGAGTTTGTTACGAGCCGGATGACAACGCGGGGATGGTCTAGACACAGTTTGATCACGGTTCCACCATGCCTGCAGGAATGCCTGGTGCGCTGTGACGAGCAGTGGCTGCTGAGATACATCCTCTCATCGAGACTCATTTTGAAGAATCATCGAGATTTTCTGATGCGAAGATACATGAAGAATATGAAGACATAGTGACATAGCCTACATAGCCAAAGATGTTCACGTCGTTTGGGAGAACGCAACTCATATCGGCCAAGTATGAAAATAAAATAAATAAACGAAAACATTTGAACATATTTGAACTTAACCGAGCCATACCGAGCCCAACTTACTCTCACCCAATGTCCTGGACCGAATTCGCCAGCCATCGGCCTTTCTGATCAAAGACCTGCGAAGCTTGGATCAGTTTGGCAACATTTGGCAACTGTCTCTCTTAGATCTTCTCATAACCAGTGTTTTTACAATTTTATACAATTTTACATGTGTGTTTCACAATGTTTCACACACGTTGATTGTGTTGATGCAGTCACTGGGGCTTCCAGCTGAGAGCAACTTTGCAACAGTTTGGCCATATTTCTTGGAAGCCTCCAATGCAGCGCCGTGCAAGATTTCCTTGACATCCCTCTTTCCTTGCTACCTCCCCCTAGTGCCTGAGCTGCATCGCCAGTCGCACTGCCCTCAGACACGACAGTGGTGTTTGTGCTCAACACAGTGGGTCCATGCGAATCCTGCCTCTGAATCTGGCAGTGCCTGCCACAGAAAAGGGTGTCAAACGACAACCAGGGAAACCTAAACTTTGTTTTGCCAAACTTTCAGCCCTGCATAGCCCTGCCTCCAAGTAGGAAAATAACTCTTGCAGCTGTGGTTGGCCCAAGACCACACCAGCAGCTGCTCGCCGGTCCTGCACAGCCAAGCCAAGTTGACAGGCCAACTTGGCAAACCGGAATTTGGTCCGGCTACCCACCCTCAAGAGCCCCGGATGGCCCCGGGCGACAGTATCACTGCTACTGCTTTCTCCCCAGAATGATGTAATGACATGTAATGTAAGAATATGTAAGAATCATATATCTCAACTCGTATTGTCATAGGTGGTCGTCATATATCATTGTCATAGTAGTGTATATCTATCTTGTATCATTTGTATCACACTGTGTCATAGAAATCCAGCTTCTCGTCTTCCTATATCTCCCTTTGCATCCCTTTGCGAAGTCTTGTCTCCTCGTCAGAGGCAGCCTTGCATGGCGCGCCAGATCTGCCTGCAAAGCAAGCGAAGCCCAGTAGCACGCGGGTGGGGTAAAAAGGAGACCCGTATAGATCATACATGATCATACAAATCTTGATCTTCCCAGATTATTGATCGTCCGAAATGCGGAGCTGCCTCCTGCTTCGCGCAAGAACCTTGCAGCAGTCAACTGTGTCTGCAATGCTTCTCTCCAATGCTTGTGGTTTGATTGTCATGGCATTCAAAGTGTGCGAGTGTAAAAGCAAGACACGCAGCCTCAACGCCAGGCCGTGCACTGTGCTCACCCAAACCTCATCACGTCAGGAAGCTGGGGGGATCTGGGGGGGCTGCGCATGGCTGTGTAATGCTGTGCAGTGGAGCGGTGCTTTGAAGCGTCACTGAGAAAACAGCTTTCGCACCCGCACCAGCGTGTTGCTTGACCCTGTGGGAAAGCTCATCTGCAGCTTTGCGAGTGTAGGTGACAGCAATGATCCCCTACCAGGGCAGGCGATCATGCAATCTGCATGCTGTTACGATGGTACACATAAAGGCATAATAAGGCATATATTGAATGTATTTGAATGTTTGCATTTAAAAAGAAAAACTTTGACACGCACAACAGGTATTCGCAGGTTATGCGCGCTGTCTATGTAATTTCGACATATGCATGCTATGCTTTGCATGACTTTCAGCCTCAGCAGGTACCGACTCAGACAGTGCTTGGCGAATCCGGGTCACCTGATTTCAATGACATAATATGGTGCTGGACTGGAGCAGTGCCCAAGACTTGGGCCTACTTCTAGACTTTGAAATCTGATTGGATCTGTCAAGCGTGTCAAGTTTATGAATTTTTAAGTGGCACAAATTGCCACAACGTAACTCAGGTCTCAGCAAGAAAGTGAGTTTTTCCGCTACCAGGTCCGGCAAGGATAAGTAACGGGCTGTTCAACCTGGCATGAACAAATAATCAATCAAAACGTCATGCATGTGGTTTGGCACTTCGTTGAACTGCATGGGACTTCTCTGAAATCAAAGTACATATCATTAAAAAATGGTGTGCATGTGTATATTATATATATGTGTGTGTGTGATATGATATGATATTATATGTATATGTATGTGTGTGTGTACATGTGTGTGTGTGCAAGTAAATACTTGCGTTTTTAAAGTTTTTAAAGTATACCACGTGAAAGCTTGGCGAGTCTACAGGTCAGGCACACGGTTCACTGATGGCCTCGCGCTGCTCAGCTGAGAGCGAAGAAAGATCCAGCTTCGGTTTCCTTGTTGCCGGTCGAATCTGTGAAATGCACCAATGCCATGACAACCAATGACGATGACTCCATGACAAGAAGCATTAAGAAGTCAAGAACAACAGAAGAAACACATCAGCTCCGTGCGTGTATCAAGTCACTGCAGAGACGTCTTGCTTAGATACTTCTTGCTTAGATATCTTGTGATACTTGCTATTACTTGCTACTCGCTTGTTTTGACATGCATCTTGCATCCTCTTTACAAGAATACTTATCACAGCAATTCACAACGAGCTAAGACGAGGTCTTTGCAGTTTCGGGCTGCGACATCTGGGAATTCGGAAAGTGCTTGGAGCGAGTGGGAGCCGGCGCAGCCCGCTCATCCATGCGGCCCAGTTGGATCAGTTGGGTGCTTGGATCGAACAAATCTGAGTCCTCAACTGAACCCGCTGAACCCTTCGCATCTTTCGCATCTTCCAGGGCTGGACATCCGTTGGAATTTGTCATGTCGACACGGCATGGTCCACTTGCACCATTGGACTCGTCTGAGTCGCAGGTTGCGAAAGGACTTTGATGGGAGCGCATGGCATTCCTTTCGCGGATCGCGCCAGTCACCTTCCAGAAACACTTCACAGCAAGCACTTGAAGCACGCCAATGGATACGAGTACGTGGCGTCCTCCATGCCATAACTTCAACATACTTCAACCATTTGAACTTGCAGATTAATAATGATTAATATATGGTTATATAATGGGTGTGAAATGGAATCAAAACAAAGAGAACTACAATGTCACTACAACATGTGGCAAACGTGCCGCAAGACTTGAGGGCACCTGTGGCGATGCAACAGGTCGACTTGCTGCGTGCGACTTCCTTGAGCGACCTCGACAATCTTCGACAATCACATCTTCATCAAATCTTCATCACATCTGATATGCCACCACAACGTTCAGCCTTGACAAGGGCTTGCACGCGGGACCTCGGGAGTTGCCATCACGGGCACCTTTTGGTACACAGCGTTCGTTGATGTCCTTCAACCATCTCTTTACGATTCTTTCTTATTCTTTCTGATTCTTTACATGTTGCATTCTGTTCATTTCTGTTCCATACCAAGCCATGATTTGTGGATCTTGTGGATCAGCTGCCATCAGCTGCGCACGATTCCTCGGCTCTGGCGATGGTTTTGGCTGAAAATCGGCACTTGAACTTTGTCGACTTCACCAGTCCCTGCCGGGGGCTTAAATCGTGGAGACATCAAGAGGGCACCCCAAGGGCCTCAAAATTTACATGCCACATCCATCTACATCCATCACATTATCCATCTACATCCAGGAAGAGGTTCCAAAATATTCCAAGCCTGTAGCAGCAGATAGCAAGCCCTGCTGCGCTAAATAAGCATCTATGTCTGCAAAAGGCGACCCTCCTTAGAAAGCGAATGAAACTGCTGCAGCTCACCTCCAAAGAGTCCCAACATGTCCCAACACTGCGAATAAACCGTTCCCAAAATGGATCAATATGGCATAAAATATCATGAAATCACATAAAATCAATGTCTGCTCTGGACTGCATTCCATGAAATATCATGAATTTCAGGATATTTCAGGATATTTCAGGATATTTCACAACCTGAGCTTGGAGCGGACACGTCGCGGCATGGCCAACTGAGTCGTGAGATGTCGGGAGATGTCGGGAGTTGAGCCACAGCTGCAGCTTGCCACAGCTACAGTCACAGGCCACACGGCCACACGGCCACACGGGGCCATATGGGCCATACTATGCCATGCTTATGAAATCATATGAAATCATGCAGTTGCAAATCAAACAAGGATATACAAAGATCAAACAACACCAAGTTGAAAACCTATAAATACCTATAAATACCTATAATACCTCAGAAAATTCAGGTCATCTGTATGTCACGATGTTCATGTCCTTTTCTGTTTTTTTTCTGTCCTTTTTTCTATGCCGATAATTATGCGCTTTGTCTTTGACATGGCCCAAGCAGCAGCCAATTCAGCGCCAGGCCTGCGGAGTGGCGAAACATTAACAAAACTCGCAAGGCTCTCGACAAGTATCGACGAATGCGATGACGAATGCAATGACGAATGCATCATGATGCGCTGGACTTGGCACCGTGTGGATCGTGCGGCACCTAGAAAACGACAACATCAATTTGTGGCCGCAGCGCCTTAGGTGCACCAGCTTCGGAAAACTGCAAGTAAGTCCAAGTCCAAAGGGTGACGAAAACTGAGTCCTCCACCACGCATCAAAAAGTGCAAGTATGGCACCAGCATGAGGTGGAAAAACCCGTGTCCCCAACCTGCACCATTGCTGACCCAGAACAGTTCAAAGATGTTAAAAGGCTCCATGTGGCGCAAAAACGTTTGGTCCAAAACTGAATTCCAGAACGAAGAACATCGAACAATTATATGACTAAAACATACTAAAACATACTGATTGAAACATTAACATTGATTAACATATTAAAACATATTAAAACAATGAGTTGGATTCCAGCCATGTCCAGCCTCCCATCTTGGGACCCAGAGACTGAAAAATGCATGCAAGGCACCAAGACCTTAATCGAACTGATCGAATCTTGAAACCCGGCACAACACAAAGGGAAGTCGAAACGCTACAAAGCTGGGAATTCGACGCCGCAATCCCCACATAATTGATGTAGTCGCAACGCATGAGAACTGGTAGGGTGTACAGGAAAACCTCTGGTGGGATAGCCCCACAAATTGGACTTCAGCCCACTGCGCCATTGCCAAAGGGTCTCAAAATGTTTCAAGCTAATCTTGACGGTGAACAAAGGATACACTTGCCATACAATAGCCATCAAAATCTAACGGACGATACAACGTCAGGTGTGTCTATAAAGCTAAGATAAGCTAAGGCCACACCGGTATGGCAATGTGAGTGCTCATAATGATTGCTCTGTTTCTGAGGCATGTGCAGCAAACGCCACCCAGTAGTTCTCATGCCTGCCTCCACGCCTCTCACAAGCAGATGCATCTCTCTCCTTCTCCGGACGTTGTGTCTGTGATGTCTGTGCATCTTGCAGTCACTTGGTGTCCTTACCCTCCTTTTAAACCTCATTCAGAAAGATTGTTCAGTCAAGTTGCATGTTATGTTACTTTATTTTTTGATATTTTTTGCATGTATGTTGTGCTATGTTGCATCTTGCATGTTGCATGATATTTCAACATTTCATCAGAGCCCTCAGCAGCCCTCAGCAGCCCTCAGCAGCACCTTCCCAGGGCCAAACTGCGCAGCAACGAAAGGATGCCTTACCACTACAGGGGCAAAATTTGAGTTTCATCAGTTTCATCCATCAAATGTGGCATTGTATGCATCGTATCATTTGTGTGTATTGATGTGACGAGCTGAGCCTCAAGCATCCAACGTTGATCACTATGAGGAAGATAGTGTAGGAGATATCTCCGTGCGACTCTGCCCACCCAAAAGCAATGCAGCCTGCATTTTTTGAGATGGTAAGAGTTCTCCTAGATGCTAAAGGATGCGAAAAGATGCTAGAAGATAGACTCATAGACATTCCAAAAGAAAAACCATCGCCGTCACATCAACCAAGCTGCACAAATGGATGGCTACTAGGTCAGCGGTCCGGAATGGTGTGTTCAAGGCATCATACCCTGACATCCTTAGCACATCTTGGCACACCAAATATCCGAAAATGATAGGCACCGAAAATTCCAACATCGGAGATAACTCAGACAACCGCTCCGCCCTTCCATGCCAAGATGCCCATAGAAAGCAGCATTGGCTAGGTGGTAAGCCATGCTGACCGGACAATGAAAAAGAGTTGCATATAGCAAAGCCCATACGCCTGGAATGTGAAGAAAACCATATCATCAGACCCCAACGGGTCATGGCGGCAAAATATCCTTCAGTATTTTCATGGAAGTCCATGTGCTGCCTGGTGGAAAGGATGCGTCCGCAGCAATATCAGGCGCCATGTAGTAGCCATGAAGTGCTGGAAACAACATCGTTAAGGCACTGAAGACCTGCGGAAAAGACACTTCAAACCTGGGAAATTGCAAACATTGCAAATCATGTCCATCATCAAGTCTTTAAACGGAGGATCGGAACAAGCAAGTCGGGTTGACAAGCATGTCACACAAGTGCGGACCCCCAGCCTCTGGCCAAAATGTTTCCCCAAAGGCAATTTCTGGTTTCAGCCACCGTAGCAGTGACCATTTGGAGATTGTTTTTCTAGATGCCTCGGGGAGCACGAGTGAAGGTACCAAACACACTTCCAAACCCAAAGAAACAATATAAGAAACATACATAACTCGTCATAGTTTCACTAGTTCCCACGCCTTGAGATCCTTCAGCGAGGGTGACAATGGCCATGATTTGATTCGATGGCCTGACGATCCAGAAACAAAAATTTAACAGTGTCAAAACACAAATACATAGTAACTATAGTACAATCATAGCACAATCATAGTACAATCATAGTACAAGGTACGTTCTATTGCCACAAATTGCCAAGAAAAAAAAAAATTGGCACCAAAGTTCATCTCCCACCTGTCATGTTGGGCAGACCGCGCTGATTTGAGCCCAACGCTGACCAAACAATAAAGAGCATATGTTTTCAGTTGTCTTCCAAACATCAACAATTTCTACAGTCTTTGTGCGTTGTACGGGCTCGGGGCTGCATGGTCATTTGTGCCCCTGCATTGCTTGTGTCCCTGAGAGTGACTTAATCCTCCGCAAAATAATCAATGGCGTTTCTTTACGTTAAAATTATAGTTCCTAGTCTCTGGGGTGAACCATGTGTAGCTACGGATGGGTAGCAGCAAGTAGAAGCACATCGGAGTGTTTTATGCTGTAAATCCGCACTTTCATGCTACCATCTTATACCATCTTGAAAATTTAAAAAGGGATCAGCTATCTGCCTGGATTTGGCAGCGTGTACGCACAACGTTTGTAAGGGGACTTAGTTGATCTTAGTTGTTCACATGTCCGCACCTGCAATGCTAGATCCACACCAAAGTTGTCTTTCAATTTCCTCTGGTCACATGTGCAAACCCTTTTTGGTTGGAACACCACGGCGGCCCGTCGGCCTCTAAACCAAATCTTGCATTGTTGTTTTTATTTTCTGAATTTTCCGCCCTCCCGCCACTCAACAACCAACACCACGCGAACAATACATCCACCGGCCGTGGGCCTTACAGAAGGATTATGTGTTTTTTCGGGTATTTGATATGGTCAAGTTGCCTCGTTTTTGAATTCACGCCGGCTTTTGCAATCAAATGCATACATCTTTAAGGCATCCACCTCCGTTTACGCATAGAACGCATAGCAAATGCAAGGCCGCAGGGATGCTACGTATCAATATCCCTGAAGTATGGGTGCAACCGTGGTGGCACATTGGAAGTTGCATCCCATGCAGGCACTGATAAAATGAGCAAACACAATGATGTGAAAACCAACCTGGGAATATGTTGAAATTCATGTGCGACATTGTGATATAGTTCATGACAGAAATTGAAATAAAATTGGTGGTGCCCAGGTGCGATAGCAAAACAACTGACCCATCACGGAACTTACTGCAGTTCAACCAAACTTGATGGTTCAACCGTATGCAGGCAATGACTTTGTAGCAAAGCAGGGACAAACCCAAAGCAAGCTGCCACTTCTGGACACAGAACCTTTTTTGTCATATTATTCTACCCTGCTGTTTGGAGGCCGCAACGTGTCCTCCAAAGAATGCCATGTTTTTTTGGGTTCATGATCTCGCACTGCGAACATGAACACGAAGAACAACAACAACAACAACAACGACAACGACAACGACAACGACAACGACGACAACAACCAACAAATCATTGGGCATAAACATAGATACGTAGATACATAGATACATAGATACATAGATACATAGATACATAGATACATAGATACATAGATAGATAGATAGATAGATAGATAGAGAGAGAGAGATAGATAGATAGATAGTTACATACATACATAAGCAAACATAATCACACATAATCATATATAATCATACATAATCATACATAATCATACATTCATACATACATTCATACATTCATACATTCATTCATACATTCATACATTCATACATTCACTCATACATACATACATACATTCATACATACATTCATACACACATACATACAAACATACATACATACATGCATACATACATACATACATATGTACGTACGTACGTCCATCCAGCCATCCATCCACCCATCCATCCATCCGTCCATGTTTGCTTGTTTGTTTCCTTCCTTCTTTTCTTCCTTACTTCCATGCATACTTCCATCCATACATACATACATACATGCATACATGCATACATACATTACTACTTGCTTAGTTAGTTAGTCAGTCAGTCAGTCAGTCAGTCAGTCAGTTAGTCAGTTTGTCAGTTAGTCAGTTAGTCAGTTAGTCAGTTTGTCAGTTAGTCAGTTAGTCAGTTAGTCAGTTCAGTTAGTCAGTTAGTCAGTTCAGTTAGGCAGTTAGGCAGTTAGGCAGTTAGGCAGTTAGCTAGTTAGCTAGCTAGCTAGTTAGCAAGTGAGCTAGTTAGCTAGTTAGCTAGTTAGCTAGTTAGCTAGTTAGCTAGTTAGCTAGTTAGCTAGCTAGCTAGTTAGTTAGTTAGTGAGTTAGTTAGACTAGGTAGTTAGTTAGTTAGACTAGATAGTTAGTTAGTTAGTTAGACTAGATCGTTTGTTAGTTAGACTAGATAGTTAGATAGTTAGACTAGATAACTAGCTAGATAGATAGATAGTTAGTTAGTTAGATAGTTAGTTGGTTAGTTGGTTGGTTGGTTGGTTGGTTGGTTAGTTAGTTGGTTAGTTAGTTAGTTAGTTAGTTGGTTGGTTGGTTGGTTGGTTAGTTGGTTAGTTAGTTTGTTTGTTTGTTTCTTAGTTTCTTAGTTACTTAGTTACTTAGTTACTTACTTACTCACTTACTCACCCACTCACTTACTAACTTACTCATTTACTCACTTACTCACTTACTCATTTGCTTATTTACTTACCTACTTACTTACCTACTTACTTAGTTATTTACTTACTTACTTACTTACCTACCTACTTACTTACCTACTTGCCTACCTACTTACTTACTTACTTACTTATTTACTTCCTTACGTGTTGGTTTGCTTGCTTGCTTGCTCGCTTACTTGCTTACTTGCTTCCCTCATGTCTTACTGACATAAAAACATACATAAATATGCGCATGAATACACACATAAACACATACAAAGGTACATAGAGAAATCGGTAGAGGAATAGATAGATAGATGGATAGACAGACAGACAGATTGATAGATAGATAGATAGATCAAGAGGTAGATAGATAGATAGATAGATAGGTAGATAGATAGATAGATAGATTAGTAGATTAGGTAGATAGATAGGTAGATGGATGGATGGATAGATAGATAGACACATAGAGAGAGAGAGAGAAAAAAATAGAGAGAGAGAGAGAAAAATAGAGAGAGAGAGAAAAAAATAGAGAGAGAGAGAGAGGGAAAAATAGAGAGAGAGAAAGAGAGAGAGAGAGGGAGAAAAATAGAGAGAGAAAAGGAAAGAGAAATAGAGAGAGAGAGGGGAAGAGAGAGAGAGAGAGACACAGAGAGAGATATATAAATATAGATATCGATACCGCATAAATATAGATATAACAATAAATATGGATAGAGGTAGAAAAAACATGGAGATAGGGATAGAGATATAGAACAAAATTTACAGAGATACAGATATATACATTTATACACAAATATGGATGTAGATATAGATATAGGTATATATAGATATATATATATATAGACATAGATGTAGATGTAGATTTAGATATAGATTGGGGAATGCCTTGGCCTTCTTGTCTGTGGAGGCCAGAAGCTATTTCCTAAACAAACATTATTTACAGAAACTATTTCCTAAAACAACCCTCAGCTGGGAAACAATTTTGATTTTTTTCTCAAAAAAAACAATTTACAGAAACTATCTCTTAAATCATCTCAATTTGCAGAAATCAGTTCTTAAATAAACTCAATTTACAAAAATTATTTCTTAAATAAATCCAACTTTAAGAAATTTTTGAAAATATCCAACAAATTAATCATGAATAAAAAAATAAAGAAGTAATGCAAGTAGGCGTTCTAGGGATTGGATTGAAACGGTTTGAAACGGTTTCGGACTATTACCTAGCAAGTCGCGGGAAACGGTTTGAAACGGTTTCTGTGATACCCTTACTCTGCCTTAAATCATCAAAAGCAACATACATACCAATAAAGGTAAACAAAAATTAAATTGACACTTACAGACGCATTATGATATATTGAAACTCTTTGCAAATTGAAAACTAAGAAAAAAACAGTGACTGATTCTGAGATGAAGAGTCAAAGAACATAGAACGAAACAGAATGAAGAATGCCTGCGCCAACAGCGGCAGCCCCTCTCCCTCGGTGAAAACATGGCTCACTTGTCTGGGGCAATCTCTGGACTTCAAGTGACTGACTGCTATCCGTGTCCAATGGTTGGGATTGGTAAAAGCAATCCTGGTTTTGTCAATTGTTTCTGGGTTTGGGGGCCCAGATTAAGAAATAGTTTTTAGGATTTAACAAGCAATTTCTGGGATTTAGGAAATAGTTTCTAGGTTTTGGAAAATAGCTTCCAGGATAATAATTTCTGCCATTTAGGACATTGTTTCCTGGATTTATTTTAAAAAAACAGTATTTAAGTAAAATTTAAGAAACATTTTCTGGGATTTAGGAAAATGTTTCCTTTCATGTTTACATTTTAGGAGGGTTAAGCTGGCAGGCTCTCGACCAAACCGGACCCCCCAAGCTCCCCCGACAGACCTTGACAAATAGAGGCACACACCAGTCCGGACTTTTGGGGGAAACCCCCGACTTGGGTATCCACCGAGGCGTCTAAAATGCCATGTGGCGAAGGCCTGCTAGCAACATCCCCCAACTCACCCGCAAAGGCTAACAGCCACATGGTTTTGTTTGTGGAACAAGTTTTTCTGGGATCCCACAACTTGTGGGTATCGCGTGTGGAAATTCGCGGCGTTGTATGGTGCATTTGGCAAAATCTGCATTGGGACAGGGTATGTGTTTATGCTGCTGTTTGATACACCCTGTCTTGGATTGAAACAGTAAAACAACTGGTATGGCGCGATAGTACTCCCAATTGGATTCTAAATAGTTTCAAGTTTCAAGCGTCAACAGCTTCAGTGTGGTGAGCCATAGGCGAAGGAGGCTCTAATACTATTAAACTTGCATGCGCGGTAAAGACATTAGTTTTTTCTCACCAGAAACTACCATTGGCAAATGCGTGTTCCAAGATTGACCAGGTTTGCCCTGACAACATAATCAATAACAACGTTTATTTGCAAATTATTACCATTTATTACCCCTTTGATTCAAGTAGTTGTTTCTGGAAATCAACATGACTAAGCAGATTGTTTCTACATGTTCTACTTTAATTGAGAAAAGGTTTCTACATATCTTACTTATTTAGCATATGGTTTCCAGTATTTAGCCAAATGTTTCTGGTATTTGACACATGGTTTCCAGAATTTGGCAAATAGTTTCTAATATTTAGAAAATTGTTTTTTTTCACGCACCTTTTTGCTGCGTCTCACAAGATTTGACCTTTTTGGTCTCAGCTGGTCGGCCGCGAAGTGTGCAAGGCAGCAAAATCCAAAGCAGAAGTCCACCGGCGCAATCGCTCGGCGGAGTCCAAAAGTCGTGCGCCCTCACCTCCCTGGAAGTCGACTGGGATTGGTGGGAGCGGCTTCAAGTTGGGTGAGCTGGTGTCAAGGGGGGGGCAGAACCCCTCACCGTTGGCCAGCTCGTCTGCCGGCAAAGATAGCAGGGAAGCTGCGAAGGCATGCATGCCGGCGTGGGCGAAAATGGCTGACCAACGGATGATAAGGTTTTGCAGCCGATAGGGGGTCTTTGGAATTGGATTCTAGCGTCCTTGGTGATTTAGTTCTACCTCTGATTGTCTGATATATATTTTCCATTATTTATTTCTTTATCTATCTTATCTATC
>Ga0126342_10014731_pt1 | contig 13776 bp, 12 predicted proteins | sample Cyp1metagenome_FD_92528 | JGI IMG/M metagenome (GOLD analysis project Ga0126342, IMG submission 92528) | Coral microbial communities from Lord Howe Island, Old Settlement Bay, Australia - Cyphastrea 1 metagenome | ecosystem: Host-associated > Invertebrates > Cnidaria > Coral ...
AGCCCATAGTAGCCCATAGTAGCCCATAGTAGCCCATAGTAGCCCATAGTAGCCCATAGTAGCCCATAGTAGCCCATAGTAGCCCATAGTAGCCCATAGTAGCCCATAGTAGCCCCAACGCAAAGATGATTACAAGTTGCCTGTAGCAACTTTCATCAAATGACCAGATCCCACATGTTTGGTTAGAGTTAGTGGTGCTGTCAATTACCACGAACATTCCAGGCATGGCAAGGTTGCTGCGAATCGTGCGTTTGTTCCGGCTGTTGAAGATTGCCACTTGTCAGTCAGAGCCAAATTCCAGAAGCTTGCCACTGTAAGCAGCTTGCTGTCACTTCGATTTTGGGTCAAGCTTTTGGGTAACATGTCTAGGAATACTTCATCAGTGAATCATACATGACTCGCACATGATGGATAAAACAATGACAAATTGACACCATGCAACTGGAGAATGCAACCAGATCAAGCTGTCGATTGCCTCCTGATGCCAAAAGGTGCGACTGCTGTATGAGCTCGCGCAATCCATCACTGAAGCCCTACAAGGCACAATCAAAGTGATGCCTCGGTGCTATGCTGTCCGCATCTTCAAAGTCTGGACTGGGTCAGTTGGGTCAGTTGGGTCATCTGGGTCCATCCCAAAGTGGATTTCCGCAGCTCCCAAGCTGATCAGTTGATGACCAGTCGAGATCGGTTGCTCAACGTGCCCGGCGCGGGTGCGGTGCCATGGAGGCGCCCAAGATGCAAGAGATGACTGAAAGCACTTCGGCTGTCTATGCCGGGCTGTTCCCCGGGAGCGATGGCGATCCGCCCAGTATGAAAGATGTGGTCGTTAAGAGCAAACGTTTGAAGACCTACCACTGGGCAGCACGAGAGCGAAAAGGGCTCATTGTTCTGGCGCATGGCTTCGGAGAGCATCTTGGGCGATATTTCCACGTGGCAAACTTCTTTGTAAAGCAAGGACGGGGAAGAATGCGACAAATGACAAAGGTTGTGGGGCAAACCAATGAAAGGAACTCCAGGAAAGGTCGGCTAATTTCGCCAGTGGATATGTATAATTACATGTATGTATGTATATGTATTATAAATACATTAACGTGATGATTTTTTGTCGGCTTTTCCCCAGAGGCTACGAGGTCTGTGGCATGGACCATTTGGCTCACGGCCTTTCGGAGGGCTTCCGCGCTGCCTATGGGCGCCTGGAACTGGAGGCACTGCAGAGCTGCTGGAGTCAATTCATTTTGGAGGAGGTGATCTCCATGGAAGGACCAGTGACCAGAGAGAACATGCGAAGTCAACCGGGACCAGAACAATGTTGCCATCTGAAGAGTTTCAGGTGTGGTCCCACTTTTTCTGGCCATACATGAACTGTATGAGCTTTGAAAGATGCAGTCAAAGCACATTGAAGACTGTTCAAGGTGCATGCACATCATTGCACATCTTTAGTTCAAAGTCAGTGGACGAAGGTTGGAGGACGATACAAACAGTATCAGCCCAAGATGCAGTCCATCTCTCTGCCTCCAATAAGCCGACAGGACCTCACTATGTCTTCTGCCATTCCACTGGTGGCATGGTGACTTTGTTGGCTTTGAACAAAGGACTGGCGAAGCAGTGGGAGAAGTTGAAAGGGGTTGTCTATTCAGCCCCGCTCATCAAGCGACTTGGACAGAGGTGTTTGGGAGCCGAGGGATGCTGACTTCGTGAACGTTGGATCGTTTCCATTCGTTTCCCTTCCACTTCGCTTGAACAGATGTCGTAAGCTCAATGTCTTTTGTCAATCAGTTGTTGAGCATGAAAGACCAGCAAAGGTGAACCTGAATGTCAACTGTAATTGGTTTGCAGATACAAGTGAGTACAAATTGTAGGACATCAACCAATATCAATCAATATACATGACTTGAGAATGCATGATATACTGCTAGGAATCGGTGAGCCAATCACCTTGCCATTCCCTCAGGTCACGTTCGCCCCTTGCAACTGGGCCAGGAAGGAGCCCGGGGAGATCTCCAATGGGCGCACTGAAGATGGGAGAAATCACAGTTCAGGCATAAGAGATAATCTATATCACGGGCACAGATATGACACAATACAAGACAAAACAACATAATATGAATAGTATGTTGTTTCATATCATGTCATATAATAGCAAACCCTGCATCTACCAATTTGTCCCCTTTTGCCGCTGAGCACAACCAGTTGCTGAGGCAGGGCCTATCCTTTGTTGCCCTGGTCTTGCAGACTGCTGTCTGTCTTGTGGCTTGTGCTGTTGCGGAACCCGCTGCTTGCTTCCTGGAATTACTGCTGGGCAACTGTCGAACTACAAAGCTCTTGAAGCCGCAAACTCAGTTGGATCGGGGTACCGGGGCATGAGCAGGAGGGTTTTTGGGTTGATTTTTGAGTCCTGTGCGTATAAAGATATGGCTTCCAAGTATATGCCATTATGCTACCCTATACATTCGGATCCGGACGCCCCCATCTGCTGTATAGTGGTCATAGTGGTCATAGTGGTCCAGACTCCCAGCACAGGAAGCGACTCGGAAAGACTCCCTCTATTTTGGATGGAAAGCGAATTTATCGATGGTCAAAACTTTAGCAGATGGCACCCTTTTGGCATTGCAGCAGCTGAAGCAACCCAACTATCCCTTCCTGGTGATGGTGAGTCCGAACCAAGGCAGAAGGCATCGGCCATTCTTTCAACATGGTCAAAAAAAATCCGGCTGTTTCTGAAACTGAAATCCTTTTCCTCTGCACTAGTTGTTTGGTGGCTTGGGTAGCCTATAATATAATTTGGGCATGGAATACCTCAAACTCAGATGTCTAGTGCTTGCAGAAGTGGTGGAATTATGCGGAGTTGCGAGCTCCCCAGTTCCAACAGTTCCAACAAATGGCAACATCTGAGGAAGGATCAGCTGGTGGACCCTGCTTCGGCCAAAGCTCTGTTTGAGCAAGCGGCCAGCAGCACCAAATCTTTCGAGACCGATGCTTTTTCTTCTTCCCAGCATGAAATATTCAATGAGGACACCTTAGGGCCTTTGGGGAGAGTTCCAGGGATGTCTACTTGGGTCTTGATGGTGCAAGGTTGCACGGGATTCTTTGACACTCGGGCCAACATGATTGCATAATATTGCATAAACCTTGGAGCTACAGTACTTGTTAGACCCGTTGACGAACCCACAGTTTGCCACAAGTTGCAAGAGCTCAAAGAGCCTCGAAACTGGTTCGAAATCCAGTCTACCAAACTTGCTCGAAGCTCAAAACGTTCAATTTGGTCTTCAGGAGGATTGGCAGAAGCCGCTACAGATGGCGTTGCAGTTTCTACGAAGCTTAGAGACTTGAAGCTGCGGCCTCTGGTGCATGTCAGCGATCATCATTGTCCAAAAATGAGGTATACCGGTATACCCGGAGTACCCCTAAAATCCAATGGTTAACCGTTACGGTTAACCACGGTTAATCATAATCTTCACCATTGAAATGGCTACTAAAATGGCCCTAGATTGGAGCATGACTCATGTGCAACGATGGCGTGACGATGGATGCTGCCTCAAAGAGCGCAGCTGCTGAGAACTGTGCTGGAGCTAGCTGACGACAGCTCGACACAGTGGCTGTTAGATGTCCAGCTTTGGTGTTGCTACTTGAAGTAGTTAGAATCATAATGTGACTTTCAATTCGATTCAACGATTTCGGATTCCGCGTTATCACGTGAGCCTTCCCTCATTTGAACTGCTTCATCAGAGCCCCAGTCGGACAGATCACCAAACATGGAGATCTGGCAGATCTGGACAGCAGTTGTCTTGCAAAAATGCTGGACTACAGCACCAAAAAATGCGTCAAGAGGGCCAGCCTTTTCACAACGACCACAACGCGCTTACACTTTGGATTCTGCATGATTCTGCTATAGAAAATTGTGATACTTATTCTAGGCTGATAGTAAATTCTCAAACAACCCTTCACCCTGACCACCTCTAACTTCCTTTGAGTTGCCTGCTATTCTGTTCTTAAACTGGCAGCGATCTGTTCATGCATAAGCTTGATGAATATCCTGAAGACCGAATCCAGCTGCTGCCCTTTGTATCCCTTTCAACATTCCTTTATGATGTTTTGAGGAAATGATCAGGGGCAATTGCGGAAATGCTTGCAGCTGGCAGGCATGTTTTGGATGCTGGTCTTCATGATCGTGACGCTCTACAGTGTGGCGATTCTGTGTACTCGGGTCATTGGTCATGGAAACATCATCGGTGAGGATGCAGACGAAGACTTGCAAAAAATCAAGGACCTCAGAAGACTATCATGTCGGAATATGAATATATGTATAGATTGTGTACACTCAGCACAAAGTTCAGGAGGTATGTGTTTTTTTTTGGAACACACCTGGCAAAACACAATCTTGCTTCCTGGATACCATACCATCACAATGCCTGGAAGCAGCATGCAAGCTCTCAGTGATGCTACGAAAAAACAGCATTGAACAGGTAACCTTTTTGGATAGCCGCGCTTGGACATGAACATATACTGCCGCAGGAAATGTTCAGTTCAGTGAGTACTTCGATGTTCACTTTGTTCGGCACGGTGAGCAGTTGGAGTTTGATGAAATTTGTCCCCCTCTTGAAGAGAGCCTTGGCATTTTGTCGCAATGCTCGCTATGGCTTGCACCTGCAAAAAGGCACCAGTCTTTGGGGATGATGGCTTTCCATCAATTGGGACTTGATTGGAATTTATAATTAGATGTATATATACATACACAATTTACATAGCATTGTATATTATAATGTACATTATTATTATTATTATATTATATTATATTATATTTATAATAATAATATATGGATATGCTGTATTGGGACAATGGATGCGACTCCACATTTGCCCTAAACTGTATACAATGGTATGCAGATTCCGATTCCTGCATTATTTATCGATGAACAAACTCAAAAACCAGGCAGCACTTTTGTAGGGTGTAGTGCGATGCGCAAGGACTCGGCACTGGATGCACTGTGAGGATGCCAATGCTTCGGCCGCTCTTTGCGGGCTCGGGGTGAAAAAAGACTGCTATTGTGGTCTTCTACATCTACTCAGCTTGGGCGTTGTTGGCTGTGATGACAGGCTCCTTAAATGAATAACATAAACGAAGCGCGAGGGCAGAATCAAATGAACAGCTCTCGACCACCCGGCGGTCGTCGCCTCTTGGCGAAGGGCGCAGCCGTGGACGTCATGGCCAGCGGCCCGGGAGCTCAGAAGCCGCCGGGAGCCGCCGCGGGTGGTGCCTCCGACGTCCGTGGTGCTGCTGAGGTGAGACTCCGCTGTTTAATGCAGCATACAACGACCACGTGGAGCGCCAAGCTGCTGTTGGCCGCGAAGGCCTCGGTGGACATCAAGCGCAACGACGGCTGGAACGACGGCTGGGGGCCTCAGCCAATGTCACAACCGTTTTGAAAACATTTGAAACCAGTTTTTCACCGGCAGTCACAATAATGATTACAGTTCAATGAATGCGGTATGTTTTTGATGACTTAATTAAGAATATGAAGTTTCAGGTTCTTTCAACTTTAATGGACCGCTGCGGGTGGTGCCTCCGACGCCTGCAGTGTTGAGGTTAGACTCCGCTGCATTCTGCAGGTATAGAGCGCATGCAGCAGCTCAAGCAATACCCCCCACCCCACCCCATCTCGAGCGTGGCATCACGTAAGTGCGCAACTTGATCCAATGTTACCAGACTAGTAATTGGTGTAGGAATAGCAGCGGAAAGTTAGAGACGGTAGTTTCCAGATAATACGAGTTGCGCAAGAAGAGTTGCGACATACGACCAAGTAGTTGCGAAATACGACCAATTAGTTCCGACATATTAGTTGCGCAATCCAAGTTGCGCAATACAACCAAATAGTTGCGCAATACAACCCAATACGAACGAATAGTTTCGCGGTATTAGTTGCGCAATCCAAGACAGTTTCGCAATCGGCTGAGGTTCCCAGCCGTCATCGTTCTTAATGTCCACGGAGGCCTTCGCGGCCAACAGCAGCTTGGCGCTCTCCACGTTCGAAATACCCGTTGCAAAATACAACCGTTTAGTTTCAACACATATGTTGCCCGCCACAACCGTTTTGAAAACAGTTTTTCACCGGCAATCACAACAATTGCTGCAGTTCAACGAATGTGGCATGTCTTAGCTTGTGATGATTTACATTTCGTCAAATTCAATGAATTTCTGCTGAAGTTCAAGAGCCGTGATCTTGGGGCATGTCTCTGTCATGTTGCGAACGTAGCACGTTTTATTTTGTTGAAACAATAGGTTTCGGAGTTCGTCAATGTCTTTGACATCCGCAGAGGGAAATCCTGTTCTTGGATACTTCTGAGCCAATGTGAAGAATGAGACAACGGTTTCCACACATTGAATCACCACTTGTCAAATTCTGCAGTCCGAATCTTGATCAATTGAAGTGATATATAGAATGGTGTCAGTTCGAATTTCAGCTGTGGTTCCCAGGCAAAACACCTTTGGATCTCGTTACAAAATGGAGGACAGAAATGGTGATGCTGATGGGCACAGCCTCTTGGCTGCACGGGTGGGGCCCAAAGCACTGCAGTGTCAGGGGATGAAACATGGTGAAACCGCTGGCACTGGTGGGCATGAAAACATGAAATGGGGCGGGGATAGTGTGAGTCCATACCTGGGATGTTAAGACATCCGATTTTGGACACATGAATCATAAAACCCATTGCCAAATCATCTTAAACCACTGGCCAACTGAGCACCGATCAACCACGAATCTGATTAAATGAACAGAATTGATTCGGGACCCAACAGGGAATTCTTTCGGTTGAAATGCCGTGCCATCTATTCAATTTCTATGGCCTTCAAGAACAAATCAGATTATCAGATTAAGCACGGACAGAACAGGTATGTTGTTTTTTGTTTGACTATCTTCAGCAACACGTGACATAGCCTAAGCACAGGAGTAGGCATTGGTTCCCTGATATTTTGTTCTACCCATATCGATTTTGGGGGTTGAATAATTTTGAGTCCCAGATGTTGTTTGCATCTTTGCTCCGCCCAAGGCATGAAATATAAGGCCTGGCGCCGGGAATAGCTCTGTGGTGTCTCATGTGCCTGTCAATTTTGGCTGGGAATGACCATTAATGAAGCAGTGGAACCATCATCAAAAAGGTCAGGGGAATGATACGCATGACTATGGGGCTGCAAGCAGATCTCAGGGAGCTTTGTCATTTGTTTCATTGTTCATTAGCAACATGGGGCACTTGATGAACATTCAAAAACCAAAGCTGTAACTGCTGGGCTTATCACAACATGCTGGGCACCTTTTAATCAGTTGTGCTTGTCAGAAAGATCTCCCCATTGCAAAACACTATCCATATACCTGTACAACGAGCACCTTTGCAGGTTGTCTTGGTGCAAGAAAGACTGGACAATACTGAGTGACTGGACATGTCTGCAAGTCTCTGACAACATGATTTTTTTGGGAACACATCTCCAGTCACCTGCTTCGCCTCCCATTTTTGCAGGTTCGCTATGGTGATTTCAACATATTTCAACTTTCGGGCCAAAGGTGCCTTTGGAGTGCATCCTATTGTATGAACAAAGATGCGCCACCCAACACCATTGGGTCCGGAGGGTATGGATCAAACTTGGGTCCCCCGAAAGTTGGGCGGCTTTAGGTGTGAATCCTAAAACCATAATATATATATAAATATTATATTCCCAAAATGATGAACATCTGTGGTTACGTGGGGCTTCTCTTTATATCAGCTTGGGACCTGGATTGAGCGTAGCAAATGGCTGGAAGCTCTGCTGTGCAGCCATTAGTTGTAGAGTCTCACACCGCTTATTTCATTCGGTGGTGGATTTGTTGTGATCAATGCCACATGGCTGTCTTTCAAGGTGATGACATGGTGAGCAAATGTCGTGCTCAGGCAGGTTTGCTTTCAATGCAGGTTCCGAAAACATGTGAAATGTGAACTTGGTTTAAACTTTAACCAAACCACCTAGTTTGCCGTTGCGACAGATCTCATCCAAAAGCCAACTGCAGCAAGTTGCGGCTCGCACGATTGTGCAGTTAGCTGAGCTGTTAGCTGCACCGACCGGACCCCGGAGAAATGGTGTACATCCCTTCGCAGGATACTGATGTGAAACTCACCAACCTCCGCTTGGACGATCCAGACACTTGGGCACCAATCTTGTCAAAGTTCATTTGGAGAACGAGGTACAACTTGCTTTATGTAGCCGTATATTCGATCATATTGGAAACTTTGGGGTGTAGTGGACTCATTGTGTTGACATAGCTTTGTGAAACAACGCCCTGCATCTGAGAAATGTTGTTCTATGTTGTTCTCACAGATGGAACAGGCCCGCCAATGGTTCCGCATTCAATCTTTTGAGGTGGAATTACATTTTATGGAAGAGTTGACATGTCAACTCACCTGGAAAGTGAATCATGCTTCTTGAAAAAACAGACAAGATCCTCTCACCGACAGGTCTTTCGCGTCATCATTTCTTGCGGCAAATCATTCCCACATCAGACTGGGGTCACAAAACTATGTTGACAGAAGGGCCCTCCATGAGTCAGGGACTTCAAACATCTTGAAATGATACTGAAAAGCAAAATCAATGTCACAGATTCTGCTCTACTGAGGAACTCCGGCGTCAGGCGGTGCGTTCCCTGCGTGCGGAGCGCCGATTTCTGGCGCTCTACCGCAATGACGGAGACGCGTCGCAGCCGCGGAGATGGACGAAGATCAAAGCGAAGCTGGGCATGGTGTGGCGCGCGCAGGAAGGGTGTCCTGCTGGCGTAGCTGCGACATGCTGCGGTATCCTCTAACGGTCCAACAAATTCTAACAATCTTTAACTCAATGGCTATGATTTGAGGCTTCCAAATGAACTTCCAGCAATCCTGAGATAGTTCGTGACATGCTCGTACGATCCGCTGGTGAACCTGCAGGAACCCCTGAAGAGCAACAAGCCGAAGCAAGGTGGGCTGTTCGTTCGACGGACGATGGTGCTAGAAGGATCGGTAGAAGGTATGTCCATTTGTATCCATCTGTTCAACCTGCCCTAATCAATCTCTCGCTTCAGATTTCATGGTCACCTCGCGATCCCATGCGATCCCTGTCACTCGAAGGCCTGGGACAGGAGCTGCGCGCCGCGTTCCTTGACGTCGATGGCGAGACCCAGCGCGAGCTAAAGTTCAAGGAGCAACGGCAGAAGCGCAGTGAGGAGTGGAGGGACCGAGGGAACCCTTGGAGGTTTTTGAGGATCTTGGAGGATTTGTTGATGTTGATTGGTTGATTGTGGTTGGCATTGGTTGATTCATTGATATTGATAGTGGATTTAGATATATTTATATAATTATATTATATATATAGATGGTGAATTGGATGTATTGTGGGGGATTCAAAAGGTTGATGTGGTTGATGTGGTTGATGGGTGATTGAATTGCTGATGATGATTGAGAATTGATGATTGAATGAAGTACAAATTTAATGTAATCATCCTTTCAAATTGGATGTCATCTTCCAATTGTCGACTGTGCAGGGTCGGGTGGCTCGGGCAAAGCCACAGAGAGAAGATGTGGTGATGCTCTCCTCTGATGACGAGGCACAGATGAGTTTTCTTGCCGCATTCTGAAAAGGGGAGCAATGACCAGTTTATTCCATCTTCCCATTTTCCCATGTTCCACCCATCTTCCGCCCCGCAGTGAATAGCGAAGGCTTCATTTTGCCCTATCGACATTGGAATCTGTCTGCAAGACATATTTCCAGTCGTATTTTTATGGTTCACCGTGTTCAGTGGTTCACCCACGTTCACCCCATTTGTTCATATCTTTCCTCGGGAGAGAGGCTCCAGCTCCAACTGCAGCTCCAACGGCGCCAACAGGGCCAACAACTGAGGTCACAGGCAGGATGAATTTAGCTCCGTGGGGATGTTGGGGATGTCGGATATATTGTGCAGGTGATATCTCGGATGGCCCACATTCCATTCAGGTTGTCTCGGGTTGCATGGAATGATATTGATATTGATTTTGATTAATGTTGGAGTTTTGATAGTTTTGGAAGATTGCTTCCACCGCGTGCTCTACAAACTTTTGGACTGAATCCAAATGGTTGTTCCGGAACCATTGGAACCTACATATTTCTCTGAAGCGATGGAAGCCGTGGTGCCATTTTGATCCGTTTTCTGATGACAGGACCTGATCCAGAAGATGCGATGCTGCAAACACCTCCTGGACGATCAACGAAAGAGGCGCGCGCAACTCTTTGGCTTCAAAAGCACTGCCTTCATGGCGGGGATTGGGACGTGACAATCGAAATGTTGGCCGTTTGTTCTTCTGGACTGGAAGTGGTGCAAGTCGTTCCTACGAGTCAGATTTAATAATCTTTCACACGTATCATTGCATCACTGCATCACGCAAACCAAAAGCTTGATAGGGTAACAATCAAGATGCTAAGAAGCTTGCCACAAGTCCTGCAGATCTGGAAAAAATTGGTCCACGCAAGTTCTTGCTGTCAGTTGCTGTAGCTGGACCTTCTCTGTTTCAGGCCACAAGCGAGGACAAGATGCCACTCCCTGAGAAATATGTGACGGTACGGTTTCCAGTCAGTGGATGTGGCCTCCTGCAACTTTTGCACACCAGCCCCACATTGATCAACTCAATTCAAGTTGATATGCATTGGCTTTATTAAATTTATTGTGTATAGTAGATGATCAAACATCTTGATAGAATCTTTATTCTCATGTAAACCACGAGAGGATTTGATATGACCCTGACAGAGAATTGGTGCAATGTCAGATCTTTGACTTGCCCAAGGCAGTCAGAGGCAGATGCTACGAAAGAGGCGGGCAGCCGCGAGACTTCGATGTTATGAAACAGGTAAGCACACCGATGGCAAACCATCCAGTTTACGTGTGCTTTTTCTTCCCCTGCAGATTTGACTGGAAGATGGCATTCTATGAAATTCTGGTTTTTATTGCAACATATTACAACTCATATCCAGTTATCCAGATCTGTCGGAACCTAGTAGACGATGTAGACGATCTGCCGAACTTGAGGCTGAAGTGAATGCAAATGCGGACACCCCAGGCAGATGGGATCAGATGGGTACTGATGGAAGGCCAAGACCGAATAGGGAGCATATGGGAGAATCATGTTTCGAGCCGAACAGTCCCATTATCCATAAGTTGCGCCATGTTGCGCCCTTTGTTTCTTGTCTGTTGCATGGTCGAACCATATTGGTGCGGCGCTTTGGAGGTCAACATGTTCCCATGGAAGATTTCAAATTTGTCAGTTCTCGAAATGTCGTTGACAGGAGCCACTCACGAGGGCGTGAAGGAGATGGATTTGATCCAGACACCACCTCCGCGACCAATCAGAAACGAGGAGGTTCGGGAGTCTCCAGCGTGGTAGGAAAACCCTGCTCAGTGGCAGCTTCTGCTTTTGCAGTTCTGTGCCCATATTATACCGCTACCTCATCTGACTTGCTCACATTTTTACATGTTTTCCATCTTGCATCTACATAAATTGGACCTCTGCCAAATATTGTTGCTACAAAATCATGCAAAGCGGATTGGAAGAGTTTATGATGTTTAAACATCTATTGTTTTTCAAACAAAAAACCAACTCATCATCAGCTGCGACCGTGGCTTAGCTGATCAGGTCCTAAGCGGAGAGAAGACCATCCGAATCCGTGCTGAGGCGGATCCACAGAGCCCGTCTGACGGGATCGAATGGGCTTTGAATTTTCGCGAATGCTCGAAATTGCTATCGAAATTGCTATCCTGTTGTCAATGCCTCTATGATCCTCTATGAACTTATTGTTCCAATTTCCGAGAAGATTTCGGGCGGTGCTTTCATGCTTGTTTACCTCATGTGTTGCGTGTCAGGCCGTGATCGAAGCTCCGGCTGATATACGCTTTGCCGCCAAGGTGAGACCACAAGTCACTGCAAATTGTGTCTTGATAATCGTTGATGACAAATGTGAGAACTCGTTGAGATGAGAAGATATGAGGAACATTTATCATTTAGCAATAGAAGACCTTTCCACATTAATCACACTATAATGATTTTTAATGTTTCATCATTTTTCGACTTAAAATCTGCGAGCTTTCAGTGGGGTGCAGGCGGGCCACGACTAGGTCAAGGTGGTTTGAGCTTCACCGCCTGAGCGACGCAGCCACGTGGCTTTGCCATGGATCAAGACCGGATTTAGACAGCCACGAGCCGATTCCGACAGGATGATGCAGAGTGCAGAGAGAGATTCTTGGAAGATGGCCTTCGAAGTTGAAACCTTTCATACATATTTTAACATAAATTCATATTTATATAATATTCAATAAATGTTAACATCTATTGACATATTATTTTAACATGTTTCACCGAACATGGTTGACCATTGAGAATTCCACAGCACTTTGTTTCAGCCCTATTGGCTGGCGGAGCACCTGACATCCGATCAGTGTAGCCGACATGATGTTTTTATTCCCTGCAGTCTTGGTGGGACGTGGCCAGGTTCCCAACTTCTGACTTTGCTTCCAAGAAATCGGTAGCAAATAAGAGAATCATGGTCTTCCAACGTGAGACTTGCGACCAGCTCATTGAGCTTTGGTAGTCGTGGCTTGTCCAAGACTGAGATCGCTTTCAGCCACAGGCACATATTGCACACATGTTAGCTAACACTGATCATCAAGATGAAGTTAAGTCATCTCTCTACACTGGTTTGTGACACTGAAGTAAAAACTGCATTTTGGCAGAACATACTCTAGCTGCTCTAGCTGCTCTAGCTGCTCTAGCTGCTAGCTCTGTGTTTCCCAAAGTCTTGGACTGAAGCCAGTGTTGCATGGGCTTGATCACACTGCGAGCAGTGTGCCTTCACAATCTTCACACATCTTCACTGTCAACGAGTTTGTGCAGGGCCTGACTCAAAGGTTGCCCTGGGCGGTCGCCTGGCTGATCGCCTGGGTGATTGGTTCCTGCATGTTCTCTTTGGAGACAAAACTGTCGACATGCCAAGTGTGGTCTTAACATGTCTTGAGTCTCGAGTCACTGGCCTCTGCATGTGCACGACGAACGAAGCGATGAAGCGTTGTTAGGAGTGGCATCCGAAGTGCAAAAGACCTGACAGCCTGACGGTCGTCCAGTGTTGATCGACTTTGATACCTCTTGATATGAGAGGGAGAGGGTTCTTTGGAGCTATGGCTGCCATTTTTGTTGATACCTCCCAACTACATTTCAATACTTCGGATCATTGTCCAACAGGTCGGTGAGTTTCCTGTTTGGAGCGACTGGACGTGAGTAGACTCTAGAAATAGCAATGAAATAGTAGTTGTTCCTTGTGCCCATTGGATTCAGCACAGCCCTGGACGATCACCACGAGGTCGTCACGTGCAGCCATGGAGGGTGTGCCGATAGGTCAACAGAAGAAGCCAGCTACACACAGCGGTTGCTTGGAGTTGTCGGACATGCAGAGTTTAAAGAAACCATTCGTAAGAGTGTCCTTGACAAACATGTTCTGAAGTCTTGCTTTTACATCGGAGAATGTTATGATATATATGATTATATATATATGATTATACACATATATATATATATATGATATTATATGATTATATATATATATGGTCCCGTCCTCCGTCTCTCCACCCCCACCCCTCCCCCGGTTGGGTCCCCAGGTAGCAGCCCCAATTCCCTTCTATTTGCAAGCTATTGGCAGCATTTCTGAGGTCCAGCTTCGTATTTGCTAGGTCTTTGCAGCATTTCTGACTACCAGCCTCGCATTTA
>Ga0126342_10014732_pt1 | contig 13776 bp, 13 predicted proteins | sample Cyp1metagenome_FD_92528 | JGI IMG/M metagenome (GOLD analysis project Ga0126342, IMG submission 92528) | Coral microbial communities from Lord Howe Island, Old Settlement Bay, Australia - Cyphastrea 1 metagenome | ecosystem: Host-associated > Invertebrates > Cnidaria > Coral ...
GTTCAACATGGTTCAACATGGTTCAACATGGTTCAACATGGTTCAACATGGTTCAACATGGTTCAACATGGTTCAACATGGTTCAACATGGTTCAACATGGTTTAACATGGTTTAACATGGTTTAGCCACTAGTTGCCATCAACTAGGGGAATACAGTCATGAGTTTAACCTGGTGATGGCGAATTTCCGGCCTCAAGAAGTTCTTGAAGTGGCAAATGGGGGCCTGCCAGGTCTGCAAATACCTGAGCTTGCTTTTCGCTCGCGGCAGCGACACTTGGGATGACAGGAAACTTCGAGATGCAGAACCACTGACATTGGATGGTTGCCCTGTACTAAGCATAAGTACATATATTTCATCTGCGTGTTGATCTCATACCCCCTTGGCTTTGCATGAAATGTATGGCTCAAAATTCTTGATCCCCCTCATGGCATCTTTTTTCTGCACAACCACATCTTCCACGCTTCTGCTTCCTGCCAAGGATGGATCCCAAACAAATTCCCAAACAAATCCGGCCTAGCTGTCGCACGTATCGCCTTTTTAAAGGGCTTACTGATTCGCCTCGTTACTAGGGTCCAACAAAAACATCATCTTCCCCAGTGGTGCATAAAAAAAAACCAGAAAGGGAGGCATATCCCATTTTCAGAGAGACCCAGTAAAATCATCGTATTGTTGCTTATTCACATACACCCATTGCTATCCCTATTCTTCAAAAACACACATTTCCGCTAGGGGCACCTATGATTGGAACCCGCAGTCATGAAGTGATACGTCAGGGCCTGCGCCAGTGACGAAAGGGGGGATGCCTGAGGCCATGTGGAAAAATCACGACCTGAAAAATGGGGGTTTTTGATGTCCCCTCCAATGGCACAGTGTTTTTTTGATTTTTCTTGAGATCGGGTAAATCTTAGTGTTTTAGTTTTGGGGATCGTTAAAATGTTGGGGAAAACCAAATTATCATCCTTTTCACGCTAGATTTTGGGGTGTCCATGGATGCTTGACCTCTCCAAAACATTCTTGCCACTCATGCCATACCTATCTATTCTTGGGACCAATAGCATAGTAACGATGATGTTTCAGGGATGCTACCACCTGCAATTCGCGACGAACTATCAGTGACATCCTCAATTATAAACTCTGAACGTTTGAACATTGAGGTCGAGATTTTCAAGGAACGAGGGACCCAGGTCCCTCTGCTTTCCCAACTGAAGCAAAGCATTAATTGATATGAAATGGTAGTACATTGTTGGGTCATGTTGGGTCCACGAATTTAAGAAACACAAATATCTCAAGTGGAACGACTGGATGGTTTTTGGTGATAGGGGTTCCCACAATGGGTCAGTTCATAATATCAGATAAACCAGGCAGGTCAATAACCCCTTATTTCATATGTATGTATATATATATATTATATTTATTACACACACATATATATATACCACATATCTCTATATATCATTATATATATATATGTTATATTATATATATGACATATATTTATATATCACCAATCAACAGGGATCAACTGCTCACTGCTCAGTTTTCTGGTTCTGGTCGCTCCTCGAAATACTTGGGATGCATGGTGGAATCATCGTCCATGACGGTAATGACCTGAGCGACTTCGAGGGTGCCATGGAAATGCCGACGTTGCAAGAAGTGATGGCTGGGCTTAACTAAGTTCTGTTGGGACTTATTGTGGCTGGAGGTGAAAAAAACACTGATGGTATGACTCCAGTTCAATGTTCAAATGTGTGTACCACATTTTACGAGTGCGAAATCTCTCGTTCTTCAGGCATCCATGAGCAGGTTTTCTTTGTGTGGTAAGAACCATGCATCAGTTGTGAGATTTTCTTGAATTGGATATTTCCCGGATATCAATGGAACGATTTACAGGACATCAGGACATCATACCTTTTCTCAGCTTTTGAAAAGGCTTGTGCATATGTTTTCTATGGTTTTCCTGCAACATTTCCCAACATTTCCCACTTCTCCAGTGCATCCGTGTCACCACTCGAGGATCCGAGGCTTGGAAACCTCTCGCCTATCAGCACTTATTTTCAAATCAAGATCATGTATAGACATATCATCCCTATACTTGTATCATATATATATACTGTATATATATAAATGTATATATAAATGTATATATATATATACACAATTATACACCTATATATCTATATGGCGTCATTCACAATCATACACACATGTTATGTATCCTTATCCAACTATTTGCACTTTCTCTTCGACTGACCAGTTTTCCTGCTGCCTCATGCAGCTCTTTCCGAAGCTGTTGGAAGGCCCAACTCTCATTGGAGGACCTCAAACTGGCGGAGCCGTGGGGTAAAAAATCCTTCAAACCATGAATCGAAACTGGCCAGATCTGGTTTATCCCATGTCAGCCAGTGATTTTTCATGGGATAACATGGCCAATGGGATAACCAAAACATGGGATAATCTCTTGGTCATGCTCCTGAGACCCCAGACTTTCCAGGTAAATGCTTCGGCAAGTTGCTGGGATGGTATGTGGCGATGATGTCAGCGAACCTCGGTCTTGTTCCACGTGTTCAAACGTGGGGACACGGTTTCATAGGCCAAAGAAATGGCCAATTACATATAATTACCCTCCGGTAATCAAACGTGGCAATGGGAAATCCCCGAACTAAAATGATTTATACATGGTGGAATTTCATAGAATTTCCACGGCCATATTTGATGACACCGGTAACTTGCTACATCAACACGCAGCATTGCATCTTCCAGGATCCTGGGTCCCTCGTCGTTTTCCAGGCTCCCCAGCTGCTTGTGGAAGATATGCTTCAATCTTTTTTCCTCCGGCTTGATGTGGGGTTATATATATATAATTATATATATATATATACTGTATATGTATGTATATGTGTATATATATATGATCACTACCCTTTTAAGATAGGGGGACGTACCCTAAATGTAAGTTACAAATTAGACGTATTTCAGGGAGGGGGGGTTAATAGCAGTTAACTTTCATTTATTCCCCAACAGCGTAAGCTAATGGGGTCTTCAGCTCAGAATAGCTCCGGTGTGCACTGGTGCAGGCGCCGGGTCAGGTTCAACGAGGTTCCGGAGAAGGTTCCGGAGGTTCGAGGGTTTGCGCAGAGCCAGGTCAGGTTCAACAGGCTTCCGGAAAAGGTTCCGGAGTGGGAGGCTTTGGTGCAGAGCCAGGTCAGGTTCAACAGGGTTTCGCGAGAAGATTCTGGAGAAGGGTCCAGGAAGCCTTGGTGCAGAGCCAAGTCAGGTTCAACGGGTTCCGGAGAAGGTTGCAGAGAAGGTCCTGGAGAAGGTTTTGGGAATCTTGGGTGCAGGGCCAGGTCAGGTTCAACAGGTTCAACAGGGTTTCCAGCGCTTGGCTTTGCAGCACGCATCAGAAAGATTTGTAAACATAAAACGTTGCGGGTGTTGGGGATACCACCGAAGCTTATTTTTCAAAGTACGTCTTATTTGCAAGATTTCACTTTAGTAAGTCCCCTCTTTTTTCCGCAAAGTCCGAAAACCGTAGGGGAACGTTCAAAATGTAAGCTTATATATATAAACATGTAAGAAGGTAAGAAAACATGTAAAGTGATAGTATAAAGATCTGCTGATAGCTTCAGAATTGCAGAAAATCAAACATGTAAACTACACTTTGTAGGACCCTGATGATATAATATATGTGTATTATATTATATTATCCTCATCCCTGGGAGGTACTACCCTTCAGTGATCCATGATTCTTCCCCTCATGGCCACCATCCCCAGCGTGGCATAGCTGAGAATGGGGATCAACCAGCATTTTTCAAAGACATTTTCCCATGTCCTTCTCTTGAGCTTCTTCTTCTCTCTCCTGGTCATTGGTTCATGAGGATGGTTTGACCAAGAGATCCAACCAGCAAACCTTGGTTTTAAGTTTTAAGTTAACTCCAAACCTGGATACTCTGGATATGCTCAGGAGTTTTTTCCCACTACCATATATAAGGTTCGATTTGTTGTGTCACCAATAGGAGATCACACCCATTCCCACATGATACCACATGATTATGGTGGGTGATTTTGCCTGGTTGTAGCATGTTGTGGCCATATTGGCTTGAGTCAAAATTTGGAACCCCCAAACTCCAAATCGTACAAGGTGGTACCCCCCTAGTTATAAGTTGGTTTATAGTCCCTATTAACTATAGAGATATAACCTCCATAAACCCTAGATATTGGACTGATAAATCAACTTAGCTAACTATGGGGCGCCACCTTGTAGGTTTTCATGCTTTTCCCGCTCTTGAAAGTGCCATAAATGGGGGGCATCTGTCGCCTCGAAGGCCAAGCACAGGATCAATTTTCGCTGAGCGCTTCGAAACCTGTGCGTTGAATTTGCGCATCACCAGTGGGAAACCAAGGCTTTGGCGAAGGGAACAACAAGAACTGGTTGGTGGTTTCAACCCCTCTGAAAAATATGAAAGTCAGCTGGGATGATGACATTCCCAATATATGGAAAGCCTTAAAAGCATATAAAAGCCATGAACATGTTGTAACATCGGAATCACTGCCTGAAAAATTAAAGAGGATTAGAGTGTCTATGCCTCGAAAGCAACCATTTTTCACCCTGAGGGAACACAATTCGTTTTCTAACAATACCAAGCTGGGCAGCGGTATACCATGGCTTGATCTAGGTCATATCATAGGTGCGTAGGGCTTGTCACCACATGTCATGCTATCGACATTAGCATCACCTGCGTAGCGCCACGCTCTAAGCGCCACACTCTGCCAAAGATCTAAGCCTCAAGGATCCACACAGTGGAGGATGCATGGTATTTCTGGGGATTCCTTCGGAGTTTGTATGGATTCCTATGCATGGAGTGAAATGACATGAACATAATGCAATGCAATGCAATGTAACGCAATGTAATGCTATGCTATGCTATACTATCCTATCCTATGCTGTAGTGTATGTATGTCTGTCTGTATGTCTGTATGTCTGTATGTCTGTCTGTCTGTATATTTGTATGTATGTATGTATGTATGTATGTATGTATGATTCTGTATGTAGGTATGTATCGATCTATCTATCCATCCATCCATCCATCCATCCACGTATCTGTATGTTATGCATGTTAGGTCATGTTATGTATGTTATGTAATGCATGTTGTGCTACGTATGTTATGTATCCGTTGCACGTTAAGTTATGTTATTTCTTCTTATGTCATGTATGTTGTGTTACGCAGGCAATACATTTTATGCATGTTATGTATGCTATGTATGATATGTATCTTATGTACGTTATATGTATGTTTTGCATCTTATGCATGTTATGTATGTCATGTATGTTATGCATGCTATGTATCCTATGTATGCTAGGCATGTTTTGCATCTTATGTGTGTTCTGTATGTTGTGCATGTTATGTGTGTTGAGCATGTTATGTATGTTATGTATGTTATGTATGTTATGTATGTTATGTATGTTATGTATGTTATGTATGTTATGTATGTTATGTAATGTATGTTATGTCACATATGCATGTCATGTATGCAATGTATGTGACGTGTTGTGATGTAATGGATACAGTATAATGTAAGGTAACGTAACGTAATGTAGTGCATGTGGCTATCTGTCTAACTCTAGGATCATGACCATCTAGTCTATCATTGTCCATGAAGTGGAATCTGCCAGACTGCAACTGGCCGCTTTCGGAGAGTCCCATCAGATTGCTCCTGAGAGTCCCAGATGGAAAATCATGAAAGTCATTACCCTCTGGTTATGTCAAAGTAGCTATTGAAAATGGCCAAAGAAATAGTGAGTTTTCCCATGAACAATGGTGATTTTCCATAGTTATGTTAGTTTACCAGAGGGTAAATTCAAAACCACCAAACAAATGAGTCGCAGTTTCTTCTTCAGAGACGATACCGCTTATTTTAGGCCCCACAGCCAAAGATTTCAGAGGAACATGGACTCCTAGCTGCCCCCATTATTTGCAGATGAACGTTCTAGGCACCCTGGCGTGTCTTGCAACACCTCAATTGGTGTCCGATAGGTTGGAAGAATCACCACATGCATCACATCTTTCCTTAGCCGCGAGGCTTTTCTTCGCACCGTGGACGCACGTCGTGACGTGTTTTCAGGCCCTGGTTGGAGGAGCCACTCCGAGGCCCCAGCGCCGTGATGTCTGGCGCCTGGGGACACTGTGAAAAACAGATGGTTACCTTTGGTTGATATATGACCCAGAAATGTCTCTCTGAAAATGGAATGAAAATGGGGGATAATGGTTACCCAAACGACCAAATGGCAATTCTAATTGAGAAATGATGATGATGATGATGATGATGATGATGATGATGATGTGTGATGAATCATTAACTTTTGGGGAACGATATGTTCAGTCAAACCCATATGTACGCCGCACAACTTGGGGCTTGATTTCTGGACTTACTTGGGATTTGGATTTGGATCAAACATGATCAACCTCTGGTACTGTGTCCAAAAATGGTAGGCTCTCAAGAGAATGCACCTTTACTTATAGTATCCACCATAAAATGGGACGCGCTCTATCATCTCTATCATTATAGACATAGAACATATGATAGCCAAATATGGCCAGTGGCTTTTGTTTGCGGTAAAACATCCCGTTTCAATACTTGTCATGGCTTGATCCAGGATTTTCCAGGTGTGCGAATTCTCGATATGATCATACGATACAATCACAGGTGTTTTTTCAGAATGATTTCGAAGTTCGACATAGTCCACTTTTCTTATCTTTGCGTTCCCAACTTTAAAGATCTTTAAAGGACCCGGTCTGGGGGCCTTGAAGACAGGCTGTGGAACTTGGTGCATAGAAACACACTCGATGTGTGTGTCCAACATTGCAGGATAAGTCGACAAGATATTCTTGAACCACTAAATCTGGACTACACCCCCCACACATCGCCAGTGTTGCTAAATATCTTGAGAATACTTTCATTTTGCAGTGATTGGCACATTTTCAATTTTTGGCATCATTTTAAGCACCATTTGTGGCACCCAAATGTCAAACACGCAAGCGAGATCCTTTAGTGGGCCTGTCCCATCCCCGGCAATCCGCGCGGCCTCATCCAAAGGCCTTGCTGTGAGCTGGCAAGGCAGCGCTTTGGGACGGCGGTTGACGATTTTAACATGGGTACCTTGATGAACCCAGACATACATTTCTTTTTTTTTACATCCAACTTTATAAGTATGTCTGGATGTTAAAAGTATAACATGGATTTTAAAAGTATAACATCCAACTTTGGGGTCCAATCATTTTGACATACACAATCATATATTGTACATGAAGTGAAGAGTCTGAACTATGAGTCACCCTTCTCTGCACATCATTGCCGGCAGGGACTTGAGGTAGGAAGTACAAGAAGCAGCAGCGAGAGCCCCGCCGCTTTTCTGATGGGAAAACCATGGAAAACCCCCAAAATCCTGTGCTTTGTCATCATTTACCCCATAAAAATATGGAACTCATGGGCTGACCTCCCAACAATATAATAACAGGGGTTGATCAAGGGCTTATCAACCACGAGCAACCACTAAATACCTCTATGTCTGGCTTGAAACTGTTGTTAACTGATGTTAAAGCGTTGGAAAACAACGAAATTCGCTCCAGATTTGAGAGCAAGGTGCTCAAAGTCCTCCAATGCAGCGGTCCAATCTTCTTTACTATCGCGCCACACCTCAGCGCATGGCCGATTTCAGCATGGAATTTTCAGCTGTGACCTTTCTGGCAAAATTGGCAAACAAGTAAGACACCATTGAAAACAGCTGACGCATCATGACGCATCGACTGAAGCATCACAGCACTTTGGCTTCATCCCGGGTCTCGTGACACCAGGTATGAACAGATAGCCTCATCCCATCATACTGCTGACGTGAAAATAGCTTTTCGTACTATGGATAATCATCCCCCAGAAAAGCAGGTAGGATAAATCACCAATCAAAACCAATCAACACTGGTCTTTTGAATGGTTCAGGTGGACATTCGGTCCAACCTTCCGAAAAATCCATTTTAGGCTACGGGCTCGAAATAGACCGAAGACTGAGAAGAACAGGATGGAGATGCTTCTGGCAGATGGGGCATGTTTTGGGAGATGCTTGGTGAATGGGGATTTCTGGTTCATGATAATCCCCAATCATCCCCAGTCCCCAGTAGTATAATATATATATATCTACATATATGTGTATATATATATTAATCAACAAACTGGAGCAATAAACTACGGTTCCATTGCAACACTATTGAAGATGTGTTTGCATGCTGCGAGATGCTGTGAGTCTGTATGGCCATGTCACATCGCAACTGCCGGTTTTGAAGGCACACGTACACTTGGGTATGGGTCAAAATTAGGTACCCCAATAATTGGATGGTTAATACTAAATTAGACTAACAGCTGTGGTCCCCTAGGTTTTCCATTTTGACCCACATCCACTTGAAGAATGCAGCCCATTGAACAAATTCATGCATTGGATGCAAAGAAAGTCTATCTGGTTGGTGGTTGGAGGTTTAAGCCCCTCAAATCTTGACCATTTGGATGAACAATCATGAACACATGGAAGGGATGCCAAAGGTATGGGAGAACACATATTTCCCAGTGAGCACAGTGTCATCATTTCCCCTACAACGATAGCTAAAAAAAGGGGGTACAGTACACCCAGTACACCAGCCCCATTTTGAAACCCAAATGGAATGTGCAATCATCACCTACCCTCTGGTAAACTAACGTAACTATGGAAAATCACCATTTTTAATGGGTAAATCCACTATAAATGGCCATTTTCAATAGCTATTTTGACATAACCATAGGGTATAATCAACCAACACAAGTTTCAACCATACCACAAGTTTCATGGTTGAATCCCCGGGAATAAAATGTGTTTTTTTTGGGGATTTTGAACATGCCAGGTGTACAAGTGGACCATATACAAAGTAAACAACCTCAGCTTGAGACGGCAACACGCCGCTTTCTGCGCCCCATGAAACATCGGCGACAAAGGCATGGGGGAAATACATCGCCACCAACTATGACTTGTTGGGTACCGGACCTAGGGGACCAGGGTTTTGACCCATAACCTGATGATAAAGATGATCATCAATGGATTGGTTTAAGGGAATATCTACAGGAAACCATGGGTTTTACCATGAAATATAGGGGTTTCCTGTAAATTTTCCCGTCATCCAATTCTGTGAGATCATCAACTTGATGATAAACCATAGGATTCAGGAAAGACTCTGCTGTTGAGGAAACATCCATCTTCCCGGATTGTGGTGTCAACCCCCCTTGTGAGGATTGTCTTTAACACCACCTATAAGGTTGATTGTTTCTTGTCTCCCTTTGTTTGCCCGTTCTATGCCAAATTGTTGGTTGGCTGCCAGATATTTGACACCTCCAACTGGAGGATCATTCACAACACCATGATTCTTCAGGAAGGGTAGATTCCGCCACACTGTCTAGCGCAAGGGCGTCCAAAAAACAGAATCTAAACCTATGAATCTGTGCGGGTAGAAAAATGTGTGTGAATATGTCAACTTGAATGTGTCCACAATCATGTTCAATCATGTTCAATGTGTGTATATATCTATATATATATATACATGTATATCTATACATAATTATATATACATGTGTATGCAATGCACTAATAATGCATTTTCATGTTTAGGTGTAGTGTAGCATGCTTATTTTCATCCGCAGCCGAGCAACGTCAAAGACAGTAGCACTCCCCATCGGTATTGCCAAATCGAACACACCTGCACAGTGACGTGGCGGTTGGGACACTCTGTGGCCTGGCAAGGATCGCATTGTCTGGGCAAAACATTGGGACCGGATTTAAGGTTCCAATTTAGCAACCATGGAGGTTGTTGAACCTGCAGGGTCAGCTTTTGTCGTGTTTGTCCACTTCCATACCCTTGTAGGCCCATGGTCAAAGCTTAGATGCTGCTCGAACATACTCAAATAAATTATTTGTATCTACCAGACAATCCTTTAGCGAAAAATCCTGAAACAAGTTCGCCTTCCGTCAAAAAAAAAAAACTCAAATATGGTGAATTCTTCGTGAGAGATACATTTGACTCCATCAAAATGGCTACACCTCCCATCATCAAGTTGTGAACTCGGCCGTTCCGCCATTGCCAGGCGCACCAGAAGACTGGCCGTGCCGCCGTACAGGACCAGGGCTGGCCTTAGTGAGTACGATATCCCTGGTGATCAGGGGGGAATACGGGGGAAAATCATGGGGAAATCATATATTGATGGTATATATAAATATAATATGCAATATATCAACTTATCAGTATATCTATCTATCTATCTAATCTAATCCAATGTAATCTAATTTAATCTTATCTAATCCAATCCAATCCAATCTATCTAGCTATCTATATAATCAACCATGGAATTATAAACCGATTTAATTGGCGTATCTGGATGAATTCTGATAAATTACGGAGAATTATAGTAATTCTGAAAACACCTAGCAACTAGCAATAATGATGGGGATAACCTGGAAAATCATTGGGATTAAGCCTACTGATCCCACATGATCCCACTAAGGATATAACTTGTGATACAACCTACGGCTCATGAGTGGGATGAACCACCAAGTAGCAATGATAAATTGGGCTACTTCCCTATGATTCCCCTGTTATTTCCTTATGATTTCCTCATTATTTCTGTAGGATTATCCCATGAAACATCACTGGACCATGGGGTGATAGTCTAACCCCAGTGATCAGCGGGATAAACCATGAATTTTTTTGGATCATCCACCAGGTATTTCGATGACTGGGACGATAGGACGATATCATCACTTGATATCATATTTGTAGATGTCGTCATTCAACCACACGGACATTACATAATTATATATGTATACACATATAATTATAGATATAATCATGTATATGAGCTGGGTACGACACCACGATTTAAACTTATAAATCCAAACCACGCTTGGAAACGGTTCAACCACGAAAGAAAAACGCAAATTTTAAACCACGATTTGGTTTGTTTAGGCAGCACTATATTATATAACCAAATCTCTCTTGTAAACCTTTTTTGGGTTTCATTTGGTTCGTTTTAAGTTAAATTATGTGCATATTACTGCCTGTAGTTCGGAAAAAGGATTATATTATAACTCGATGATGTGGCATTCCATGTGGAAATTCTTTGGTAGTTTGTTTCTTATCGAAAAGTTTTCTAATCAATGGGATTTTCGCCAGGCTCCAAGAGCTCCTAGAAGGCTCCCAGAAGGGGGTTAAGGACGAAATTTTAAGGCTAAGGACGAAATTTTAAGGTTAAGGACGAAACTTTAAGGCTATAAGGACGAAACTTTCAGGCTAAGGACGAAAATTTAAGGTTAAGAACGAAACTTAAAGGCTAAGGACAAAATTTTAAGGTTAAGACGAACGAAACTTCAAGGCTAAGGACAAAACCTCAATGCTAAGGACGAAAGTTCTGAGAGGTTCCCAGAAGGCTTGGAGGTTCCCAGCCCAAGTTTCCCAGAAGGCTTCCGAGGCTCCCAAGCTCTCCGGGGAGTTCCCAGCAGCTCTCAAGAGCTCCCAGAGACACCCGTAAAAATCCTAGAGCTCGCAGAAGGCTCCCACGCAATCTGCACGGGAGTCGCATGGGTATGCTACGGAAGCACTATGTCACTATGGCAGCGCAATGGAAGTGGCACAGGAGATGTCCGGGAGTCTTCCCGGAGTGCTATGGGAGAGGCACGGGAGCGGTACATGAGCGCTACAGGGAGGCCGGAGAGTGAACGGCTCTTTGTCGGACGTGCTACGTCAATGCTACGGACCCCTTGCGGGTATCAGGCGTACGACGGGTGTGCTATAAAGCGAAACTGGAGTGTTGCGGAAAGATTACCGGAATTATTTGGCAATGGTGCGGGACTGCTATCCCAGACCGATAGTGGCACAGGAGTGTTACATGAATGCTACAAGATTCCTACGGGAGTGCCACGGGGGGTGTTATGGGGGAATGTGACGCCAGCGCTACGGAACAGGCACAGAAGCGATGCGGGCAAGGTCCTGGCAGGGCATGAGAAAGGTTCGGGAGGCATACAGAATGAAACGGAAACGGCTTGTGGTACGGTCATGTTGCAGTAGTGCCGCGGGACTGATATATACGGACGAGGTTGGGGAGTGGTACCACTACGCAACTGGTTCATCAATTTATGCACGGATATATAGAAAGAAGCAAAGACATTTTCACCAGCGATGCCGACTGGCATCAAACTGCTGGGTTTCCGGCTAAATTACAATGGATCGTGCCGAATACGAAGGTCTAGCTCAGCGAGGATAGCTTTCTGTTTGTCCTGGGAAGAGTGCCCGTCCCAAAACACGCCAGGATCCAACATTTTTATCATGATGCATTTTCACAGTTTGAAACCGCAAGAGGGCCCCTATCTGAAACTAACTGATTGAAATATTCGAAGGCTTCCTTCATGGCTTACATGCGAAGCCCATAATCTCTCTTCTCCCACAGTTATGAAAGCATCTTAGATGACAAAACAGACGCTTCACACAAAGCAAATGCAAATCAACTGCGAGCGTTTTCGTCAACGCACCGGCCAAGTAGACTAGATATACATAATGTCATTTTGGATTCTGCTGCAATCTCCGCCCGTGCGGGCATCTCTCCACATCACCACAGCACCATTAGCACGAATGGCTACAAAAGAAAACTTGTTTTGGAAGGTAATGGGCCAGGTAGACACATTCACCCGAAGAATAAATCCTTAGTTGCCGCGATATTGGCGATCAAGCATTCGCTCCCGAACGTTGCCCAAGTGTTCAAGAACGGATGCATCAGTCTGGTGGTCTTGGCCAATCGGCCAGCCAAGTACTCTTTGCAAAGGATCTTGTGGCACAGCGCCACGCGTGTCTCTAAAAGCAGAGCATTCCCACGCAAGGTGATGCCAGGTGGGCACATCACCAGTTGAGCACGGCGCTGGAGGATGGTCTGGATTGTTAATTTTGTCAAGATGGGCATCAGAAACAACTGCGCCAATCATGCAGGCTCGGCTGTGCGTGCTGCAAGATCTGAAGATCTTGCGGGCACAAGTGACACGTGATTCATTGTAAATACTATCTTGCACCGCAGCGGCATCGCGGCGGCCACTGGACATGAAAAGTGCAAACTGCTGTCTTCTCCAAGTCTCCCTCAAGGCGTGATGTTCTTTTTGCACTAATGGGTTGATTCCAATCAATGAAAAAGTTGACTTCTGGATGGACCCATGTCCATGCGCCCTGCTCCTGCCATTGTAGGCCGAGCAGCCACTGACGGACAGTGCCGAGCCACGTGCCTCGGGGTGAGGTGTTTGGCCATGCTCTGGGATGATGCCGCACAATGTCAGCCAAATAGATGTAGGCACCAAAACCTGCAGCAAAATTGGGATTCAAACCGTGCCCGGCAAGCATGAAAAACAAGTTAGTGGAACATGTGACATGCTGGCCCCCTGAAATTCTTTTGATGCGCGTTGATAAAGGTTTGGCCGAAAACGGCGTGAGCCACAGGCCCCACACAGCTTTGGGGATGGCCAAAGAACAAGTCAAGGCGGCTTTAACATCTGCAGAAACTGGCAACAAGCCAATGCGCCCAAGTCTAGCATGTGTTTCTTGGATTCGGGTTTCCTTTGTGGGTCGATGAGTTGCGTTCAGGCGCGCAGTGATGTCGACCCCCAAGACCCGTGCAGAGTCAGCGATCTGATTCTCAGAGAATCCAGCCTGGAGCAGTCTTGGTTTGAAGTCA
>Ga0126342_10014733_pt1 | contig 13775 bp, 19 predicted proteins | sample Cyp1metagenome_FD_92528 | JGI IMG/M metagenome (GOLD analysis project Ga0126342, IMG submission 92528) | Coral microbial communities from Lord Howe Island, Old Settlement Bay, Australia - Cyphastrea 1 metagenome | ecosystem: Host-associated > Invertebrates > Cnidaria > Coral ...
CACTCACTCACTCACTCACTCACTCACTCACTCACTCACTCACTCACTGTACATGCACATACATACACACACAAACTCACCCACCATCACCGCTCCATCACTCTTATACTTCCTCTTCCCTTCTTGCTTTTCTATGCTTAGTCTAAGTGTAAAGAAGTTGGTAACATGTGGGGTTATCCGGTCCTTTAATTTTTTTTGCCTGCAGGTTGAATCTGTACAGTTGCTGTGGAAAACTGAAAATATTTGACATGCAACACAGGTTCCAACCGTTTTTTTTTGCCCCCAAGTTGAATCTGTACAGTTGCTGTGGAAAACTGAAAATATTTGACATGCAACAAAGGTTCCAACAGTTTTTTTGCCTGCAAGTTGAATCTGTACAGCTGCTGTGGAAAACTGAAAATATTTGACATGCAACAAACAGGTTCCAACAGTTTTTTTGCCTGCAAGTTGAATCTGTACAGCTGCTGTGGAAAACTGAAAATATTTGACATGCAGCAAGCAGGTTCCAACAGTTTTTTTGCCTGCAAGTTGAATCTGTACAGCTGCTGTGGAGGACAAGGAGATTGACAATGCCTTCATTCGCTTGTCATGGCCCCAGGTCTCAAAGTGTGATTTTGAAATGTTACCAATTTGGTGTTTTTTTGTTGGGCACATCTTGTTTGCTAAGTTGGATGGGCACAGCTTGGGTTGCTGGCCATGCTTTCAGTTCTACAAATTGGAAGGTGAAACATTTGTAGAAAAAACAGTGGTGTGAGTGTGATCCTTTATTTCCTGAACCCTTTTATTGCACGCCCTGCCCCCCCGGGGTTTGAACAATGGCAAAAAAACGCCAAACAAAATGGAAACAAAATAACCTGCAATATCCTGCGATATATCAAAGACAAGAAGTGCCACTACAGGCAGTGGATAGCAAACAGACAAAGTAGAGGCCAAAATTTGGGCAAACCTAACCCAAAATACCAGGACCACCTTACCAATTTACAACAGCAAAATCAACCCCCAAAACCCACATGGCACGAAAAAAACACCCACACAAACCCACCACATAAAACAACAATACTTGCATGCACATTTTGACCAAAAAAATCGACAAACCACCCCCTAGCAACCAACAAGCTTATTGCATATAGGGATAAGGAAAGAGGAAAGGGAAAGGAGAAAGGAGGGGGTTAAGGGAAAGTGAAGGTGAAGTGGGGAAAAGGAAATAGGGGAAAGGGGAATATGGAAAGTGGAAAGGAGAAAGGAGAGAGGAGAAAGGAGCAGGGGGAAAAGCAAATAGGGAATAGTTAAAGGTAAAAGGCAAGGAGAAAGGGAAAGGCGAAAGGGAAAGGAGAAAGGGAAAGGAGAAAGGGAAAGGGGAAGTGAAAGGAGAAAGGGTGAAGCAGGGAACGGGAATAAATGGGAAAGGGAAAAGGAGAAAAGGAGAAAGGAGAGAGGAGAAAGGAGTGGGGTGACAAGTAAATAGGGAAAGGAGAAAGGGAAAGGATTAAAGGAATGGGAAGAGGAGAAAGGTAAAGTGAAGGGAAAGGAGAATAGTAAAGGAGAAATGGTGAAGTGTATTATGGGGAAAGCAATTAAAGGAGAAATAGGGAAAGGGAAAAGGAGAAAGGCGAGAGGAGAAAGGAGAGGGGAAAGGGAAAATGGAAAAGAGAAAGGAGACTGGAAAGGCAACACCAAAAGGACAAAGGAAGAAGAAAGAGAATAGGGGAAAGGGGAAAAAGGAAAAAGGAAAGAGAACAGGAAAAGGGAAAGGATAAAGGGAAAGAAAAAGGAAAAGGGAAAGGAGGACAAAAAGGCTACCACCCCACACACCCAGATCCGATCCCCACAGCCGCCCCCAACCACAAAAACGGTAAAGGCAATGAATTGGGACAAGTGGGGTCAACCAGGAAAGGGCGGGGATCGACCAGGAAAAGGCGGGGTTTGACCAGGATAAGGCGGGTTTTGATGCGGAAAAAGGCGGGGTTTGACCAGGAAAAGACGGGGTTTGACCAGGATATGGCGGGGAAGGGAGGCAGGGAGGCCCCCCAGCAATAGCGCACAGCAGCCCTCGACCAGGATACGGCAGGGCTCGCCTGAATTATGGCATGCACGGGGGGCACAGGGGGCAGGCGTTATCCTCCCACAACAGCGCACGGCAGGGCTCGACGTATATAAGGTAGGCTCGACGTAGATACGGCAGGCTCGTCGCCTTTTTTCGCCCATCGCCCCCCTCGACCATGTCAGACACAGACAATGGAGGGTCAGGGTAACAGTCGATGCCCTGCACCAGCCATTCTCGCCATACATCCTTGAAGAGGCGCCAGCTGTGTTTTATCTGTAGGGTATAGCTTCGTGTGGCCGGCTGATGGAAAGCCGTACTTCATTCGCCCAGACCTTGGTGTCATTGAGCTGAATGTGGATGGCAGAGTCCCTGTCATCGATGCCAGTTGCAGGGTTCTCAATAGCAGGGAATTCCGAAAGGACTGTGTAACTTGCTGAGACTTTTCGCAATGGTTTCTGCTAGGGCAGCCGAGGCTGAGGAAGAAGGTGTGGATGAAGGTGTCGTCCCTGATGGTGAGACAGATTACATCCGATCCAGTAAGGCCTCAGACCTTGAAAGGGAAGCCAGTAGCAGGGAACACCAATTTTGCCATTACCCAAAAAAATCCATTCTGCAAAGTTTGCCAGAAGGCGCGCATGATGGCGCCGCCCGCAAAGAAAAAGGGAGGGCAGAAAAGATTGGATACCAAAAGTTTTGGGGATCACATTGTAGCCGACCATACTGTTGTCAAGGCCAATGTTGAAGAAGGTGTCAAAGGTGAAACAGTGGCATTGGTGATGAAGGACATCCACACCCACTTCCGACATGTCTATCCAAGCCAAAACAAGTCAGGAGAGTCTTGTGTAAATGCGTTCAATCACTTTCTTTCTCACAAGGATGAAGTTGGGGCGGTTTACACGGACAATTCAATAGAACTCATTTCTACGATTGGTGAATTGGGCATCGTCACCAAACATCAATTGAGTACTTAGACAGCTCAAAGTCATTGGTTGAAAGAGAGATCTGACATATGCTGGAGTGCACTCGCACAAATCTTGTGCAGTCCGGTCTCCCATTGCAGTATTGGCCACTTGCAATGCAGCATTTTTCGATGGCTGTCAACGCAACCCCGCAGTTGAACGGTGATGAAGCCCCATGGAAACTTAGGTTCGATGAAGATTTTCCAGGTCAGTTGATTCCTCTTGGTGCAAAGATACTATTTTGGAACAACCCAAAGAGGGCTGACAATACATCAGGAAAAAGGCCCCCAACCCCAAATGATGGTGTATTTTTGGGATACCATATTCAGCCTGGCTTTGCATGGAAGGGTGAGTCCATGCTGAGAACGGCAGCATCACCGTGCAGCGAGCACGACGCATAGAGCTCATCGAGGGAGGATTCGTCTTTTCACTCCGTGCACTGAAAGAGGCCAAAGAGCCCAAGCCGGATCGTCTTGCGGACAATGTCATCGCTGACCCTCGTCCGATTCCGTTTCAAGCCGAGTTGCATGTAGATGGACAGGATGACCAGGTGATGAAGTAGTCAACAAGTCAGCGGAGGCAGTACCTGACGTATTCGCCACAGAAGAGAAACCAGCTGAAGAGGACATGTTCTCTGAAATCAAGTACACTCCAACTGGAAAATCCATTGCGGATGGCTATCATTGGGATGGCACACGTCTTGTCAAGACGTACAAAGGGTCGGAACGACCTGAATCGGTCCCATCAGATCTGCGGAAGATGCTTAGTCCAAAGGATAGGCAAAAGCTCATCGACGAGGAAGCTGAAAAGATGACAGGTTGCAGTGGAGGAGCTTCTTCAAGCTCAGCTCCGCAGGGTCCGAAGAAAAAGAAAAGTGTTTTTGGCGACTGCAAGAAAGCTTCGGGTAAACCCTAGCCCCTCAGGTGAGCCACAGGTGAATCAATGGGAAGTCATTCCAACAGACAGACCAAAGTTTTGTGTTCCGGCCATGCCAAAGTCTGCACCAGCAAAAGCTGAGTTGCATCGACCGGAATCAAGGGACATGATCAAACAAAAGATCCAAGAGTTGGAATTCAAAGTAGCGCTAGACTTGTTTTCTGCTGTTGCAAGGTTAGTCCCAAAAGATGAGGTTAGGAAGAACCCCAAAGCGAAAGCTGCCTTAGATAAGGAATGGGAAAACCTCAGAGCAGAAGAAGTTTGGGATGAGTCTAGAGTTGGCGAATGCAAAAGCATTGTGGATGAAGCTCGTAGGAAAGGGGAAGCTGTACATCTAGGCCGGATTTTCGAGGCTTGTTATGAAAAAGGATTGGAACTCCCAGGCGATGATCCTCGTCGCAAATTCAAAGGTCGTACAGTGTTCCAGGGCAATAACGTCCGTGACCAAGACTCTGACCACGCATTGTTTGCCGAACTTGGCAGTAGTCCCGCATCAATGGAGGCAGCCAAGTTGCTCGATGCCTTTGGGTCTCAACCCGGTTTCTCCAAAGCCCAAGCTGACGCAATCCAAGCGTACATTCAGGCCATCTTTACTGGTGTGCCCACATGGCTTGCCTTGCCGCGAAACAGGTGGCCAGAGCATTGGTCCAAGGAGTTCTGGCAGCCGATGGCCCCGTTGGTTTTAGCTTTGTATGGGCACCCCGATAGCGGTGGTATTTGGGAAAACCGTTTGAACAGCAGGATTGGCAAAGAAGGTTGGAAACAAATTCTCCCTGATATCTGGCGGATGATTTCAACCTCGCAGGTCCGACCGAGCACATGGATAAAGCATGGGCCAGCATTCGACGTGCTGTGAACATTGTGGACCCCGAGCCATATGACAGATACCTCGGTTGTCAACATGTGGAATTCAATAATGTCACTCTTCCACGAAAAGCTCACCCATTTGCTCATGTGTTTGATTCTCAACCGGCTGCTGCCGCAGAGACCCAGCATCGCACAAACGATTTTTGGCAACATGACCCCATCAACAAAACTTGGGCAAGGTATCATCTCCAGCCACGTAAGAAGCTTTTCGAGCCTGGCGATCAGGGGGGGCAGTTTGCCAAGTCTTTGCATTCAGAACGGGTTACAATATTCTACAAAACTGTTGAATTTAAAGGCCTCCCGGTTCTCAACGTGCATTTTTCAGATGAAAACTCAGCAGTTGTCAAAGATTATATACATGACTGTAGATCAAAAGATTCAGACTATTGACTTCTGGACGGGTCGAACCATCTTCAGGTATGGTGACGAGTCAGGCAACTCTAGTCAGTTCGCCCTACCCTCGAAAAACAGACCTGGCCCACATCGGGACAAAAGGGATGCCAAGAAGGAGAAGAAAGCTCAACGGTTCAAGAGCATTGAGAATGTCACTAATCACAAGTCTGGTTGTATGACTAAGCCAGTAAATCTTGTGCGGTACGGCATGTCCTCATTCATGGAATCTTGCGTAGACGCTTACTGTGAACTGGCAAAAGTCCAGAAGAGCGATTTGCCGGTAGTTGCAACTCCTTTCACAGAAGCGGGGATTGCTCGGCCTACCCTTGATGAGAAGGAGAAGCCAGGGAGGTTGCAGCCGATCGCATCTAAGGTTCTCATGAAAATTATCGTTGCTGCCCGTTTGGCACGCCCAGACCTCCTTGGAGCTACCCAAAGCTTAGCACCTAGAGTGACGAAATGGTCTGTCGAAAATGACATAGCGTTACATCGGCTGATATCATATATAAAGTGAACTACAGATGTCTATATGGAGGGGTTTGTTGGGGACTCGTTTGATGAATGCCACGTGTGGTTGTTTGCGGATGCCGATCATGCAGGGGAATTTGACTCAAAACCCATGTTTTTGGTTGGTCCCAACACCTATTTCCCACTGAATGCATTCAGCAAGAAGCAGACAGTTGTAGCTAACTCGTCCACAGAAGCAGAAGTCGTGTCAGCCAACCAGGCTTTGGGGGCAGAGGGTATTCCGATGTTAGCTTTGTTGGAGCAGCTGAGCAGCTGGGCATTTTCAAGAAGTTGTCGCAGAAGGCTGGTGTAAAACCCAAGCCTAACACCCCGGAACCAGAGGACCCTGTTTTCACACGTATTGACAAAGAGATTGATGAAATCAGGTATGGCAATGTTTGAGGGGGGCCTTTCTGCGGCAAACATCAGCGGTTTGAAAGCCCATTTTCCGGAGTTCTATCAAGTGAAGTTCATGAAAGATAACCAAGCTTCACTCACTGTCATGAGCACGGGGAATTCTTCGACAATAAGGTATGCCAACAAGACCCAAAACGTTTGTTTTTAGTGGATGAAGCAACAATTTGAGGAGGAACAGTTTGACCTCATTAATGTGGGTACTGATTGGCAAACCGCCGACATCTTGACGATGCCCTTCACCTCGCCCACAAAGTGGGAGCATGCGCCCAGGCTGATGAGCATTGGGAAGTCTTGGATCACTGACGACAAGGACAAGGTGCGCAAAGTAGACTCCCGACCTGCCTGTGCAACCAATGCCAATGATTAGGGGGGCCTAGAAGAGTCAACATCATTTCAAAGGCTTTTGATTGAATTTTGTTGTTCACATGACTCAAAGTTATGCACGCCACGGGAGGCCAGCAAAGGGTGTAGACTCATTCGGGTTACTGAGAATGAAGATGGCACCACTAAAGGCTGTCGTAACTGGCTAGCCCAAGAAATCCAGTCTTTTCGAGAGAGCAATCCTCAGGGTGAAGTTTTGCTTTATGCTTCTTTACCTTGTGTTGGTGGTAGTCCTTGGGGATACATCAATGCAATGACTGACACTGGGGCCGAAAGAATTGAACAACAGCAAAAGGAATTCACAAAGCTTTTCAAATTACTTCAATCACTTATTCAACAAATCGATGGGCCACATTTTTCAATTGCATTTGAACTCTCAAAGAACTGCAAATATTGGAAGCCGCCACTGGTTCAATCATTTCTCAAAAAGAATAATCTGAAGCAGTATCCATTTCACGGTTGCCAGTTTGGGGTCACCGGCTTGGAGGGGAACCCAATGAAAAAGGGTTGGATGATTGCAACGAACATGGAGGAGTTATCAGGTTTATCAGAGTATGTTTGTGATGGTTCACATACCGATGGTCAAAGCCGGGGAACTGCACTCAAACTTGCAGCGGGCATGCCAGTTGAGGCAGCCGGCGAACGGGCTCGGCGAGAGGTTTTGGCTTCACATGCCTCGACCGGTTCACGAACTCCAGCCTGTGCGCCGCTTCCCTGTGCCGTCTGTACAAATTCACCTTCTTTTCAGTGTCATCGACAGATACCACAAACTGTGCCGGCGCAACGTCAGTTGTCAAGATTCCTTCCGATGAATGAAAACCACACCGTAGCGAACAGCTTCCTGCATGGCGACTCGAATCTCGACCGGGCAATCAGCTCTCAAACCGGAAACATACTTTCCCTCTTCAACTCGAGCTTCGCTGAAGTAGCTGTGTGCTCTGCCACTTGAAACGCGATCGCCTCCACCAGGAATAAAACCAGAATCAAGGATCCCCTTCCAGTTGCCCCGTGTTGTCTTGTGGTATATGACACCGGGGGTTTCCTCAGGAGTGATGGTCTTCCCTGTGGCCGACACCTTTTTCAATGCAGCAGCGCCTGAATCTGCGTAGATGGCGGTGGCATTGAACGTGTCTGAGGCCGCAGCTGTCGAGATGGCACGCTTTGAACGCCCCTGCACTGCACGGATCTTGAAAGGCCAGTAGGCTAACCCTTTACGGGTTGCCGTCTGATGTCCAGCAACGCATTGAAACTCGAATCTTGCCTTGTTGTCATGCCACAACAAAGCCATGAGTTCCCCGACAGATGGAGGTGCCACTTTCTTTGGCAGCATGCGGTTGTACATCTTGAAGAAATCGTCCAAGTCCAACCACATCTCATCGTTGAAGAGCGAAGCATCTTGACCGGGCTGCCCTCTGGTGACTGCGTTCACTTTCGTCCTGTGATCATACAGTCTTTGAGGGAACCGCAGCCGATCTGCACCTTCCATTTCCCAACAAGACTTTGTGATGAGCTCGAAGGGATGTCCATCAACAGTGACATGTTCCACAACTTTGCCATTGATGTCTTCGTCAAGCATGTACCTGTACTTCTCCACATGGCCTTTGCAGTTTCGTGGGTACTTGGTGCCTGGCAAATCGTTTTCATCAACGGGCTCGCCTTCTACGGCGGCCTGCTGTGGAGTCTCTTCTTCTTGATGGACAGGTGCTGACGCAGCTTCCGGCGGAGTCGGGTGACTCGCCTTCGCCTTCGCCTTCCCACAGGAGGGCCCCTCATGTTCATTTGGATCGAGAGCGTCCCATGGGTCTTCGTCGCTGTCTTCTGGTTGTCCAAGTTCTGTGGGCCTGGCTCTCAATTCCTCAGCTGTGGAGACTCCGGAAGGCTCATCGATGGCATGGGTTTGTTCACCTTTTCATTGCTCATTGTGAGAAGTTCCGCAAATGCTACCGGCAGTGCTTCAAGCTTGGGCGGACGGTCGCGCATTGTGGACGCACCTTCAGGTCTCCTCTCTTTCCGATGAGCCTGGCTGTATTGGCTTGTGACAATTCCGCTGATGTGGAGCATGTGCATCATGGACATGAAATATCCCAGCATCTCAGATCGGTTCTCTTCAGTTTCAAAAGCGTGGAAGCAATCTCTCAGCTCCAGGCGTTGGGGAAGTTTGTCATCCTTGATCCAACACAGCCTCTCATTTGTTGGAAGGATCGTCTCATCGAACCAGGCTTTGAGCCGGTCCATGAAAGCGGTAAAAATCAAGCTGAGGCCATAAACGAGGTGGTCGGGCTCGCTAACTGAAGCGGCCTGATCAACGCCAAGTTCAAGCAACTTCTGATTCCACCATTGAATGTTCCCCTTCACCCTGGCCATGATCTCCTCCCAGTCGCCTTTCGGGTCCTTCTGCCCCCCAGATCGGGAGTGGCTCAACGCCATACTCCCCGCAGAGCTCGTTGCCGGACCAAACTATCAGAGAAATAATGCGAATCTGAGACCCGTAGTTGGAGAACTTATGGAGCAACTCCTTGATCTTGCTGATGTTCGCCTTGCACAAGGCCTGGAGGTCCTTCCCCCAAAGCATGTCGTGCCCGATCTCCAAGATCATATCCGCCTTGCGGGCAGCAAAATCATCCTTCAGGGTGTACTTCTTCAAAGTCTTACCCGTCTTACCCTTTCCAGTGATGAAGGCCAGTGCTGAGTCAGAGGTGATGACATAGATCGTGGGCACGACGTCTACCGCCGGCCTTGAGGTTCCAGGCACATACTCTGTAGGCAGTGGCAAGTCCGAAAGCGATTCCTGCTCAAGCTCGGAGAGCAGCATCAGTTCTTTGGCCCATGGAACCTGTGTCAAGGCGTCGGTTGACATCGACTGCGCAGTAAAACACTGCATCAAGCCCGCCGTGATCTCAAGGTCATCCTTTCGGTTGCCGGTCGCGCAGATGGTTGCAGCAGCGAGGACTGTTTGAAACAAGTCCTCCCACCCAGCGTACCTATCCTCCTGGACATCAAGGCACTTCCTAAAAACAATCCATTCCGTCATGTTGCTTTGTTGGGGCACGGTCTTTAAACCGGCCGTCTTGAGAGCATGCTCGATCTGTTTTTCCTCAATGGTCTTTGACTTTGACTTGTCATCAGATGAGCGGCTCATGGCGGGGACGGCTAGCCTCTTCCTTTCTTGGGCGGTTTGTGCCGGGCTAGCTCTGGATTGAAAGCAACGATAGATGAAATCAGCCAAAGAAAATGTGCAGTTCTCTGGGCCGAAATTCCCAGGAAAAGTCAAGCCTCCTCCGCCTGTTATGCGAGCAGTCGCATTTTGCCACCACCTCCAAAAGAAGAAGCTCCGAAACCACCAACACCTGTGCCTGACGTCCCAAAGCCAATTGCTGTCCAGAAATCTGCAGAAGAGCAACCGGCCCAAAAGAAGGCCGCCTTAACCAGCGAGCCCAAACCAGTGCCAGTTGCATCCTCAGCAGCAGTTTTCTTGGAGCCGGCCTCAAAAGCGCCTCCTGCAAAAGCAGCCAAGGCGGGGCCTGCAACCCCATCAAAGGGTTCACCTACATCCAAGTCGGCAGCCAAGTCAAAATCTTTGGCGACGAAGTCTCGCCCTAAACGCGATGACCAGGCACAGATGAAGGAGCCGGTGAAGATCGAGGCCAGCGAATGCAATTTAAAGATGCTGTGCCAAGACTTTGAAAGGGCAACTTGAATGTGACGTTTGCGGCCTCATGCTGGAAGGTATCACAAAGGCAGAACGCACAGCAATCGCTGAAAGACGAAAAGCTGCCTTACACAAACTGGGAGTTTTCTTTGATTTCAAAGGTGAATATCTTCAGAAGATCACTCGAAGTCAACTTGAAGCCCTGGGCCTTCTGGATGACCAAGCACGCGGCAGCACCAGTCCTGAAGCTGACATCATCAAAAGGACAAAAAGCCGTGTGGAAAGAGCGATCGGGATTGGCTATGAGTCGGTTAAATTTGCTGAGAGCTTGTTGGCTGAAGAGGAGAATGAATATGACTGCGAAAGTTATGATCTTTTACGTGCAGCTCATCTCCCAAAGCCTGATCGGACACGTGCCGAAGTCAAGATGGGGGTTTCTGAAGCCTCGCAAGTGGAGCACAATGCCATGCGCATTGTCTATCTGGACTTCGACAGCCGCAAAGACCTGCCTGATAGGTTCAGGTACATCGATCAGCCTTGGCTGTACATGTACCGGACTGAGATCTACAGTGAGGAGGAGTACATTGATTACCTTGGAAGGAATCCTCACTACAATCTTCTGATGTCAAACACGTCGAGGTCGACGATGCTCAGCGCCACCTTCGGTACATCAAGGACACCAACCTGGAGTAGTACTAAGCCAATGCATTGGAGAAGAAGCAGCAGTCAGAACGTGCAAAAGAGAAGAATGAGGCCAAGCGCAAGGCCGAGCAAAGTGCTGCGTACAACCAGGGTCCTGCAAAGAAAGGCGCTGCTAACCCGGTTGCCCGAACATCACCGAAAGTGGAAGCCCCCTCATCCTTAACGTCTGCAAGTGTGTGGCTTGACCGCCCTCAACAATCTCAACAATTTCAACGATCCCACCAAGACCGCCGCTACATGGGTGAGTGGCAGAAGTGGCACGGGCGCTGGTACCAAAAGGTGATCAGGCATGGCCGAGTCGAGTGGGAAGAGGGATAAGTTTTGTCCCACCTTGCAACAACGATCGATTGATTTTGTACAAAGCCGCAAATTCGGGTGTTTACCTCAGGCTGCAATTTGGGCCATGTCGGCAAGGCAGACCGTAATGGTCTCGCCCTGGTAAGTGGGCAGTCTTGCCGTTCCGGCTCACCTCAATAGAGCGTAATTGCACTCCATGGAAAACACCATTTAAACTATAGCATGTCTGACAGCTATTGCGGCTCAGTAAAAAGTAGTGAGCTGCAGGTGCTTAACGGTTGTTCACCCCACTTTAGGTTTATCAGTCCATTTGGGTATTATAGCATAATCCCCTTGCTGAAACCTGAAAATACCAAGAGCAGAGAAGAGTTGAGAAGTGGCGACGAGTTGAGAAGAGTTGAGAAATTGGGAAGAGTTGATAAGAGTTTCGACAACGATGAGAAGAGGTGAGAAAAGCTAAAAGGACGCAAGAAGAGTTGAGAAGAGGTGAGACGATGTGCGAAGAGTCGAAAAGAGTTGAAAAGAGGTACAACAGGCGAGGAAGAGGTGAGATGAGCGGAGCAAAGAAGAGTTGAGAGGAGTATATATATATATATGCGTAGTAGACAAGAGTTTGCAGAGTAGAGAAGAGTAGAGAATAATTGAGACAGGCTGCAGCAAATAGCTGAGAAGAGTAGAGAGAAAAGCAGAGGAGGTGACAAGAGTTGTGAAGATCGCATAGATTTGATAGGTAGAAGCGTTGAAGGCAGGTCAAGTATCGTGAAACGGTAGGCTCGCTTGCGCGACCGGTGGGGGTACGATTGGCGTGGACTCAAAACTTTTTGACGCACAGTGGAACTGAGGTTTCAATGTGACTTTTGTTTCTTTGTGCTTATGCTGTTTGATGTTTTGCAAGTGTAGAGCTGCTTTTGCGTTGGAACTGCTGCGTCAAGGTTACTTCTTGTTTGGGTATATCTTATGATTCTATGGCGCCTGCGGTTTTGCAATTTAATGTTTGCAGATCGCATTGGAACTGCTGCATCAGGGATGGGATTTGATACGTAGAAGTTGCGCGAAACATAGCGCTTTTGTCGAGTAAATGTATGTGTAGGTGATCGTGGAAAAGTTAGACCCGCTTGCGCAAGCACGTTCGGCGTGGACTTGACACCGTTTCGCAATGTGCACGCAGTGAAACTAACAAATTGGAGTGTCAAGCTGACTTTGGTATTTTTTGGCTTACGTTGTGCTTTGGTCTTTTGCAATTTGCAAGTGGGGAGCTGGATTGTGTCTTGCGAGTTGGTGTTGGTCTATCCCATTCGAACTGGTTCATCAAGGTTCCTTGGTGCCGAAGCTGCGTGCATATTTCTTTGGTGTTTTGCAACTGTGGGTTGCGAAAGGCATTGGAATGGCCGCGCCAAGATTGCGATGATGCGTCTTTGAGGATTTTTCTTGGTGTTGTGGCTGTCATTTGCCTTTTGAAATTTCCTTTTTACGAAAAAGCCTCAGAACCGTACTTTTGTTGGCTTTGGCGCCGAGTTCCAATTTTGGAGCAATGCATTGTGCATAGTTCCATTAGTTCCAAGGTGTTTTGCCGTTCAATGTTTGTAGATCGCATGGGCATGGCTGCATCAAGGTTCCTTGCTGCGGCAGCTGCGTGAGTAGTTCTATATGGTGTTTTGCCTTTTGCAACTCAATGTACGGATCGCATCGGTGTGGCTGCATCGACGGCTTTGTGCGTTGTTGTGGCGTTTTGGAACTCAGAAGAAGTGACAAGGTTTGAGGAGAATTTGGAAGAATTGAGATGAGGCGATCAGAGTTGAGAAGAGGTCTGAGGAGTTGAGAGGATCTGAGAAGAGTTGAGAAGCGTTGAGAAGAGTAGAGAGAAGAGCTGAGGCGGTAAAGAGAAGTAGAGAAGTGTTGAGAAGAGTGGAGAAAAGGTGAGAAGTGTTGAAGAGGTCAGAAAGGTTGAGAAGAGGTGAGAAGAGTTGAGTAATGTCGAGAGAAAGATGTGTAAAAGAAAGAGGCTTTGAGAGGAGATGTCAAGAGACAGAATGTCAAGTGACATTGGGTCGGGGAGCGCAGGTGATGTGGTCCAAAGTTGCGTTGGCTCAACAACTATGCTGTCCACAAAAGGGACCGTTGAAACACAGCATGCGAAGTGGCTTGGTTGGAAACAGCACCGCCACTCCTATAGGCATTTTTTTCCGGCACTCCTATAGGGGCGGTCGGGGGCCAAAGCGCCCAAGCACAAAGCGACAACCGCAAACCAGTCTAGGGAGGCACGAAGCGCTGCGCCTGCCCAACGCGAGAGGAGCGAGAACCACCGTGCCCAAGCGTCAGCGCCAACGCAAGGCCAGTCCAAAGAGAGGCTTGGTACAGACAACAAGTTTGGTACAGATAAGTTTGATATAGAGGAGTTGGTAGAGATAAGTTTGATAGGGATAAGTTGAGTTTGAGAGAGGCAAGTTTGACAGAGATAAGTTTGATAGAGAGAAGTTGGTAGAGATAAGCGTTGTGAGATAAGTTGATAGAGGTGAGTTGATAGGGGTAAGTTTGAGAGAGGTAGGTCTGACAGAGGTACGTTGGCGAGGAGCAGGAAAAGGATGAGCGTGAGTAGGGCGAGGACGAGGAAGAGGAGCGCGGA